>JAEIGA010008976.1_pt1 | contig 15123 bp, 16 predicted proteins | sample 9270691 | NCBI WGS metagenome assembly JAEIGA01 (sample SAMN17057246, study PRJNA624740) | gut metagenome | biome: biome; isolation source: fecal sample | host: Bos grunniens | place: China: Xizang | collected 2019
ATCAATAAGGCTCTTCAGAAATTCGAGCAGGAGAACGAGCGTATGCCTTCAAGCGAGGAGCTTGCAGAAATGATTGACGTTCCGAAGGAGAAGATCGCCGATACACTTCGAGTTTCTGGTCGCCACGTGTCTGTGGATGCACCTTTCGTCGAGGGTGAGGACAACAGCCTTTTGGATGTGCTCGTAAACAATGACTCTCCAAGTGCAGACCGTGGTCTCGTGAACGAATCACTCAACAAGGAGATTGAGAGAGCGCTTTCTACTCTTGCTACCCGTGAGCGTGAGATCATCAAGTCTTTCTTCGGAATCGGTTGTCAGGAGATGACTCTCGAGGAGATCGGTGAAAGATTCGGCCTTACCCGTGAGCGTGTCCGTCAGATCAAGGAGAAGGCAATCCGCAAACTCAAAAATAACTCAAGAAGCAAATTGTTGAAGAGTTATTTAGGTTAATATTTATCAAGGTAACTTCTCTGAAAGACATTGGCTCCCGAAAAGGGAGGGGACCCACGTTGTGGGGAGGATCTTTCAGAGAAGTCACCTTGATAAATATTAACCTAAATAACTCTTCAACAATTTGCTTCTTGAGTTATTTTTAAGTTTGCGGATCGCCTTCTCCTTGATCTGACGTACACGCTCACGAGTAAGTCCGAATCTCTCTCCGATCTCCTCAAGAGTCATCTCCTGACAACCGATTCCGAAGAAAGACTTGATGATTTCACGCTCACGCTGTGCAAGAGTAGAAAGAGCTCTCTCAATTTCCTTATTGAGGGACTCGTTCACGAGACCGCGGTCTGCACTTGGAGAATCATTGTTCACAAGCACGTCCAGGAGACTGTTATCCTCTCCCTCGACAAACGGCGCATCCACTGATACGTGGCGGCCTGAAACTCGAAGTGTATCAGCAATCTTCTCCTTTGGAACATCGATCATATCTGCAAGCTCTTCGCTTGATGGCATACGCTCGTTCTCCTGCTCGAATTTCTGAAGTGCCTTATTGATCTTATTGAGCGAACCTACCTGATTGAGAGGAAGTCTGACAATTCTCGACTGCTCTGCAAGAGCCTGAAGAATAGACTGGCGGATCCACCACACTGCATATGAAATGAATTTGAAACCTCTTGTTTCATCGAACTTCTCTGCTGCCTTGATAAGGCCAAGGTTTCCTTCGTTGATAAGGTCCGGAAGACTGAGGCCCTGGTTCTGGTACTGCTTTGCTACAGACACCACGAATCGAAGATTTGCTCTGGTGAGCTTCTCAAGGGCCATCTGGTCACCTTTTCTGATTCTCTGCGCGAGTTCTACCTCTTCCTCAACTGTGATAAGTTCCTCTCTACCAATCTCCTGAAGATACTTATCAAGTGATGCACTCTCACGGTTTGTAATCGATTTTGTAATCTTTAACTGTCTCATTCAAATATATTGTTTGTTTTACTTTTCGTTTCGTGGATTATACTCCGAAGCCGAAGTATCCTGTCTTGCCTGAAGGTGTGATACCCTCAATGAAGACTGTTCTCTTTGACCTCTTCACCACCTCAATGACATCCTCCGGAGTCTTTACCGGATGATCGTTCACATACTGGATGATGAATCCTTCCACAGCACCTGCCTCCATCAGCTTGCCAGGACCGAGTTCCACTATCTCAACTCCTGACTTCAGACCAAGATTCTGCAGTGTTTCTTCTGATGCAGACTTGATTGAAGATCCGTAGAACGCCACTGAACCATCGTCAGACTTTGTTCCGTTCTCCTTGGCAGTTCCCTTGAACTTCACATCAAATTTCTTCTCCTTTCCATCCCTCAGAACTGTAATCTCCGCTTCATCCCCAGGGGAGAATCTGCTGACCGCCTCCTGAACAGATGCAGAGTTGGTTATAGCGGTCGAATCAATGGCAATAAGAATGTCTCCAGCCTTGATTCCAGCGACATCAGCCGCACCACTTTTTGAAACCTCAACAATATATACGCCCTTTCTGGAAGAAAGTTTCAAATCCTCTACAATTTTATCGTCAATTTCCTGCATTGTTATACCCAGCACAGCTCTCTGAACCTTACCATAGTCCATGAGGTCATAGACGATCTTTTTGACAATATTGACAGGGACTGCGAATGAGTATCCTGTATATGAACCCGTTTGTGAAATGATTGCTGTATTGATACCCACAAGATTACCTGCTTTGTCCACCAAAGCACCGCCACTGTTACCCGGATTCACAGCTGCATCAGTCTGAATGAATGACTCTATCTTGAATTCGCCGGAATAGTTCGGCATCGATCGTCCTTTAGCACTTACGATTCCTGCAGTGATTGTGGATCTGAGATCGTAAGGAGAACCGATCGCGATCACCCATTCTCCAAGACGAAGTTTGTCGGAATCACCGAAAGGAATAACCGGAAGTCCTTCAGCATCAATCTTCAACAAGGCAACATCAGTGGCAGGATCAGTTCCTACCAGAACCGCCTGATATTTCTGATTATTATTAAGTGTAACCTCAATCTTGTCCGCACCGTCGATGACATGGTTATTGGTCACGATATATCCGTCCTCACGGATGATTACACCCGAACCGCTTCCGACTTTTTCCCTCTGCTGAGGAGCGCCCTGCTGAGGAAGTCCAAAGAAAAAGTCAAAGATGGAACTCGGAGCCTGTTGCATGGTCTGAGTTGAAACAACTTTGACATAAACTACAGCATCAACTGCAGATTCTGCAGCATAAGTAAAATCCGGCCAGTTATCGTGTGACAGATTGACAGTACGGAACAATGAACCATTCGACGAAACCTGCTGATCAACAGTTCCATTCTCAAGCACAGTTCCACGCACGACTGCATAAGCAGTGAGCCCTCCAGCAAGCGCTGAGAGCAATGTAATCAAGATTCCTTTTTTCATACTTTCTATATCTTAACTTATTATTAATTTGACACGTTTTTTGCATGCGTTGCCAGGCGCAATAAAGATAGCGCAGAAAAATCAAAAATAATGCCAATATATCCGCAAAATTTCACTATATTTGTTGACTTGTTATGCAATAATTAAAACTTAAAAATATATGAAACTTATCATCTCAAGTTCAGAATTGCTCAAAGGAGTCATGGCGGTTGCCAAGGCAATTCCAGCAAAGTCAGCGCTCCCAATTCTTGAAAACTTCCTTTTTGACCTTAAAGGAAACATTCTCGAAATCACAGCATCTGATTCAGAACTCACACTCAGAACTCAGATTGAAGTTGAAAGCACTTCAGAGGAAGGACGCATAGCAGTTCCTGCAAAGCACATGATGGATCTTCTCAAGGAACTTCCGGACCAGCCTCTTACAATCAACACAACAAGCGACTGCGCTTTCACATGCAGCTGGGCAAGCGGTGAATCCACACTTCCTTACTTCCCTGCTGAGGACTATCCGGAAATCACAGGTACAGATGACACTGCAGTCACTCTTCAGTTCCCTGCCCAGAGCCTTGTGGACGGTATATCAAGCACAATCTACGCAACTGGCGACGACGAGATCCGCCCAGCAATGAACGGTATCTTCTTCGACATCGACACAGCATCGACTACACTCGTCGCTTCTGATTCACATAAGCTCATCTGCTACACAACAACAGACGTACAGGCATCTGAGAAGGCATCCTTCATCCTTCACAAGAAACCAGCTGCCATTCTCAAGGCAATCATCGGTAAAGATGTTGAGACTGTGGAGATTGCATTCGATTCAAAGAACGCATCATTCCGTTTCGGCCAGACATTGGTAATCTGCCGACTCGTTGTGGGCAAATATCCTAAATACCGCGACGTTATCCCTCAGAACAACTCGAACATCTTGAGAATCAACCGCATGCAGCTTCTCAACACAGTTCGTCGTGTGTCTGTATGCTCTAACAAAGCATCAAATCACATCAAATTCGACCTCAAGAGCGGCAACCTCATCATCTCAGCACAGGATCTCGGCTTCTCAATTGCAGCTTACGAGACAATGCAGTGCCAGTACGATGGAGAGGAACTCACAATCGGATTCAAGTCACCATTCATCATCGAGGTTCTCTCAAACATGAACTGCGGAGAGATCGTGATGAAGTTCCTTGACAGCAAGAGAGCAGCACTCGTGGTACCTGCAGAGGACGAGGAGGAAAGCGGCAAGATCTGTGGTATCATCATGCCAATCATGATTTCGTAATTATGGAACTGAATCTAGAAAGACCATTATTGTTTTTCGACATAGAAAGCACCGGGCTCAATATCGCGTCAGACTCGATCATTGAGCTCTGCTTTGTTAAGATCATGCCAGGTGGCGAGCAAAGAGTCAAGACATGGAGAGTCAAGCCATGGGACTATGAGCGCCAGTGCCAGAGGGAGATCAATCCTTCAGCTCAGGCTGTGCACGGCATCAGCGCAGAAGATCTTGCAGACTGTCCTACCTTCTACCAGATCACAGATGAAGTGGTTGAGTGGATCACAGGAAGCGACCTTGCAGGATATAACTCTGCAAAATTCGACCTTCCGATGCTTGCAGAGGAAATCGAAAGAGTCCGCAGATACACCGACAAGAAACCTGACATTGATCTCCATGCGATGCAGATGGTGGATGTCCAGAACATTTTCCATGCAATGGAGCCCCGCACATTGAAAGCTGCATATATGTTCTACTGTGGTCTCGAGCTTGAGAATGCTCATGCTGCAGAGGCAGACACGCTTGCAACATACGAGGTTCTGAAGGGACAGCTGGACAAATACGCATCAGATCCAAGAATTGAGAACAATGTTGAGAAACTTGCCAAGTTCTCGACCAAGCAGCGAATCGTTGACTATGCAGGCCGTCTTATCCTCAACGACAAGGATGAGCCGACTATAAGTTTTGGAAAACACAAGGGCAAGACAGCTCGCGAGGTATATTTCAGCGAACCATCATATTTCGCATGGATTGACAACGGAGACTTCACCCTTGACACCAAGAGACAGTTTTCCACACTTAAAGCTCAGTTCGAGGAGGAGAAGAGAGCTGCAATGCCACGCAAGTCAGCACCGATTCCAAGAACCAAGGGATATACACCATTTGAAGGTTTAGGAGACCTGTTCTCACAAGACAACGAATGAATATAATTGTAAAGCCACACGGAAATGATCTTTGCTATTGCCGCCCGGACACAACCTGGGAAAAGGAAAGCAGAGACTTATATATACCTGAAGGAGTCGATAAAGTATTATGGGCTCCTGTGGTTTTTGCCAAGGTATGCAAGGCCGGCAAATGCATCAGCGGAAAATTTGTTTCAAGATATTACGACGCTGTGGGATTTGGTGCACTTGCGTATTGCAATGACGAGAACATTGCATTTTCCTCATGCATGGACCACACATCCATCCTTCCGATGCCTCTTTACAATCCGGCTGTACTTGAGAGTGGAGAAAATATCTTCAATCTGAAGGTCGGGGAAAAGACTTTGAGATTTGCAGCAGATGAAAACCTTGAAAAAGCACTTGAGGAGACAATCTGCAAAGCATCTGAAAGAGTTTCATTAAGAATAGGAGATCTGGTCGCGCTTGAACTCTCCCCTCTTGATACGGTTACAGAACGCAACGCCGGGGACGCCTGCATCAATGGAGAATTCTGCGAAAATCATTTATTTGACTTCAAGGTGATATTTTAAAGAGCCAGCGTGGTATATTTTGTGTACGTCTGCGACAACAAAAACATGAAATTATGAAAAATTGGTACACTACAATTGCACTTGGAGCGATGATCGTCATTGCTCTTGCTTCATGCGGAAATGCAGGCGCGCAGAATGGCGTGAAGGCAGAAAAGAAGACCAAAGGTGTTATAGAACTGAATGCCGATACATTTCAGACAAAGGTGTATGACATGAAGCAGGAAGGACTTACCTTTCTTGGTGACAAACCTGCCATAGTGGATTTCACGGCTACCTGGTGCGGACCATGCCAGAGAATAGCACCTATCCTTGAAGAGCTGGCTGCCATCTATGACGGAGAGGTTGTCATCTATAAGGTGGACATCGACAAGAACCGTGAACTGGCAAAGGCATTCAACGTAAGTTCGATCCCAGCCATCCTGTACATACCGCTTGACGGCGAGCCTGTCATGACAGTAGGTTCAAGAGACAAAGGGAAGTTCACCACAGAAATCGAAACCATCCTATTAAAGAAATAAACAAAAAATCCTTCGACTGATAATCGAAGGATTTTTCATTTATAGAGACTGTATCGTCTTTTCCATTCTCGTGCCTCGTGACCCTTTGACGAGTATTGTTGCGCCTGAAATATTCTGCTGAACCAGCCAGTCAGAGAGGTCTTGAGAGTTTGCAAACCATTTTATCTTTTCGTCTGCAGGCATTGTTTCAAGGGCTTTACCGAATTCCGCGCCCACAAAACATATCATATCCAGACCGGATGCAAAAGCCTTGCCGACTACATTGACATGCTCAACCAGTGAATCGTCTCCAAGTTCCAGCATATCTCCAAGAAGTGCAATCTTGACAGCAGCCTCAACGTTTGCGAAATTTGTCAATGCAGCATCCATACTTGTAGGATTCGCATTATATGCATCTACGATCAAAGTATTTCTGTCTGTCGCAGTCATTTGCGAACGGTTGTTCGAAGGGACATAAGCAGCGATTGCAGCACACGCGTCCTCAAACGAAATTCCGAAATTCATTCCTACTGCAATGGCAGCCATCACATTGTCGGCATTATATGACCCCACAAGATTTGTATTGATCACCCCACCGTCCTTAAGAGCTATACGAAGATATGGCTGATCAGGAGATGATGGAAGAACCTTTGCTCCTGAATACTCGAGACCATAAGGAAGAACTAATGAATATGGACGCTCAGGATCACTCTGCAGGTGACGCTCATTAGCCATCTCGCAAAGGTGAGGATTGTCTACATTCAGGAACACCTTGTCAGAAGTTCTTCGAAGGTAGTCATACAGTTCACCCTTCGTCTTCTTCACACCCTCGAAACTGCCGAAGCCAAGAAGATGCGCCTTTCCGACATTTGTTATGAGGCCGAAATTCGGGAGTGCTATATCCACCAGTTCCTTGATGTCACCAGGATGACTTGCGCCCATTTCGACCACAGCAATCTGAGTCTGTGAATTTATCTTCAACAGGGTCAGAGGGACTCCGATGCTGTTATTGAGATTACCCTCAGTGGCAGTCACCTTATATTTAACAGAAAGAACTTCTCTTATCAACTCCTTTGTTGTGGTCTTTCCGTTGGTTCCTGTCAAAGCTACAACAGTCAAGGGTTTTCCATCCACGAAGGTCATAGATCTGTGCCAACGGGCAAGATCCTGAAGTGTCTTGAGGGGGTCATCCACGGGAAACATACGTTTCTCAGTCTCTGCCAAGGCCGCCACAGCAGAATCCTTATTCACGACAGCATATGCCGCACCTGCCTCAAGGGCCTTCAGCGCATATTCATTGCCATCAAAGTTTTCTCCCTTCAGGGCAAAGAACAACTCCCCACCCTGGATTGCACGGCTATCTGTGGTCACAACACCACATTCCTTAAATTTGCTATATAACTCTATCAACTTGTGCATCTTCAATTACTTTTTGCTTATCTACCTGTACTGCCAAAACCGCCGGCACCACGTTCTGTTTCATCCAGGACATCCACCTCATCCCATTCAATCTTTTCATAACGAGCCACTACAAGCTGTGCAATCCTCTCACCCGGATTCACGACAAAAGGATCATTTGAAAGATTCACGAGGATGACTTTGATTTCACCTCGATAATCTGCATCAATTGTTCCAGGAGAATTAAGGACTGATATACCGAACTTGGCAGCAAGTCCACTGCGAGGACGCACCTGAGCCTCCGTGCCGTCAGGCAGGGCGATATACAATCCGGTCGGAATCATGGCTCTTTCAAGAGGAGCGAGGGTAACAGGCTCTGTAATGTTTGCCTTCAGGTCCATTCCTGCCGACTTGTCTGTAGCATATGCTGGAGTCGGATATGAAGATTTGTTGATGATCTGAACTTTCATTTCAATATGAATTAGCGATGTATTGTAAGCATACAAATATAGACAATTAAACAAAATTTCTTACCTTTGAGCGCTTAAAAATAAAATATATGACTATGAGGACAAAAGAAGGATTCATCCTCCGCGAAATGTGCGGAGAAAACATAATCACAGGAGAGGGACTCGAGCACATCAACTTCAACAAGCTCATCTCCCTCAATTCAACAGCAGCATTTCTTTGGAACGCTGTAGTAGGCACAGAGTTCACTATTGAAAGCATGGCACAGCTTCTCGTCGATGAATATGGAATCGACATGGAACTTGCACTCAAGGACTCTGCAGCACTCTGCCAGTCTTGGATTGAGGCCGGAATCGCAGAATAATTTTAGAAAGAGGCCTTTAGGCCGACAACCTGCTGGCAACCTGAATAGTGGAAATTGTTGAAGTGGAAGACTGCAGCAATCCTCACCTTCAGATATTTGCCGACAGAAGGTTCATAGCATACCTCCAGACGGTCATATTGACCCAGTCTGGAGGTATTGTCGTCATGAACACGGAAGAACGGGTCTCCCAGATAGAGCTCTGAGCCATATTTGAATCCTCCCTCGTCATGGTTATTATAATATGGCATAAGTCCTGTGCCGCAATAGAACATATTCTTCACCGCAACATCCCACTTTCTCATCTCAAGATCAAAGTGTCCGCCGCCTGGGAATACATAGTGACCGACATGCTTGCGATTGTGCTGAAAGGCCTGAAGCCATCCAAGAGTGAGAGAAAACTCCTGAAAATCAAGCTTTTTCGAAAGATCAAGACGCGCATATGGGTTGATGAGGATATTATCAACCAATCCTTTGACCTGCTCCGAATTGGCAAAATGATACATATATCCTGAATATCCGAAAGTCACCATCGGAGCCACTTCTCCCTCACCACTAGAGAATATCATGAATCTTTCCCTGCGTGTCTGTCCATATTGTCCGAACCAGTCGCAGCCCACCTCAAAAGCTGCCTTTGGACGATGGAACTGGACCAGCAGACCTTCAAGATTGTTGTCATAGAATTTCAAAGAATCAGAAAAGAACGCCTGAGAATATCTTCCCTTCATCTTATGTCTGGGGAAAATTCCGGCATAAAGGGAAATATCTGTGTCTTTAACTGATTTTTCAAGATTGTAATACAGCACTATTTCCTTGAAAAGTTCCTTATTGACCTCATCCGAGCCAAAATCCTTCATGACATCGATTCCTGCCATGATCCTGTGGGATGCACTGTCAGCTGAAAAGGCCTCAAGACCGACAGCAGGTGTCAGACGGGCACCGAAAATGGTCATCGATTCGGAGAAGTTGCTTCGATAGAACTCCCTGTTATCGAAATTCATTTCAAAATCCACATCATAGTCAAACTTCACTTGAGCTGAAGCTGTGATGCTGGAGAGCAATATTGCAATGAGGACCAGTATATTTCTCATAGAGTTTCAGGCGAATTTTAAAAATCGTTCAAAGGTAATATATTTTAGTTATTTTTGCGGAATGAAACTGCAAACTCCTGTGGTCGACTCACCATGCAAAGTCGAGATTTCTTATAAGGACAAGATTCTGATGCTTGGCAGCTGCTTTACCGACAATATCGGCGGGCAGCTGAAGAATTATGGATTTGACGTATGCGTAAATCCATTCGGAACATTGTACAACCCGGCTTCTGTTCTGGCTGCAATCAAGAGATTGATCAGCATGGAGCCGTTCGTGGAGGATGAGTGCGTGCAGATTGGAGCCGGCGATATGAGATTCTGCTCATATTCACATCACACTTCATTCGCACGTGGTACAGTCCAGGAATTTCTGGATGATGCAAACACGTCTCTGTCAGAAGCAGCTGAATTCTTCAGAACCTGCAACAAGATAATCATCACCCTCGGCACGAGTTGGTGTTACAGGCATATTGAAAGAGATCAAATCGTATCCAACTGCCTCAAACATCCGGCTGCAGAATATAAAAGGGAATTCCTCCCGGCGTCACAGACAGCCGAGATTCTATCAGAGATCATGCAGCTGAGCAACAGTTCGGACAAATCATTCACCCCTAAGGATTTTATCTTCACGGTCAGTCCAATCCGACATTTCAAGGATGGAGCTCATGGCAACCAGGTCAGCAAGGCCTCACTCCTTATGGGTGTAGATCAAGCAATTACACCTGCTTCTATTTGCAGAGCCGACTATTTCCCATCATATGAAATCATGATGGACGAGCTTCGCGACTATCGATTCTACGCTGAGGACATGTGCCACCCGACACTGCAGGCGGTCAACTACATCCGTGAGCGCTTCCTCAACTGGGCACTTCCGGCAGGAGAGCACCCGCTTCTAGAAGAAAACATCAAGACATTCAAACGTCAATCCCATATCAGCCTTAAATAATTTTCTAAATTTATTGAAATTGTGTTTGAGGTATGAAAAATGTTATTACCTTTGCGGTGTATTAGTTTGTTAGTACACTACGACAATAAACACTTAAAGGGAATAGCACTATGATTACAATTGAGAATCTTGGCTTCAGCTACGGTGACAGAATTGTACTGAAGGACATTTCGATGAGACTTGAAGAAGGTCGCATCTATGGTCTGCTAGGAGAAAACGGAGTCGGAAAGACCACACTCCTTACACTGCTCAGCGGACTCAAAAGGCTTAATGCAGGAAAAATCGAGATTGACGGACAAAAACCTTTCGATAGAAAACCGTCAATGCTTTCTGAAATCTATTACCTGAGCGACGAGGTTGCTGAAGCCAACATGTCAGCCTTGGAATATGCTAGAAACTATGGCAAATTCTGGCAGAATTTCGATCTCGAGAAGTTCATGGAAATCATGAAGGAGCTTGGGACCGAACAGACACAGAAAATGAATCAGATGTCATTCGGACAACTCAAAAAGACACATATAGCTTTTGCTTTTGCCTGCAACACAAAGTACCTTTTCATGGATGAGCCTACAAACGGCTTTGACATCCCCTCAAAGGCACAGTTCAGAAAAGCTCTCATGAAGTATACAAGGGAGGATTCAACTGTACTGATCTCCACTCATCAGGTGCGCGACCTAGAAAACGTCATAGATCCTATCATCATTCTTGATAGGCAGCAGGTTCTCCTTAACGCTTCAATTCAGGAAATATCGGAGAAGTTATATTTTGACTACAGCGCAGAGACCAGACCTGAGGCTCTGTACAGCGAGATGGTTCCGGGAGGAAACATTCAGGTCCTGCTCAACACAGCCAACGAGGACAGCAAAGTGAACATTGAAGCTCTTTTCAACACTGTACACAAGCACAAAGAGCTGATACAAAGCATCTTCTCAAAATAGTAAACTCTTAATAGACAACACAATGAACGACATATTCAATTTCCGTAGATTCGGAAAATATTTCACTTCCGACATACGAAGCTGCACTGCCAACTACGGCTTGAGCATGCTTCTGATAAGCATGATGGGACTTATAATATATGCAGGTACCATCATCATGGGACTGATTTTCAATGGAGAATGGGGAGGTCCATCTGTTGAGTTCAGAGTTTTCACATTTGCAGTCAGCATGATCTGTCTTGCCTTCACCATGCCTGTAAAATGCTATGGCGGAATCACTGAAAAAAGATACGGAACCCAATGGCTGATGATTCCTGCTTCAAGTATGGAGAAATTCCTCAGTATGGTTATCATGAATGTAATCATGATGCCTTTGGCAATCTGCATCATATATTTAGGAGTGGATGGAATTATCTGCGGACTGGACAGTTCGTGCGGTGCAAGCATAGCCGGATCATTAAAGAATTTTCTTGACATATTCGTTGAAATTTCCATTGCAAGCGAATCTGATCTTTCACAGTTCCCTGCCCTGGCTCATTTTGTCAAACAGGTTGCTTGTCCTTGGCTCTACCTGGATGATGTATTACAGATATTCCTCATCACCCTTATGGGAGCCGTACTGTTTACAAAAGGTAAGACAGCTAAGACAATACTCTCCTATATTGCCATTACAACAGTATTAGGCCTGGCTATCTTCCCTATAACTAACATTTTCTTCAAAGAATTCGCAGTCCTCAACTTCACTGCAGATACTCCTGAGGCAATGAATCAGCTTTTCGGCATGAGCATATTCAAGCATGTGGCTCTGTTCGACACTATCAACGACACAGTGATCAACCTTGCGCTGATGGCAGGCATCTATTTCAAAATCAAAACTTTAAAGCACTAAAGTCATGGATTTCAACAGCAACAAGTCAATATATCTGCAGATATGCGATTCGATCTACGAAAGGATACTCTGTGGCGAACTTCAGCCGGATGAACGTATTCAGTCAGTCCGTGAGTATGCTGCTGTAATCGGAGTCAACCCAAATACAATCATGAGAAGCTACGAAAAGCTTACTTCTGAAGGGGTTATATATAACAGGCGCGGTATCGGATATTTCACGGCTGCCGATGTAAGGGAACGAGTTCTGGAAGCACAGAAAAAGCAGTTCCTCGAAGAAGAACTGCCTATGGTTATCCGCAGAATGAACCTGCTTGGAATCAACGAGGAAGACCTCATTAAAGCTTTCCACCAGACTCACGCCACTGCTTAGGAGAACAGCCGACCATCTTTACGAACTGGCGGTGGAAGTTCGACCTGTCACTGAAGCCGCACAGTTCTCCTACAATGTTGACCGAGTAATCCATATTCTCGATCAACATTTTTTTTGCTTCCTCAATTCTCAGTTCAGTACGCCAGGTCTTGAAATCGACACCCTTCCTGGTGACAAAATAGTGGTGAAGGCTCTCTTTCGTCGTGTTCAGTTCTCTTGCGATCTCTTCACGGCTCTTGTCATATCCGCAGAATCGTTTCTGCTCAACCCATAACTTCAAGGCACGGTCAATCCTCGTGAACTCATCTTCTTTATGAGATGGTTCTTCAGCTCTCGACTTTCTTGCAAGACGAACATCCTTCAGATTGATCTTTAGATTCGCAGCGGTCAGAGCCTTGTGTGCAACTGCCTCAAGGACAATCTTATGTGAACTTATAAAGGAAATAAAATGTGCCGTGATATATAGGAAATACAACAGGTACCAGAGTGTATATACAGACGCAACCTCCATCTGGTAGTCCAGGAAAAGAAACATGGCCAGATAGACAAGGAAGAAGATGTTGGTCAGCATCGAGATTATATAGCAGAATCTCACCCACTTGATCCTATGACTCTCATCGTCATCATAATAGATTTCCAAGTTCTTCAAGGCCTGCTTATAGGCCCTGTCAAAATGCACGACGTAGTTCACCCACTGAATCAGAAACACCGCTGCAGCAAAGACACAGGCGATGGAAAACCTCTTCATGTCTGCGCCTTCGTAGGACTCGAACAGGACGAATGCGACAATAGCAGATATGAACAGGCTTGGAAGGAAGAGATTCTCCTTCTTGTTTTTCTCCCCCTTGAGAAGAGAAATCATCACGTATGAAATGATTGAGGTGGAGAAATGAACTACAACATACATATTCAGCATTGTGAACATTTCCCAATCCCAGATGGTCGGAGATCCATATTGAGATATGGTGTAGAACATCATGAAAGTACAGATCAGAAGGCTGACGACAATTCCCAGTTTGGAATTCGTCAGTTTCATGCTGTATGCCGTCTGTGGGATCTTTATCATCATCAGCAGGAATGCAAGTATCGCAGAACCAACTCCCATGATGACCTGAACGATCGTATCGAGATTTATACCAAGTGATAACATTTTATATGCGCAATCCGGTTTTAGGTTATAGACTGCGAAAATACGGATTTTTTCGTTATTTTTGCAACCGTTTTTCCGTCTGTCGGAAAGGAAAGGAAAAACCAAACATTAACAAATAGCACAAGATGTTAGATTTCAACATAATAGAGCAGCTCGACCGCATCGCTACACCATTCTATTATTACGACATGGACCTCTTTCACAAGACAGTGGATCATGTCGCGGAATTGGCATCGGCACACAATATCAAGGTACATTATGCCATCAAGGCAAATGTGGAAAAGAGACTGCTCGAGTACATCAGTTCCAAGGGGTTTGGAGCGGACTGCGTGAGCGGTAATGAGGTCATGCATGCGCACGGCTGCGGTTTCCCTGCCGACAAGATCGTGTACGCTGGAGTCGGAAAAAGCGACAAGGAAATATATAATGCATTGAAGCTTGGCATCGAGGCATTCAACTGCGAATCCCTGCAGGAGATCTTTGTAATCAACGAAATGGCTCATCACTATGGTGTGAAGGCCAGCATTTCCGTCAGAATCAATCCTGACATCGATGCGCACACTCATAAGTACGTGACCACAGGTCTTTATGAGAACAAGTTCGGCATCTCCCAGCATGAGTTTGACAAGCTTATAGAAATCATCCACAAGAGCGAGCACATTGACTTCTTTGGTCTTCATTTCCATATCGGTTCTCAAATCACACGTGTAAACGAGGTATTCGCCTTGGAATGTCAGAGAGTGAATGAGGTTGTGAAATATTTCGAGGACAATGGTGTGACAATCAAGAACATCAATCTTGGAGGTGGTCTGGGAGTGGATTATGACGATCCTGACGGAACACCGATAGCAGATTTCAAGACCTGGTTCGAGACCATTTCAAATAATATTGCACGCCGTCCAGACCAGATGGTACATGTGGAACCGGGACGTTCACTTGTGGCTCAGTGCGGCACGCTCATTTCTCGTGTCCTGTTCGTCAAGAGCGGTGAGACCAAGAACTTCCTGATCATGGACGCCGGTATGAACGACCTCATCCGTCCTGCACTTTACGGTGCATACCATAAGATCGAGAACCTTTCAGCACAGATGAGAACATTCTTCCCTACCCATCAGGCATACGACATAGTAGGTCCTGTCTGCGAGTCAAGCGACGTATGGGGAGCAGGAAGATTGCTGCCTTTGAGTGTGAGAGGTGACCTGATGGCAATCAGAAGTGCCGGAGCATACGGCCAGGTGATGGCGAGCAGATACAACATGAAGGACCTGGCACCAAGCGTCTTCAGTGACAGACTGGATGATGCACCTGAAGTTGTCGACTATTTTGCATAAGAAAATTTTAAATATAGGTTCGAAAATTTAAGTGAAAGACTTGAGAG
>JAEIGA010008977.1_pt1 | contig 15123 bp, 8 predicted proteins | sample 9270691 | NCBI WGS metagenome assembly JAEIGA01 (sample SAMN17057246, study PRJNA624740) | gut metagenome | biome: biome; isolation source: fecal sample | host: Bos grunniens | place: China: Xizang | collected 2019
GGAACCGAAGAACTAGGGCATCTCGAGATGGTGGGTGCCATCGTGCATCAGCTGACCCGGAATCTGAAGGAAAAGGATATTGAGGGCACCCCGCTGGAGCAGTATTTTGTAGACCATACAGTGGGTGTGTATCCTACGTTTGCCTCCGGAACGCCCTGGACCGCTGCTACCATGCAGGTCAAGGGTGACCCCATTGCCGATCTTTGCGAGGATCTTGGCGCTGAGCAAAAGGCGCGTGTTACCTACGATAACATCCTGCGTCTGTCTGACGATCCGGATGTAAACGATGTCATCAAATTCCTCCGACAACGGGAGGTCGTGCACTTCCAGCGCTTTGGAGAGTCCATTCAGCAGCTCCGGGAAAAGCTGAATCAGAAGAATGTGTATTATATGAACCCATCTTTTGACATTTGATGGGGATAGTCCCTTTACAATAGAAATAAACGGTAATATGACATTGTTAAGGCGCAGGCTTCGGCTTGCGCCTTTTTAGTATAAAAAACCCTCTACACAATGCTGTGCAGAGGATTTTATAACACCTACGTAAATTATTGGATATCTGTACACGGATATTCTCTTAAGATGTTGACATTATTGCGCAGATATACTATAATAAATCGGTAAATTTAGAACGACATTTGCTATAAGGAGGTATCATTAATGACCTTTCAAGAATTGAAGATCGGTCAAAAAGCATCTGTCCAAAAAACCTTTACCGCAGCGGATGTTACAGCATTCGCAGGCATCAGCATGGATGTAAATCCGGTACATATGAGTGACGCATACGCCAAGAATACCGTTTTCGGCAAGCGCATCGTACACGGCATTTTGACTTCCGGCCTTATTTCCGCTGTTCTTGCGAATAAGCTACCCGGCCCGGGAACAATTTATCTGGGTCAGGAACTGCGGTTTACCGCACCTGTCTATCTTGGCGACGATGTGACCGCAGAGGTTGAGATCATTGAGATCAAGGAAGAAAAGAAAATCGTAAAGCTAAGCACGACCTGCACCAACCAGGACGGAAAGACCGTCATCACCGGTACAGCGACTGTTAAATTTGATAACTGAGGAGACAAATCATGCCAGAATTCAAAAGAACGCTCTTTGAGCAAATGATTAAAGAATTCGCAGAAAATGAGGTCAAGCCCCTTGCTCAGGAAGTAGACGAGCAGGAGCGCTTCCCTTCTGAAACTGTGGAAAAGATGGCCAAGCTGGGTTTGATGGGCATCATCGTTCCTACCCAGTACGGCGGCGCCGGTGCCGGCTACTATGAGTACATCACTGCGGTTGAGGAGCTTTCCAAGCACTGCGGCACTACCGGCGTTATCCTTTCTGCACATACCTCCCTCTGTGTCGCCCCCATTTTGGAGCACGGCACCGAGGAGCAGAAGCAGAAATACCTGCCTGACTTAGCCAGTGGCCGCAAGATCGGCGCATTCGGTCTTACCGAGCCCAATGCCGGTACCGATGCCAGCAACCAGCAGACCACCGCTGTTGAAAAGGATGACCATTACCTGCTGAGTGGCTCCAAGATCTTCATTACCAATGCCGGTGAGGCTGAGACCTATGTGGTCATTGCCGTTACCGGCAAGGGCCCCAAGGGTCCCGAAATGACCGCATTTATCGTTGAAAGTGCTTTTGAAGGCTTTACCTTCGGCAAGCACGAAAAGAAGATGGGTATCCGCGGCTCTGCCACCCGTGAGCTGATCTTCGAAAATGTGAAAGTTCCCAAGGAAAACATGCTTGGAAAACGTGGTGACGGCTTCAAGATCGCTATGAAGACCCTCGACGGCGGCCGTATCGGCATTGCCGCTCAGGCTCTGGGTATTGCAGAAGGCGCTCTGAACGAGACTGTTGCCTACACCAAGCAGAGAAAGCAGTTTGGTCGCCCCATTTCCGCCTTCCAGAACACCCAGTTCCAGCTGGCTGACATGGCAACCAAGGTCGCCGCTGCCCGTTGTCTGGTTTACGCAGCTGTTGATGCAAAGCAAAACAAGCTGCCTACCCTTTCCGTATGTGCTGCACAAGCAAAGCTCTTTGCATCTGAAACCGCTATGGAAGTCACCACAAAGGCCGTTCAGCTTCACGGCGGTTACGGCTACACCCGTGAGTACCCCGTTGAGCGCATGATGCGTGATGCAAAGATCACGGAAATCTACGAAGGCACCAGCGAAGTGCAGCGGATGGTTATTTCCAGCGCACTGCTGAAAAAGTAAGGAGGATCGAACATGAAGATCGTTGTATGTATCAAGCAGGTCCCCAACACCACCGAGATCAAGATCGATCCCGTTACCAATACACTGAAACGTGATGGCATCCCCGCCATCATCAATCCCGATGACAAGGCTGCTGTGGAGGCCGCACTGTGCCTGAAAGACCTTTATGGTGCCCAGGTGACGGTTATCTCCATGGGCCCTCCTCAGGCGGAGAAGGCGCTGCGTGAGGCTCTGGCCATGGGTGCTGACGAAGCATTCCTGGTTACCGACCGTGCATTCGGCGGCTCCGATACCCTTGCCACCTCTACCATCCTTGCCGCTGCTGTGAAGAACATCGGTTATGATGTTGTTTTCTGCGGCCGCCAGGCTATTGACGGTGATACCGCTCAGGTGGGCCCTCAGATCGCTGAGCACCTGGGAATCCCCCAGATCACCTATGCCGCTGATGTCAGCTACTGCGAAGACACCAAGGCTCTGCGTGTTAAGCGCCAGTTCGAGGATCGTTATCAGACCCTTGAGGTCGCAGGCCCCTGCCTCATCACCATCCTTTCTACCCTCGCCCAGCCCCGCTACATGAATGTTTGGGACATTGTCAAGCAGGACGAGAAGGAAGTCAAATACATCACCAATGCAGAGCTGCAGCTGGAAAAGGCTGTTTGCGGCCTCAGCGGCTCCCCCACCAAGGTCAAGAGCTCCTTTACCAAGCAGCTGGATAAGACCGTTGAAACCGTTGAGCTCAGCGCAGATGAAGCTGCAGCTACCATTATTGCCGCACTGAAGCAGCGGCATCTGATCTAAGGAGGTGTCACGATGAGCAAGAATATTTGGGTATTTTGTGAGCAGCGTGACAGCGAGCTGCAAAGTGTTGCCTTAGAGCTTTTGGGCGCTGCCCGTGAGCTTGCCGCTAAGACTAACGAAAAAGTTGTTGGCTTGCTGTTGGGCCACAATGTTGAAAGCAAGGCAAAGGAATTGATCGCTTACGGTGCTGACGAGGTTCTCCTTGTAGACGATGAAGTGCTGAAGTTCTACACAACAGAAAGCTATGCCCAGGCTATCTATAAGCTGGTTACTGACGGCGATCCCAATGTTTTGATGTTTGGTGCTACCTCCATTGGCCGTGACCTGGCCCCCCGCCTTTCCGCACGGCTGCACACCGGTCTGACCGCTGACTGCACCAAGTTAGAAAACGATGAAGACGGTAATCTGTTCATGACCCGTCCCGCTTTCGGCGGCAACCTGATGGCAACCATCATCTGCCCCGATTCCCGTCCTCAGATGTCCACCGTTCGCCCCGGTGTTATGAAAAAGCAAGAGCCCGACTACACACGCAACGGTGAAGTTATCCCCTGCTCCGTAAGCTGGAACACCGAGAAGTTTGCAGTTAAAGTCCTTGAGGAAGTCAAGGAAACCCAGAATGTGGATAAGATCGAAGACGCCAAGCTGCTGGTTTCCTGCGGCCGTGGCGTTAAGAAGCTGGAGCCCGCCCGTAAGGTTGCAAGCAAGCTGGGCGGAACAGTCTCCTCTTCCCGCGCCCTCGTTGATGCGGGCCTCATGGAGCACGCACGGCAGGTCGGTCAGACCGGCAAGACTGTTCGTCCTCAGGCATACCTTGCATTCGGCATCAGCGGTGCTATTCAGCACCTTGCCGGCATGGAAGAGTCTGAATTCATCATTGCCGTTAACAACGACAAGAATGCCCCCATCTTCAAGGTCGCAAACTTAGGTATCGTGTCTGATGCCGGTGCCGTTCTGAATGAAATGGACAAGCTTTTAGGTGAATAACATTAGAAAGAACAGCCGTACTGCAATGCAGTACGGCTGTTTTCTTATTTATTATTCTGCAGGAACTTCGATCAGCACGCCATCGCCCTGAGCAAGACCGCCGCAAAGGCAGGCAATACCCTTGCCACCGCCCTGCTTACGCAGAGCGTACATCAGAGTCATGATGAGCCGTGCACCGGTAGCACCCATGGGGTGGCCGATGGCAATGGCACCGCCGTTGACATTGGTGATGCTGCGGAGTTTCTCTGTCAGCTCCGGATCGCCCTTGGCAACCAGCTTGGTGGAGACCAGCGGCATGGCTGCGAAAGCCTCGTTGATTTCGATGAGGGAAAGATCCTCCGCCTTCATGTTATTGCGCTCCAGCAGAGACTCAATAGCCATGGCAGGCACAACGGGGATGTTCTCGTAATCGGATGCAACGGTTGTAGAGTCCAGGACATAAGCCAAAGGCTTGTAGCCCAGTTCCTTGGCCTTTTCCTCGGTCATCAGCAGGATAGCAGCAGCACCGACATTCAGTCCGGGAGCATTGCCGGCAGTGATGGTCTCAGTGCCGTAAACAGGCTTTAAGGAAGCAAGTTTTTCATAGGTGGTATCAGGACGGGCGCTCTGGTCTTCGGTGATGACGATGTCACCCTTTCTGGAAGAAACGGTGTAAGGAATCACCTCATCAGCAAAGAAACCGTCAGCAAGAGCCTTCTGATAGCGCATCTGGCTCTCATAAGACCAGCGGTCCATCTCCTCACGGGTAACGCCTTCCCGCTTGGCAACATTGTCGGTATCCACAGACACCGGGCCAAAACCGGGATAGCTAAAGCCGGCATTGACATCATAAAGATCAAAGTTACCGATTTTCTTGCCCCAACGAAGACCCTTAACAATGTGAGGTACATTGCTTAGGTTTTCAGCACCGGCTGCAATGGCGATCTGAGCCTCCCCTACCTGGATCTCACGCAGAGCCAAGGTAAAGGCAGCCATGGAAGAACAGCAGGCACGGTCAACGGTCAGAGAGCGTGTGGAAGACGGGAAACCGGCGTTCAGAAGTGCCTGACGAACAGGAACATTCACATCGGCAGCAACTTCTGCATGGATTGCGGTACCGTAGAAGATACAATCCACCTTATCCTTGGGAAGGTCCACCCGTTCCACGACCTTAGTAAGCACTTCACTTGCAAGATCGATGCTACGGATGTCCTTCATGGCTCCGCCATACTTATCAAAAGGCGTCCGAAGGGCGCTGACAATAACGATTCTTTTATTCAGCATTTTAATCAACCCACCTTACACAACCTTATGGATCTTTTCCCAGTAATCCTTCTCCAGCTGCTCGCGGAAGTCGGGATGTGCGATCTCGATGAGCTGCTTTGCACGCTCAGCATTGGTCTTGCCCCACAGATCGGCAATACCGTACTCAGTAACGACATACATAACATCGCAACGGGTATCGGTAGCGATAGTGCCCTGATCCAGGCTGCAGACAATGCGGGATGCCTTGCCCTTAGCAGCAGTGGAAGGCATGCAGAGAATGGAACGGCCGCCCTCAGACATCATTGCGCCCCGGAGGAAGTCCAGCTGACCGCCGATGCCGCTGAACTGCTTACCCTTGATCATTTCTGCGTTGACCTGACCAAAGAGGTCGATCTCAACAGCGGAGTTCATGGCGATCATGTTCTTGTGCTGGCAAATGGTGGCGGGGCTCAGAACATAGGAAGACTTTCTGACCTCAATGTCCTTATTGCCGTTGACCCAGTCATAGAACTTACGGGTACCGCCCATCAAAGTACAAATGACCTTACCGGGATTGATGGTCTTCTGGCTGTTGTCAATGACACCCTTTTCCATCAAGTGCATAACACCGGTGGTACACAGCTCGGTATGTACACCCAGATGCTTGTGATTGGAAAGGAACTTCAGCACAGTATCCGGAACAGCGCCAACACCAACCTGCAGGGTATCGCCGTCGTTGATAAGACCGGCAATATTCATTGCGATCTTGCGGTCCACATCGGTAACCATATCCTCCGTGATCTCGGGGATCTCGGGAATATCGGATTCTGCCTCAACAAAAGCGGTGACCTTCTCAACTGGGATCACAGTCTCACCGTTGGTCCAAGGCATGTTGGGGTTGACATGAGCAATGACGATGGGACAAACATCCACCATAGCACGGGTAAAGTCAGCGCTGACACCCATGCTCACATAGCCGTCGGCATTGGGAGGTGTGCACTGAGTGAACAAAATGTCGGGCTTCCAGCTCTTGAAAACGCGCTCCATCTGGGAGAAGTGCATGGGAGCAAAGTCAGCTCTGCCTTCCCAATGTGCCTGGCGGGTGGAGCCGGTGTTAAAAGCAGAGATATGCTTGAAGATGCCCTCATACTGAGGATCAACATACAGGTTGGGGGTCAGGTTATAGCCGGTTGTCAGGCGAACATTCTGCAGCTCGCCGGCGCGCTTGACCAGCGCAGGTCCAAAAATCGGAGAACGGCCATGGCCATGTCCGTCAATGATCAAATCACCGGATTTGACCAGTGCCACAGCTTCATCTGCGGTCATCAGATGGTCTTTGTAATACTGCTGCCAATTATTTCTCATATCATATCACCTTTCTTTAGATAATTTCTAATTGAATAACAGGTACCTATATTTTACCACCAATCAAATAATATTGTCAAGGTTTATCTGGCATTCATCCCCTTTATTCCTAATATATTGCAAAGTAAATCTCCATAGCAAAAGCCGTAGGTAATGCGCCGACGTCTTCCTTCATTTTTGATTGGCGTCCAGGACCTTCTTCAGCAGAGGATAGATGGTCTTTGCGGTATTATACATGCCAAGATCATCGGGATGGACACTATCGACGGTGTTCCAGTCGGCATAGTCATCTGTGAAGAAATCGTCACCTTGAATGAAGTAGACATTTTCATCACCTTCGGCCAATGCACGTTCATAGGTATCTTTAATGATACCCACACGGATGTGATGATCATTTGTCTGCTCATCCTTATAGACGGGTCTGGTCAGGATAATGATCGGAATGTCGGGATGTGCCTCACGAACGGTCTTGTAGAACGCATAGTGGGTGTTCTGCAGACCGGTGGTGGAGTTATTATGGTCGTAGTCCATAATAAAGGCAGAGATATTGTCGATGCCTGCAATATACTCCGCAATCACCTGCTCACCAAGTGCGCTGCCGGAGAAACCCAGGTTGCGGACATTGGCATTCAGAGCAAGGCTCAGAATGTTGCTGTAGGACAGGCCGGGACGGGACGCAGCGCAGCCCTGAGCAATGGAAGGACCATAGACCACGATATCATCGTAAGCTCTTTCCGTGGGATACGCAACAGACGCGCCATCCGGGAAGCCAACCTTAATATTTCTGGCACCGGAATACAGCGGCAGATTGATCTGCACTTCCTTGTAGCCGGCAGGCAGAGTGATCTCGGTGGTGATGGGAATGGTGGTCAAGCCATCCGTGCCGGTAACCTGCTGCTTGGTGGAAGAGTTGCTAGCAACCTTGTAGAGGACCTTGTCAGTTCCGGTACCAACATAAACATCGATACCCCAAGTTCCCTGTCCGCTCATATGCGCAGAAACAGGCAGCTTATTATTGTATGTCTCAAGGTCGATGTAAATCTTTGCAGCATCGGTGCAGAAACGAATGTTAATGCCGCTGGTGTTCGCCGCAAGAGATCTGTTTGCCTGGGAATAGGCAGCCGCATTAGTGTAATCCAGGCGGTAGAATCTGCCGTTATTATCGTCGGGATGTTCACAGCCGCCGATGGCAAACTGAGGACCAAGCACGGACACCATATTGTAGCCGTTTTCCTTGCCGGTGCTGATCGAAGAAGCAGACACATAATCAAGCTTGGAAAGGTCGGTCTTGTCGCTGGTAGGAACGCCGAAATCATAGGTAGTGGGCTCCTTCACCTCAGGAACTGCAGTTCCATCCAGTACAGCCTTCAGCACGGGATATACGGTCTTTGCCATGTAGTACATGCCCAAGGTATTGGGATGGGTCATATCATCCGTATAAAGATCCGGATAATCATCGGGGAAATAGCAATCGCCGTTAATGAAATAGACATTGTTATCCCCTGCTGCCTTCGCACAATTATAAGTATCCATGATTACATTCACACGATCCTGCAGGGATTCCTTGACCTCAGTGGTAAAGATGGGTCGGGACATCATAATGATGGGAATGTCGGGATGCGCATCACGGACAGTCTTATAGAAATTGTAATGGGTAGCTGCAAGATCCTCAGTAGTATCTGCGTTATGGTCGTAATCCAGCACGAAGGCAGAGATATTCTCCATAGCCGCAATATGCTCAGCGACGGACTGCTCACCCTTTGCGCCGCTGGCAAAGCCAAGGTTGCGCACATTGGCATTCAGAGCCTGACCCAGCATACTTACATAGGAAGTGCCGGGACGGACAGCGGAAAGACCCATAGTGATGGAAGAGCCATAGAAGACAATATCGTCATAAGCTCTTGCAGCAGGCGCAGCGATTTTACCAACGCTGGGCAGGCCGATTTCGACCTTCTCAACACCGGAGTAGATGGGAAGATTGATAACAACTTCCTTGTATCCAGTCGGCAATGCGATCTCCTCATTGATCTCCGCTGCATTGGTCATGAGCTGACCGCCAACACCAACATAGTCACGGTTTGTGCCGGAACCGGCATAAACATCCACGCCGCAGATAAATCTGCCATTGAGATGATTGGAATAGTTTGTCGGTGCGTTCTTCAGCTTGATATACAGCCGCATTTTGGATGCATTGGTTGCAAACCGGATGGTAACACCAGCAGTCTTTTCAGCAAGGCTGCTATTATTGCTGGAATATGTGCTCTTGTTTGCATAATCCAAGCGGTAATACCGGCCGGAGTTATCATCGGGATGCTCAATGCCGCCGATCTCAAACATGGGAGAAAGCGCGGAGATCATGGTATAGGTACTATCAGTACCGGTGATGTACTTGCTATCCACTTTGCTGACGGTGATGTAGTCAAGATCAGCAACTGTGGGATCATCGGTGGGGATGCCAAAGTCAAAGCCGGTGCAGTAACGGGTGCCGTTACAGCCGGTTGCATGAGAATTCGTCGTGCTGCGGCAATCGCAAGCAATATTTACTGTGGGATAAATACCGTTATTATTACTGTCAGTCAGAGAAAAACCGCTATCGCCGGAGATGGCAACGGTCATGGTTGCACCATTTGCCTTATCGACATACACATTGTCACCGTAACCGGATGCAGCACCGTTCATGATCTTGCCGCCGGTCATAGTAAAATTACCGCTGACAACAGCAATATTACCGCCGTTTACAGCACAGCCACCGGTAACAACGCCGCCGGTCATAACCAGGTTATTCTTGCTATAGATTACAGCGCCATCAGAACTATATTTTTCTGAACCAATGATTGTGCCACCATGAATGTTAACAGTGGCATTTTCAAGGCTGCGGATCACAGCACCACCATTCGATCCACCGGTAAGCTTGGATCCGTCAATGATGCCGCCATAGATGGTAAAAGTCTTCTTACCGCTGCCCGTATCCCTCAGTGCAGTAAGCATGCCATCGCCAGTACCTGAACCAAGATCGATCTTACCGGTACCGACAGAGTCCAAGATAGTAATGTTTACATTTGTATTAGCCTGAGAAACATGGTAAATACGAGTACCCTCATCCGCCAGAGTGACAGTATAGCCATTCAGGTCCAGATAAATATCCGCGGAATGATTGGCATTCATATACGTTGCGATGGAGACATTGGAGGTAAGCCTCCAGTATCCACTATCAGTAGGCAGGCTATCCTTCTCACTCCAGTATGTCCAAGATTTTTCTGTGCCGTCACAGCCGTAAAGATGGCCCTTCAGACCGCCGCAAATGCAGCCGCCGGCAACTTCATTTGTGATGCCGGAGCCTTCTTTGTCAGTAAAGAAAATCTCACCTACACTGGAGAAAACACTGCCAACGGCATTAAATATATTGTCGCCAAAGACTCTTGACAGACCGTCAAAAATCTTTGCAGCGCCGGAAACAGTTAGTTTACCGGTGTTATAGATGTTTCCGCCATATTCTGCGACACCGCCCCAGATACTACCGCCGGACATATTCATAGTACCGGCATTATAAACAGAACCACCGTACTGGGCAGACATTTGACGATCAGCGGAAACAGCACCGGCTGTAATGGATGCTACCAGGGAGATAATAAACAGCAAAACAACCAGAATTTTCACGCGTTTCATATGCATACATCCTTTCCGTTAACGAAAGCGCCCCTGTGCCAAGGCACAGGGGCACTTCCCTACTGGATGTCAATATCTACTTGCGTAGAAAGCATTGAGTTGTTCCAGGTACTGATCGCGCATGATCTCAGCAGTACCCCTTACAAAGTAGGTCTTATAGGTTTCGTAACCGCCATTTTCATAAGCGGCATCGTGCATTACGTACTCACCGGAACCACATGTGTAGCCAAGCAGAAGGGTCATCTTATAGGGTGTGCCCTCCTTAATCTGCTTACCGGTAACATCGCCAAGCTCCACCGGAAGGGTCACGAAGGACACATCGCCAATGGAAATAATGTTCAGTTCATAGGGATAATTTTTCTGGATACCGGAGTTCGCCTCAATGGCCTTAGCCTGGTGATAAGACTGAAGTCCCAGCTCAAAAGCTTTTACGTTAGCAGCATAGAGCTTTTCAGCCGATGTGCCGGAATAGCTTTTGTAGTAACTCAGTACAGCTTCAGCATTTGCAATCAAGGTAGCATTCAATTCTGCCTTGCTGGAGGTGGCAGTCGTATCGATCTGCTTGATCTGGATGCGGCCGGTATTGACCTTAGTGAAGCAATTATTGCTCCTGTAAGCAACCTCGACATAATCCGCTACCAGACTGCCAAGCTTCTCAGCAGCCTCCTGCTTGCTATCCATAGCGACCTTGTAGTTTTCTTTGGTGATCCGGCTTGTGGGAACCAGGTTGCCGCAGGCACCCTGATAGAACACACAGTTGACGCCCAAGGCGGTTGCCACATCATTACGCAGTGTGCCAATAAAGTCAGGAGAAATGAAGTTATTACCGTCCGCCTTGGTTGCGTGGGTCTGCCAATTGACCATCAGGATTGGCTTTGCGTTCTCACGCTCAAACTTAACAAGCTGAATTTCTTCATCAGCCTCAGTCTCATGCTTCAGATCGGTGGGCACTTTACTGTCAATTGCGTTGAAACCATCCCAGTAACCATTGTAACGAGAATCATTCGTGGTGTAACGACGGACGAATGTCAGATCTTCCGTCTCAGTTCTGCCGATATACATAGTAGCGGGAGCGCAGTCTTTCATGGCCGCCTCGATAGAGGCCTTAACACCATTAACAAGCTCGTTCTGACGCCATGCAAGCGTCGCTTCATCCTGAGAACCGTAAGAAACACTGCTGTGGGTATGGGTACCACCAACTGTGACATTTCCCTCAGTAAAGCCATACGCCTCAGCGATTTGGCGGACCAGATCACCAATGCCGTTCTTCTTGGAGTTGTTAAGACCGCCCCAGCTCAGATCAAGGACAACATGAAGATACTCACTACCACAATCGTCCTTCATGTAAACAGAGATGGCATAGATATCCTCTTCAACAGGACCCAGCTTTTCCTCGCCGGTCATGACATCTGTAGTGGGAGAAATGCAAGCTTTACCATAGCCAACATACAGAGTATTACCCTCAATGTAGACATTCTCAGTGCTGTTCTTGTCAGACAGGGTTGCGCCTTCTTCAACATAGATGTTGCCGCTGCTGCCATAACCGTCAGCAGTAGCAGTGCCCTTCGTTACTGCAGCAGTGCCGGAAAGGTTGACGGAAGAACCAGCACACATATAAATGTTACCGCCAAACTTTGCAGTACCACCGGTGATCTCACCGGCAGTCATGTTCAGTGTGCCGCCAGACATACCAACTGCACCGCCGCCAAAGTTAACAGCATTGCCACCAATAATTGTACCACCATGAATATTGACAGTACCCTTCTGGTTAACCGCACCAACGCGGATAACCGCACCGGGTGTACCGGTGTTCGTATATTTTACATTCTCACCGTTAATGGTGCCACCATACAAGGTAAAGCTGTTTTCATTATCGACACGGATAAAGGAACCAGTGGCCGTGGCAGAGCCAAGCATAATCTTACCTTCGCCAGCAGAATCGAGAATAGTCAAATTATTGTTAGGTGTAGTAGAATTTAGGTTATAGAGAGTATCACCGGCAGTTCTATTAATGGTTTTTCCGTTCAGGTCAAGATAGATATTCTGCCCCTTTGTGGGTGTGATGCTGTTAGTAACAGTAACATTACCAATTAAATACCAGTAGCCAGACTCATCAGGAAGCGCATTGGGATTAGACCAGGGTTTCCAATCAATGGACATATATTCACCGTCACAGCCAACTGCATGCTTGTTTGTCTTGCTGCCACAGATACAAGTGCTGTGCTCAGATGAATAAATGCCATCATCGTTGGAACCGGTGTTTCCAATCAGGCCACCCTTATTGAATGTACTACCATAAGTGGTGTAGACATTACTGCCAAGAACATATGCAATACCGTCGAGAATCTTTGCATTTCCAGAAACATTCAAAACACCAGTTTGTGCGTTGAACAGATTGCCGCCATAACGGGCAACACCGCCGTATACAATGCCGCCGGAGATGTTTGTATTACCTTCATTGTAGATATTGCCGCCATACTCAGGCACATTGCCTGTATCAGAGGGCATATCATTTGCAAAAATTGCTGCAGGAATAGCAATAATCAGTACCAACACCAACAGCGCACAAATAAGAAACTTACTTTTACGCATATAGGGTCGTCTCCTTTTATGTATATGATTAGTGCTGCCCCATGGACAGCACTAATCATCAATTGTAGGAAAGCGCGATTGGGGTGGCCCCATGTAAGGGGCCACTCCCTATTTGAATTTATGATGCTCTCCAGATACCGGAGTCGGTGGGATCAGCAGTCATGTAGACATTGTTACTGACGCTGGGATCGTAATCGACATTGGGATTCTGGCTGCTGAGCAGCTTCTGACCTGCAAGGACCCAAATGTTGCTGCTCTTTTGATAAGTTGCATCAGGCGAACCACTTGTAATACCTTGAGCAATGCCGTCACGTACGATGGCAGTGCCGTTGATGACACAGATGCCGTCGGTAGAAACGAAGATGTTACCGCCGCGGCTGTTTGCAGTACCGCCGTAGATCTCACCGCCAGAGATATTAATCTTAGCGTCACTCTGAACAAGGAGGTTACCGCCGTTGAGTGCGCTGCCGCCGTAAACAGTACCGCCGGTCATATTTAAAGTGCCGTACACCTTAACCAGAGCTACACCGCCGCTCACAGAAGTACCCATATTAGCTCCCTTAATGGTGCCGCCGGAAATGTTAACCGTACTTGTTTTACCACTAATAAAGAACACACCGCCATTAGTAGTGTTAAATGTACCGCCGTTGATGGTACCACCCTGGATATTCAGAGTGTAAGTACCCATCCAGCTGTTTGCACTCTTCTGCTCAAGTGATGCCAAACGGCAAGCGCCCAGGTTGATGGCACCGGTAGTGGTGCTATCCCAGATGGACAGAGTCACGCTGGTGTCAGCAGGAGATGCAAACCGATAAACATCAGTAGTAGTGCTGCCAGTGACGGTCTTACCGTTGAGGTCGATGACGATCTCAGCACTCTCGAGCAGAGAGATCTCAGAAGTAACAGTCACAGGAACCATCAGCTTGTAGTTACCGGTGGTGGTAGGCAGCGTAGTACCGTCAGTCCATTCAGTCCAGGTAACATTATCGGTCCACTTTGCATACAGAGTCATGTCGTCAGCAACGGGAGCTGTGAAGTCCCATGCAGCAGTGAGCTCTGCATCGGTGTACCAACCAGCGAAGGTAGAATACAGCTTGGTGGGTGCGGTAGGAGCAGTTGCAACCGTGTTCTCTTCAATCTCCTGAGGAGCGACAGGGGTGCCGCCGTTGGAATTAAAGGTGACATACACCAGCTTACCGTAGATGTACTGAGCGGTGAAAGTAACATCCTCAGCAGGCATGGTTGCAGGTGCCTCGGGACTCCAACCGGTGAACACATAGTCGGTGATGACAGGTACCTCGGGTGCAGTCAAAGCTGCGCCGAACTTAACGGGGCCGGTGGCCAGGACGGACTCGCCGTCCTGAGCCAACCAGGTTACATTGTAGGAATTGCGATCGTAGTAGATAACTACTTCAGTAGTGCCATCCGCAGCAATGGTGGCCTGCTCAAAGGTCTTTGGAGTAAAACCATCAACACTGTCGTCAGCCAATACCGCCGCCTCGGTGAGGAAGCCAGCCATGCCGTACTTGGTCTCAACGATCAGCTCAATGCCATACTCGTCGTTCTCAATATTCTGCAGCATATGGATGACCTTGTACTGAGTGTTCTCCTCGGTGGGGTAAATACCAGTATAGGTTTTTGCTGGATCAGTGAAACCAACAGTTGCCTCGGGTGCGATGGTCACATTGTCAACACTGGAAGAAGAAATCCAAATGTTGGCACCGTTGATATCACAAGCGCCATCCAGAACCTCGCCGCCCGTCATGTTCAATGTACCAAGCTCAATTCTGATATTACCGCCGTTGACAGCTTTGCCGCCCTTAAGCGTACCGCCAGTAATGTTGAGAACACCGTTGCTGCTTACATTGACGATGCCCGCATCATGTCTGGTACAAGTACCGCCAATGATGGTGCCGCCATGGATGTTAGCAGTCTGACCAATAACACGGATCAGTCCGCCATGGTTAATGCCGGTTACACCACTGCCGTCAACAGTACCGCCGTACATAGTGAAGGTCTTGTTATTCTTATGCAGGATAACGAGGCAAGCCGCATAATCCAGGTCGTTCAGATCGATGACTGCACCACCCTTGGAGTCCAAAATGGTCAGGCTTGCGTCGTAGTCAGAAGCGAGATTGTAAAGACGATAATCCTTCTTGTTGGTGGTATCTGCAATGATGTTGTAGCCGTTCAGGTCAATGTAAATATCAGCGTCTGCCTGCTCAACAGCGGTAGTGGCAGAAACCTTGACCTCAGCGGTCAGGAAGTATCTGCCAGA
>JAEIGA010008978.1_pt1 | contig 15122 bp, 10 predicted proteins | sample 9270691 | NCBI WGS metagenome assembly JAEIGA01 (sample SAMN17057246, study PRJNA624740) | gut metagenome | biome: biome; isolation source: fecal sample | host: Bos grunniens | place: China: Xizang | collected 2019
AAGCGGTGGGCACCAGGAAAGAGGTAGTCATTAAACTCCATATTGTCAGCATGGTCAATATTCACACGTTGCTTATCCTGTTGCGTTGCTTGCTTGAAAGAGGGTTGGTATGTAAATGCAGAAGTTTGGACAAAACTCCCCAACATAAGGAGGAGTCCTGACCAAACCGCTAACTTTCTTTTATCTAAACGATTCAAAGTGACACTATTATTTTGTTACAAAATAAATTTATTTACCCCAATTAGGAAACTCAAACTCACAATTTCTCCACTCGGGGTTGATGCGCACGAAGGTAGATTTTTGCTTTTCTTCAATCCACTTTTTACGCATTTCAAGAGCTCGCTTATTCTGAACGACATCCTTCAACACCTGGAAGTCTTCGGTCATGTTTGCACGGTGAGCAGGAATTCTTGTCTTCAGTTTCACAATCGCGCAAATGTCTTGTCCTTGTGCGTTTTTGTAGATAAATGCTTCAGAAATATCCCCTACTTCCATCGTTTCTACCTTGCGGGCAATTTCGGCGGGAAGGTCTTTCATCTCAAAGCGCGAAGTAACCTTGCGCGTCATCATGTCTGTGTTGACCATGATGCCGTGATTGTTTCTTGTATCCTTGTCGTCAGACAATTCTGCGGCACCGGCTTCAAAGGTAAATCTTTCGCGTTTCACATCTGCTGCAATTGAATCCAAACGCGCCAACTCGTTTGTAAAGACGCTATCGGCAATTTCGGGCTTGAGCAAGATGTGGCGGAAGTTTGCCTTATCACCATTCTTATCAATCAACTGGATGATGTGATAACCAAACTCCGTGCGCACAATCTTTGACACCTTCTTGGGGTCGTTGAGCGAGAATGCGACATTTGAGAATTCAGGAACGAACTGATTCTTACCGCTATATCCCAACTCACCACCAAGACGCGCAGAACCTGGGTCTTGAGAGTAAATCTTTGCCAAAGTAGAGAATTCGGCTTCTCCCTCATTCACACGGCGTGCAAACTCTCGCAATTGTTCCTCAATGCGCTCTACTTCTTGACGCGTGGGGCGCGGATGAGTGGTGATAATTTGTACCTCTACTTGTGTGGGAATAAGAGGAAGACTATCTTCAGGAAGCTCACTAAAGTGCGCACGCACTTCTGCTGGTGTAAGCTTGATCTTGCCAAAGAGTTTATGCTCAATCTGCTGAATCATAGAACGTTGACGAGATGTTTTCTTAAGTTTTTCGCGCAATTGTGGGATTGACAAGTTAAAATGCTTCTCCACATTTTCGCGTGAACCTAAGTTCTGAACGAAATAGTTGATGCGCTCGTTTGCCTCCTTCAAGACATGGGCTTCTTCAACGCTTATAGAGTCCAACTCTGCTTGATGAAGGAACAACTTTTGAATCGCCAATTGTTCGGGAATTGTGCAGTATGGATTTTCATAAGGTGTACCCTCCATTTCTGCTTGTAAGCGGGTTTCTTCAACATCTGACAAGAGAATGGGAGCATCACCTACAATCCAAATTACTTCGTCAATAACATTGAGTTGGGCCGTTGTTGATAAAGTAAACACTGAAAGCAGTGTCACCAATAAGTGTTTCATAATATCCTTAATCCTTAAGCTTATTTGAGGGTTTCAAGCACCTCTGTGTGGATAACGACTTTGTACTTCTTACGCAATCCATCTACCCATATTTTTTCGGCTTGTTGTGTGTAATCGCTGACTACTTGAGACTTCACATCTACATAAGTAGAAGGTTGCTTCTTCATCTTACCCACCACATCATACAACGAGTACTTGCGCAAAGTCTTAGCAGGTTCGCCCTTAAACTTAACTGCATCGATGAATTTATTCTCACCCTTCTTGCAAAGGTAAGGACCTTGCACCAAGCATACTACACTATCAGTGTTCACACTTTCCTGAATAGCCTTTCTCCAATCGCCATCCTTATTCTTCTTCAAAATGCTCTTGGCTTTCTTCAACACCTTCTTGTCGTTGGCATGAACCACGAAACCCTCAAAGCGAGGTTCGTCCCAAGCATACGCCTTCTTGTTAGCCTTGAAGAAGTTATCCAAAGCAACAATATCAGATGACGCCTTATCCCATACATTTGTCTTTGCTACTTCATAGAGGAGAAGACCATCATAGTATTCGTTTACAAGATACTGCAATTCAGGATTTTCTGCTACGCCCTGGTTCAAAAGTTTGAGCATCACATCTTCGCGTGTCAACTTGCCGTTTGACGCTTCAATCTCTCTCTTAATCGCTGCTTCAGCAGAAGCTTCCTCAATACCTTGTTGCTTCAAGGCATCAATAATCACATCCTTCAACGCGTCATACGATTCTAAAGCCTTACGCTCCTTCATTAAAATAATGTGGTAACCAACAGGTGAAAGGATGGGTGTGCCCATCTGACCGGGTTGAAGTGCATAGGCTGCATTCTCAAATTCCTTGATTGTATTGCCAGGACCAATCCAGGGCAATAAACCGCCGTTGCGTGAAGTACCTCTGTCGTCACTAAACTTTTGTGCCATTTCTTCGAAATTTGCACCCGCTACAATTGCGTTGTAAATAGAGTCAGCACGATTGGCGATAACCTGACGCTCTGCTTCTGTAGCATTTTGTCGCACCATAAGAAGGATGTGAGCAGGACGAAGCAAGTCGGCACCATTTACATATCTCTTAATGTCTGCGTATTGCAAACGAGCAATTGAGTCAATAAATTGAGTATCAATCATCAAGGGCGTAAGTTGCATATCACGATATTGACGGAATTCTGTGATGAATGAGGTCAAAGTGTCAAAACGCAAAGCTTCGGCTTCAGCAACCTTCAATTTGTAATCCACATACATTTGGACATATTCATCAACCGTCTTATGCTCTACGGCACCTTCAACACTATTATTCTTGTTGTAGGAATATTCAAATTCAGCCTTTGTAATCTTCTTGCCGTTCACCTCCATCAATACGGGATTAGCAACCTGCGCACCCAAAGTGAGCGCAAAACTAAAGAGACTGGCAATAAATGTTATTTTTTTCATAAAAATGTTAACAGGGATATTATTAAGCAGTAAATGTGTAACTATGAAAATTATAATGCTCAGACTTTATGCCTCAAACATCAGAATTTTCACACTTACACATTCCACTAAAATATTAGGAGTTCCTAAGACTCAAGCGCCACATTTTATTAGTTATCACTGCGTGAATAATTGGGCGCTTCACTTGTAATTGTGATGTCATGGGGATGACTTTCAAGTACACCAGCATTTGTGATGCGTGTGAAGCGAGCCTTCCACAAATCGTTGATTGTTGCAGCACCACAATAACCCATACCAGAGCGCAAACCGCCCACAAGCTGATAGATTACTTCCTGAACGGTACCCTTATAAGGAACACGACCAGCAATACCTTCGGGAACGAGCTTCTTAGCCTCAGTTACACCACCCTGGAAGTAACGGTCCTTAGAACCATTTTCCATTGCTTCCAAAGACCCCATACCGCGGTATGACTTAAACTTACGACCGTTAAAGATAATTGTGTCGCCAGGAGATTCTTCACAACCAGCTACGAGAGAACCAATCATTACGCAATAACCACCAGCAGCAATTGCCTTAACGATATCACCAGAATAGCGCAAACCGCCGTCTGCAATAAGGGGTACTCCAGTTCCTTCAAGCGCCTTTGCTACATCGTAAACTGCTGAAAGTTGAGGTACACCAACACCTGCTACAACGCGAGTCGTACAGATTGAGCCAGGACCAATACCAACCTTCACGCCATCAGCTCCAGCTTCTACCAATGCCTTTGCTGCCTCACCTGTAGCAACATTACCTACGATGATGTCAACATTCTTGAAGCGCTCCTTAGCCAATTTCAAACGATCAATTACACCCTTTGAATGACCATGAGCTGTGTCGATGATGATAGCGTCAACGCCAGCATTTACGAGGGCTTCCATACGGTCAAGTGTATCAGCTGTTACACCCACACCTGCTGCAACACGCAAGCGTCCCTTTTCATCCTTACAAGCCATAGGCTTATCCTTAGCCTTTTGGATGTCCTTATAAGTAATGAGGCCAATGAGGTGATTGTCCTTGTCTACTACGGGAAGCTTTTCAATCTTATTTTCCTGGAGAATCTGACTTGCAGCAGCGAGGTCTGTCTGCTGAGTAGTAGTCACCAAGTTTTCAGAAGTCATCACCTCGTCAATCAATTTTGCAGCATCGCGTTCAAAACGCAAGTCGCGATTAGTAACAATACCTACAAGGTGCATATCGTCATCTACCACGGGGATACCACCAATGTGATATTCACTCATCAATGCCAAAGCATCGCCTACAGTAGAACCGCGCTTAATCGTTACGGGGTCATAGATCATACCGTTTTCAGCACGCTTTACAATTGCTACTTGACGCGCCTGGTCTTCGATTGACATATTTTTGTGAATCACACCAATACCACCCTCACGAGCAATCGCGATAGCCATCTTTGCTTCTGTCACGGTGTCCATAGCCGCTGTGACAAATGGGATTTTCAATTCTATATTACGCGAAAATTTAGTTCCCAAGTTTACCATGTAAGGCAAAACTTCTGAATAAGCAGGAACCAAGAGGACATCATCGAATGTGAGACCATCCATCACAATACGATCAGCGATAAAATTAGAAGCCATAACAATTTTTAATTTTAACCGATATAACTACGACACATTTGCAGAACTTGCAAATACGCCCCAGCTTTTGGTGAGTAATATTTCTGCAAAAATACAAATTTATCCGTTACATGCGACACTCTCTCTGCTCTTTTTTTAAGTGCAAAGAGGGAATTTTTATTTTTCTTTTACACGACTCCAACTCTCTGAAATAAATCCAACGCCCGAAATTCACTATATCATTCAAAATAAATCCTCAAAACACCTAAAAGCCCTTACCCTCTACATATCAATAAATCAAGTAGTTAAAATTGCTAAAACTATTAGGGAGATATTTTAAAATTAGTCGCCAATAATTTTTCTTAAGTCCCTAATAATTTTCATTACAACGGATTTAGTTTTTATGACCAGCTTCGGAAGGTGTCTAAACCACCGCTTCTGTCCCTTTTCACCGAATTTGCCGCTCGAAAATTAATAATATGTGCGCACTATTGGTGACTGCAATTTAAATCCTGAAATATTTGTAAAACATAAAACAAATACTCGCCTATTTTTTGTAAATTTGCAAAATATATTAACTCAATCCAGCAACATGCAAAGAAGAAACAATACCACAGGTCAGTTCATTCGTTTTACAGTTAAAGAGGCTTGTGACTTGATGTCGTTCATTCAGAAGGCTCTTGACGGTGTGAGCCGTAACCGTGCAAAGGCAATCCTCACGGGCGGTGGAATTCGTGTTGACAAAAAGATAGTGAAGCAGTATGACTTGATGCTTCAACCCGGTAATATCGTTGAAATTTCAAAGAAGAAGCCCAAGGAAGAACTCCGCAATAAGTTCGTTAAAATTGTATACGAAGACCATGCGATTGTCGTGGTGGAGAAGAACATTGGCATTCTTTCTATGGCAAGTTCGCACCACTCGTTCAGTGTAAAAACGGTACTGGACGAGTATTTTAGACGCACCCATCAGAAATGTACCGCGCATGTGGTGCACCGCCTTGACCGCGACACTTCGGGATTGATGGTGTATGCCAAAACAATTGAGGCAGAGCAAATCTTAGAGCACAATTGGCATCAAATTGTCACCGACCGTCGCTATGTTGCCCTTTGTTCGGGTGCTCCTAAAGAACCTCAAGGTCGCGTAGAAAGTTGGTTGAAAGACAACAAAGCGTTCTTCACTTTCTCTTCCCCCACAGACAATGGCGGCAAGTATGCTTTGACGCACTACAAGACTTTGCGTAGCAATGAGCGCTACTCTCTCGTGGAATTTAAGTTAGAGACAGGAAGAAAAAACCAAATCCGTGTGCACACTCAAGACCTTGGTTGCCCCATCTGTGGGGACATTAAATATGGTAATGGTGATAACCCTATTGGACGCCTCGCCCTCCATGCCTTCCGACTTAATTTCTATCACCCAATCACCAACGAACAACTTTACTTTGAGACTGCAGCGCCGAAAGCATTTATGAAGGTGTTTGAAACTCAAACAATCAGTAAAAAGTTCAGCAACAAGCAATAATGAAATCTTGTTGAAATTTCACTTCAACAAAATTTTTCATCTCAATCTAAAACTTTATCTATTCACAAACAACGCTTTTTGGGGAGTTGAATCACCTCATTTCTCACACGCTACCCTTATTCTCACCATGCGCATATTGCTCCTACTTAGTTGCTTACTCATTGTGAGTTGTTCCTCTAAACGCGTTTTAGAGAAGAACGAGTTACTGCTTTCTACCGTGAAGATAGAGAGCAGTGATAAGCATATATCTCCAAGTAGTTTGCAAACGGCCATTTTACAGAAGCCCAACAACAAATGGTTTGGCCTCGCAAAAGTACCATTGGGTATGTATTCATTAGCTGGCAAAAAGGACTCAAGCGGTATTTGTAAATTATTGCGTAAGATAGGTGAACCGCCTGTTGTTTATGATGATTTAACAACACAACAATCACTTAAGTCGATTAAATCTTATCTGTATTCCAAAGGATTTCGTAGTGGATTTGCCACATATGACACCATCTGTAAGAATCATAAGTTAGATTTGATTTATAAGATACACGCAGGTCCCCGCTCCTATGTGCGTAATATTTCGATGAATATCCCCAATACGGAGATAAGAGACTTAATACTTAAGGAACGCCATAAATCTGTCTTAAGGGGTGGTATGCCGCTTGAGATAAACAAACTATATGAAGAGCGCGACAGAATTGTGTCCTTCTTACAAAATAATGGTTATGTTCGTGTTAACAAAGAGTTCGTAACCTATACAATTGACACGATTCAAGGGGATTTAGGAGTAAATGTAGCATTAAACTTCAAAGCCCCACTTGGCACAGACACGACATTGGCCTATGCACCACATAGATTGGAAGAAGTCATTGTATATGAAGATTGTTCTCCTTATGATTCAACTACTGTTACAGAGTATAATGGCATTACTTTTCATCATTTGAACAAAAAGTCAAATATATCACGAAGGCTATACCGAAGCATGGTAAAACTATATCCTGATAGTTTATACCGAGCCGTGAATGTAACTTATACGAATAACTTGTTGAACAATCTTTCAGCAGTCAACTATAGTACCATCAGATCGCGCCAAAATAATACCTCGGTAAGCTATGATATATATGTCAAGAAGGCGAAACCACATAGCGTTTCCTTTGACATTGAAGGCACAAATACAGCCGGTGATTTAGGGGCCGCGGCATCTATTACTTATACGAACAGAAATTTATTTAGAGGTTCGGAATTGTTTCGTTTAAAGATCAGGGGAGCTTATGAAGCAATAACTGGTCTTGAAGGATATTCAAAACAAAACTATATTGAGTATAGTACTGAAGCAGGATTGTCATTCCCTACGATTTTGATGCCCTTTTCAGACAAATTGCGATATCTCTATCAAGCTAATACTGAGCTTAATTTCATATACAATCTCCAGGAACGCCCAGAATTTCATCGCAGAATGGTTACGGCTAATTTTTCTTACAAATGGAAGAAAAATAACAACAACAGAGTGCAACATAAATTGGACTTGTTGAGTCTTAACTACATATTCATGCCGTGGATTTCTAACACATTTAGGCAGAATTATTTGGAAGGTGATGACCCAAGATATGGCATTCTTCGTTATAGTTACGAGAACCTATTTATAATGAATTCAGCCTATAGTATGGTTTTGAATTCTAATAATTTCTCTAGTCTAAAATCATTAACCCCTAATAATGCTTGGCAACTTAAGTTCAATATAGAGTCGGCTGGTAACTTTCTTAATTTGGCGAAAAAAGCCTTGCAAGCAAGTCGCAATCAAAATAATCGTTACGAACTCTTTGGCATAGAATTCTCACAATATATCAAAGCTGATTTTGATTTTGTCAAAAGTCATCCCATTAATGAGAATAGTTCAATAGCCTTTCATGCAGCATTGGGAGTAGCAATGCCCTATGGTAATTCAACTATGATTCCATATGAAAAGCGCTATTTCTCAGGTGGTGCAAATAGTGTGAGAGGCTGGAGTGTTCGTGAATTGGGACCTGGTAGCTACAAAGGTGTTGATGGTAAGATTGACTTTATCAACCAAACAGGAAACATAAAATTAGACTTGAGTATTGAATATCGCACTTATTTATTTTGGAAATTCTATGGTGCGGCATTTATCGATGCAGGGAATATTTGGAACATTCGTAATTATTCTCAAGCAGGTGGTAAATTTGAGTTTAACAGATTTTACAAAGAAATTGCAGTTGCATATGGTTTAGGATTGCGTTTGAATTTTGACTACTTCATTTTGAGATTTGATGGTGGTATGAAGGCTATCAATCCTTCTGTTCCCACAGGTAGAAAACATTATCCTATCACATGTCATAAGTTTGATCGCGACTTTACTTTCCATTTTGCAATTGGATTACCATTCTAATAACTATATATCTGCATTATTTTAGAACATTCCTCAATGAAATTCATATCATTTGCAAGCGGCAGTAGCGGTAATTGTTATTACTTACACGCTGATGGATGCAGCATTATCATAGATTTAGGTCTTGGCATCAGGACCTTTAAGAAAACATACAAGGATTATGGATGTTCATTTGGGGATATTCAGGGAATTCTTGTAACCCACAACCACACCGACCACACGAAAGCTGTTGGATACTTGTCTAATGAATTTCACATCCCAGTGTATACTACAGAAGCGGTGCATGAGGGAATGCGCAACAATCCTTTCTTGAGCAAGAAGATTAAACCACAAGAACTTAAAATAGTCAATCATTCTACGCCCTTTCAAATAGGTCCTTTCACTATTACGGCTTTTCCTGTACCTCATGATAGTTATGGTAATAACGGATATATCATCTGCTATAAGGAGATTGTTTTTTGCATCATAACCGATATTGGTCATGTAACTCCTGAGATTGAGGAGGCGGTAAGTAAAGCGACTCACCTTGTAGTTGAATCAAACTATGACCTTCATATGTTGGAAACTGGTCCTTACCCCTTACGCCTCAAAAAGCGTATTGAAGGACCATACGGACATATTTCAAATGCAGAAACTGCTCTGTTATTAACCAACTCATTGTCGCCTGAACTGATTAAGAAAGTATGGTTATGCCACTTATCTGAGGAGAACAACAAACCAGAACTTGCCGCGCTCACTAGTTTGTCTGCGTTGCAAAATTCTCCGAAACTGAATCATATTAATCCTCAACCACTCCCCAGAAAACAACCAACTGGAGTGATTGAACTCCAATAAAAGAGTTCACAATTACCCTTTTCACTCTAAATGATTACCATCAATCTATGCTGCAAATAATTGTTGTCGTAGTAATAGTCATATGTGCACTCATCTACCTCATTCGCTCTTTCATAAATAATTGTTGCAAGAAGAAAGGATGTTGCTCGTGCCCGTTGTCTAACCAGTGCAAGAAGAATACTCATAAACAATAAGTTTTTAAGGCGCATTGTTATATATCCCCCCATGATTACCCGTTGTTACCTTGAAATAACCAATCGTTGCAACCTTAATTGTGTGTTTTGCCCTAAAACAACTCGCAAAGCACACCAATTATCGCATGAAGAATTTGATACACTCACCAATAAACTTATTGGCAAAATCAAATTTCTTTATTTTCACCTCATGGGCGAACCCTTTCTGCATCCATTACTCCCCCAATTTATTGAGTCAGCACGAAATAAGGGATTAATCCCAATTCTTACCACAAACGGAACGCTTCTCAAAGATGCTCATAAAATAATTAAAGCGCATCCACACAAAATTCAGATTTCGCTTCAAGCTCATGAAGGCAATTTTAAGGAGAATGCAGAAGATTACATCGCAGAGGTTATGAACTTCTCAAAGGCAGCGGCCGAGCAAGGTATCATCATTGTCTTGAGATTGTGGAATGAAGGCGGTGGTTACGACTCTAACAACCCTGAAATTCTGCACCTCATGGCTCAACATATCCCTACCCCATGGGTTGAACGCCCTGATGGTTGGAAGGTCGCAGACCTCATTTATTTAGAAACGGACTCCACTTTTGAGTGGCCCGATGCTGAGCGCACTCCTTACGAGCAGAGTGAAGCTTTTTGTCACGCTTTGAGAAATCAGATTGGTGTTCTCGTTGATGGCACCGTTGTGCCGTGTTGTTTAGATTCGCAAGGCGCAATAGATTTAGGAAATCTACACCACCAATCACTTGATGAAATCCTTAATTCGCCACGCGCAAAAAATCTATATGACTCCTTCTCACGACATCAAACTTCTGAACCACTCTGTCAGACATGTGGTTATGCCTTGATTAATAAGAGATTCAGAAAATAGGTCAACATACATTGCGCTTCTGAAATTATTCACTAAATTTGCATCTGTTTGTAAGAACTGTATATTTATTATTCCTCATACAGTGTCAAGGTATGAGTTCTTTTTCCCATGATTACATACAATAAGGAACAGTTGATGCTTGTCAGCATAGAGGTTTTACAAGCTCTTGCTCAGCAATTTAACACACCCAATAAGGAGTCATCTGAACTTGAAGTTTTAGTTTCCGACATTTTAGAAGCCCAGCAAAATTTGTTGGGTTCAACAGATGCCCCACTTCCTGTCAAGAAAAAACGCGGTCGCCCTTCAAAGGCTGATATTGCTGCGCGTGAGGCGGCTGAAGCGATTGCTAAAGCAATAAACAAGGATGAAGAGTTTCAAGCAGAAGTCGCAGAGAATGTTGATACCCCTATCCCACCTTCCATTGAGGAATCAATGCTTGAAGAAACAGAGGTTTCTACTACAGACGAAGGTGAAGAAGCAAATGTGCATGAGGTTATTGGCACAAAGTTTACTCATATAGATGAAAATTTCATAATTGCGGAAGATTTACCCATTTATGAAGTGGACGAGCAAATGAGCAACGACGAAGTGCTCATTGACGATGACGATGAAGTAGAGGATGAAGATGAACCACTTATAAATACTTCTCCTATTTCTAATCCCCAAGTACCTTCAATCCCCGAAACCATTCTATTAGAAGGTGGTGGTGTACTCGAACTTACTAAGGAGGGTTATGGTTTCTTGCGCTCTGCCGATTACAACTACCTCACATCTCCGGATGACATCTATGTTTCTCCCATGCAGCTCCGTCAATATGGTTTGAAACCAGGCGATGTAGTGATGGGTAAGATTCGCGTGCCTCGTGAAGATGATAAGTTCTTTGTGCTTGCAAGCGTTGACACCATTAACGGTAAGTCTCCCCTTGAAGTGCGCAATCGTGTTGCTTTTGAACACCTCACTCCCCTATTCCCGGATGAGAAGTTCAACCTTTGTTGTGGCACGAAAGACAGTCTTTCACGCCGTGTTGTAGACATATTTGCACCCATCGGTAAGGGACAACGCGCCCTCATCGTGGCACAGCCTAAGACTGGTAAAACCATGCTGATGAAGGAAATAGCCAATGCTATTGCTGAAAATCACCCCGACACTTATCTCATGATGCTCCTCATCGACGAACGCCCTGAAGAAGTGACGGATATGAAGCGCACGGTGAATGCCGAAGTCATTGCCTCTACATTTGATGCTCCAGCTTCCAACCATGTAAAGATTGCAGGCATCGTGCTTGAAAAGGCAAAACGCATGGTAGAATGCGGACATGATGTAGTCATCTTCCTTGACTCAATTACGCGCCTTGCTCGTGCTTACAACACAGAAGCACCTGCTTCTGGTAAGATACTCTCTGGTGGTGTTGATGCTAACTCACTTCAGCGCCCCAAGCGTTTCTTTGGTGCTGCACGAAACATTGAAGGCGGCGGTTCGCTCACAATTATTGCTACAGCGCTTATTGATACTGGTTCACGAATGGATGAAGTTATCTTTGAAGAATTTAAGGGTACTGGCAACATGGAACTCCAACTTGATCGCCAACTTGCAAACAAGCGCATCTTCCCAGCTGTCAATGTTATGGCATCAAGCACGCGCCGCGACGACCTGCTCCTACCTCCCACGACATCCAACCGCATGTGGGTTTTCCGCAACTATCTCTCACAGCTTAATACCGTTGAAGCCATGCAAGAAGTTATTAAGCAGATGGACAATACGCTTAATAATGAGGAGATGCTCCTGACTATGGGAAGTTAAAAAAGGGTGTAAGGATAACCATTAACCATTAAAACATAAATATGAGAAAAATAGAATTGCTGGCACCAGCCAAGAATCTTCAAGTCGGAATCGAAGCCATCAAGCACGGTGCAGATGCCGTATATATTGGTGGACCGAATTTCGGAGCACGTGCGGCAGCTGGTAATTCTGTTGACGAGATTGCCCAGTTGTGCAAGTTCGCTCATCTTTATGATGCTAAGGTATATGTTACACTTAACACCATCCTCTACGACAACGAACTTGAAGAAGCACGAACGTTGATTTATCAACTCTATGACGCACAGGTGGATGCCCTTATCGTGCAAGACCTTGCCATCTGCTCCATGCAGTTACCCCCCATAGAGATTCATGCTTCTACTCAACTCGACATCACGACTCCGGAGAAAGCGCAACTCCTTGAGCACGCTGGATTTAAGCAGATTGTATTGGCGCGTGAACTCTCATTGCAACAAATTAAAGATATCAAAGCGGCCACCTCAGTGCCTCTTGAAGCCTTCGTCCACGGTGCGCTCTGTGTAAGTTACAGTGGAAGATGTTATGCCTCTGAATATTGTTTTTCTCGCTCTGCCAATCGCGGACAATGCGCACAATTCTGCCGTCTCCCCTTCACCCTCAAAGACGCCAACGGACGCATCATTCGCAAGGATAAACACCTACTTTCGCTTCGCGATATGAATCGATCTGCATCGCTTGAAGAAATGATTGATGCAGGGATTACTTCATTTAAGATTGAAGGCAGATTGAAGGACGGTGGGTATGTAAAGAATGTAACGGCTTATTACAGTCAGCTCCTCAACCAAATCATTCAGCACCGACAAGGTGAATTGCAAAGAACCTCCTGTGGGAAAGTGCAACTTCAATTCAGCCCACAACTTGACAAAAGTTTTAACCGTGGATTCACCGAATACTTCCTTCATGGGAAACGCCGAAATGAGGCCAATTTTGACACTCCAAAATCAATCGGCGAACACATTGGTAAAATTACAAGAATCAGCGGTAATCGTATTGAAGTAATTTTAGAACCTGGAATAAAACTCAATGCAGGAGACGGACTTTGCTTCTATGACTATCAAGGATTGCTTCAGGGATTCCGTGCCAACACCGTAACTCACACGGATAAGAACAATAAATTCATTGTTACTTATTTCGGAAAACAATCTTTTGCTTTCTCTCCTAAACACGAGCTTGAACTTTATCGAAATTCAGACACCGCTTTTGAAAAACTCCTCGAAAAAGAAACTGCAACTCGTAAGTTACTACTGCATATTAAACTGGAAGAAGCGACTGAGGGATTTGTGCTGACAGGGGTTGATGAACTCAACAGAACTGCATCTGTAACCATAAATTGTGAGCATCAACCCTCTCAAACTCCGCAACGCGAAAACATTCTCCGCCAACTGTTAAAGGTAGGCGACACACCTTATCTCATTTCTGATATAGACATCAATTTCGCAGCTGATTGGTTCATCCCCTCATCATTACTGACCAACGCAAGAAGAAATTTGATTCATCAGTTGGAAGCGATAAGTCCACCCCGTGAAGCAATCATCCTTTGTCCTACTTCTCGCCAATTGGATATGGATGCGATTCGTTCAAAACTACACCTTGATTATCGTGCGAACATTGCCAACACAAAAGCACACGCATTCTATACCAACCTGGGCATCAGTTCACCTCAACCCGCCTTTGAGGTTGCACCTCCTAAGGGCAGAAAGGCAATCATGTTTTGCAAACATTGCATCCGCTACGAACTCGGGATGTGTAAGAAGTTGAGCAAGCAACTCGCCGCGCCTTACATGGAACCCTTCACACTACACAGTGCAGATGGTCGACAATTTGAACTTTCCTTCAATTGCAAAGATTGCGAGATGACCGTTTGGGCAACTGAATAATCCTCTACAAAAGGGAACTCATACAAAAAGAAAAGAGCAGGAATGAAGTATAAAAACTTTGATTCCTGCTCTTATTTTTTTATGATGAAAGAATAAAGTACCCGAATATTAATATATAACGGGTACTATAATTTATTACGCCGCGATATTGGGCTTTTCAAGTCCGTAGTTCTTCTTGCGGTCTTCTGACTTCAACCAAAGCGCAAGACCAAGGGCTATAACTCCGAAGCAAGCAAAGATGAGCATGGGGATGGTATAGTCGTAGAGGGGAACTTCATTACCATCACGAACTACTGTGCCTACGATGCAATAGTCACTCAACACGTTGCCAATAAGGAGGGGCACGCTACCCAAACCTATGTTCTGAACCCAGAAGATGAGGGCGTAAGCAGAACCGAGCAAACGGAGGGGAATAATCTTGGGAACAGAAGGCCACATTGCACTGGGAACGAGTGAGAACGCTACGCCAAGAAGCACCATGATAAGAGCGGCAAACCACCAATAGTTGAGCAAGGGCATTGCGAAAAGCAAGTGTACGAGGATGAGTAATACTGAACCGATTACCATAATCGTTGCTCCCTTGCCGTACTTGTCGTAAATACCACCGAAGACGGGCGTCATAATCAAGTTTCCGAAGGGAAGGATTGAGGGAAGGAAACCTGCCAATTCGGGGTCTACATTATACTTGTTAATCATCAGTGAAGTAGCGTACTTCAAGAAGGGGAATACGGCTGAATAGAAGCAAAGGCAAAGCAAAGCGATAAGCCAGAAACCCTTACTCCTGAGAATAATTGAGAGGTCACCCAATTTGAATGTTTCATCGTCTTCAGAAACAACAGAAACATCACCTTCTTGCTTATCCAAACGGCGGTCCATTACGCAGAATACGAGGTATGCCATCAAACCTACAAGCAAGAGTACCCACGCAAGGAGCAAGGGAGTTGACACCTCAAAGTTCTTTGC
>JAEIGA010008979.1_pt1 | contig 15122 bp, 12 predicted proteins | sample 9270691 | NCBI WGS metagenome assembly JAEIGA01 (sample SAMN17057246, study PRJNA624740) | gut metagenome | biome: biome; isolation source: fecal sample | host: Bos grunniens | place: China: Xizang | collected 2019
AACACGGCAAAATGATCTACGACTATATGCAGGCAAATTCTATGTATTAAAATGTAAATAAAACTAAATATTTTCAAGTAAAGAGAGAAGCTCTGCGGTGTTTTCGGCAAAGTTATTCTGCGAAAGGTCACTGTAAGCCTCTTTACTTCTGTAGCCCCACAGGACGGATACACATTTCATGCCGCCGTTCTGTGCGGTCTTGAAATCTTCGGGAGAGTCGCCCACGAACACAGTTTCTTCGGGCGATACTCCCATTTTTTCTGCAATCATAAGGGCTGTTGTCGGATCGGGTTTAAGGGGCATACCGTCCATTTTACCCATAACACAGTCAAACGGAATATCAGAAAAATAATGTGCGATTATCTTTTTTGTCTGTTCATCGGGCTTATTTGAAAGGACTGAAATCTTTATGCCTTTTTCAACAAGAGAATGGAGTACGTCAGAAATTCCGCTGTAATATTCGGTGCGAACGGTAAGATTCTGAGAATAAGTCTGTCCGTAAAGAGTATAGAGTTTTGAAACAGTATCTTCATCTGCATTTCCGCCGAGGCAGCGAATTACGAGGTTACGTGCACCGTTGCCTATAAAGGCTTTTAACTGTACAGCCGAAACAGTCGGTCTGCCGAGCTGTTCAAGCGAAGAATTCATAGAGAAAAGAAGGTCGGGAACAGTATCAAGAAGAGTTCCGTCAAGATCAAAAATAACGGCTTTCATGGGGTTTTCCTTTATTTTAACATATTTTGCCCGATATTCACAGGCCATAAATATTATACTCCCAAAGGAGAAATTTGTCAATGGTTTCGTTATATGTAAAAGCATAAAACTTTACATATCATAGTGAATAATTTATGACAAATACCTTATGATGTTGAAAAGTCACAAATGAAATGATATACTTTTATTATATAATTTTTGACAGGAGGGCAAGCCATGAGGTATTTGAATACGGATCCGGAAAGAACATATCTTCGAGTAGATTCGTTTTATTCTCCCGATGCGGATCTCGGTACCGATGCCGTTACGGTATGCGGCCTTAACGAAACAACGGCAGATCGTTTAAAAGACTGGGAAAAGCACGGATATACAACTCATTTTATGACGAGCCTTTCATGGGGCAACTATACCGATTATTTAAACGGAAAATATGACGGAAAGAAGCACTGGGACGAGGTTCAGGCGACAGAGGACGGAACATATGTTCTGCACGGACTTTCATCCCCGTTTATGGTTCCGACGTTGGAATTTACGGATTATCTTGCCGAAAAGCTTACAAAAGTTGTTGACATGGGCGTCAAGGTAATATTTCTCGAAGAGCCTGTTTTTTTCACAAAGAGCGGATACAGCAACGCTTTCAAGACAGAGTGGGAAATATATTACGGTTCGCCGTGGCAGGCACCGGGATCCTCGGAGGATGCTCAGTTCAAGGCATCAAAACTCAAGGCATTTTTGCTTCGCCGATGCATTGTTAATATAAGCACTAGGCTAAAATATTATGCAAAAGTCAAATATAACTGTCAGGTAAAAATATATTCTGTATTAAACAGTTTTATAAATTACTCACAGAGAAACATCATTACCCCTGCCCGTGATCTTGCGGCACGTCCGCAGATAGACGGTTTTGCGGTACAGGTACGCCCCGAAACGACTAAAATACCGAAAATATATAACGGTGAACGAAAAGAACGCGTATTTGAAACGGCATATCTCGAATACGGCATCATGCAGGAGCTTGTTAAAAACACAGGCAAAGAAATGATCTTCATTCACAACCCGACAGAAGATAAGCCGACACAGAACTGGCAGGAAAACAAAAGCAATTACGAAAAGATACTTATTGCATCTCTTCTTCAGCCGCAGATATCGAAATTTGATATTTGCCAATCTCCCGAAAAAATATTCAAGAAAAAAGATCAGATCATCGGAGCAAAACCTGTTCCGAATTCATACAAGACGACCCTGCTCTCGGTTGCAAACACATTGAAGAAAATGAAAAAAACGGAGCAGACAGACGAAGACAAAGAAACGGCGATCGGCATATTTATGTCGGACACAGCAATGTTCCAACGAGAATATCCCGATGAAAGCGGCTACAGCTTTGCTTATGCGGAATCCATTGCGGAGTTTTCATGTTTTTACGGGCTGTGTCTGCCGCTTATGTTAAGAGGTCTTCCGATCAGGCCTATCATTCTCGAAAACCTCTTAAGCGGACACGGGTATCTTGACGATTACAAAATAGCTGTTCTGAGCTACGAATTTATGAAACCCCTGTCCCCTGCTTACCACTATGTTCTGTCCTCATGGGTCAGAAACGGCGGTATACTCATTTATGTAGGGGAAGACAACGATTCTTTCAACAAAACAAACGAGTGGTGGCAGGATTGCGGATGCACATTCAGTTCACCGTCAGGTCATCTTTTTGATGTTCTCGGAATATCTTCAAAGATAAAATCGATGAGAAAGAAATCGTCCGGTCTTTCAAGATCACCGAACTCCGGTATTTTCGAAGTTGGTAAAGGTGTTGTTGCGGTGTTTGACACGAACCCCGCAAAATGCGCGCAGGACAAATCATTTTCTAAAATGCTCATTAAACTTGTCTCGTCTTCCGCGGAAAAATGCGGTGTTGAGATCGAACAAAAGGGCTATTTTATGTTAAACAGAGGTCCGTATAAAATCATTGCAACATTAAGCGAAGAGTTCAATGAAAATCTCCCAATCAACGGTAATTTCATAGATATCTTAAGCGAAAATCTTGAGTATGAAACTTTTATCGTTGCAGAGCCGAACTCCTACCATTTTCTTTACGACCTCGATGCAGCCGATCTAAAAAATACGGAGATCATCGCATGCAGTGCGCATACGGAGGAACTGATCTCCGACGAAAAAACATTCTCATTTTCGGCAAAATCACCGAGTGATATGACGTGCGTTTGCAGAGTATGGCTCAAAAACGATGCGGATGTTTTTGTAAACGGTGAGAAAAAGGTCTATACAAAAGAAAAGAACACGATTTTCTTCACTTTCCACGGTGGAGAAAACAAAATAGAAATTATTTATAAATAACATATCAGGAGGAATTTCAAATGGCTGAATACGGCAAAAAAACATGGCTTATTCCCGACGGATATTATGATTCCCAGTTTGTAAAACAGGTATCTCACGATGCTGTTTGCGTTCTTAACACAACTGAAAAAGACGCAACGATAAAAATGACCCTTTTCTTTGAAGACAGAGAAGAAATGGGCGGTTTTGAGGCCAAATGCGGTGCACGAAGAACACATCACATCCGTATGGATAAGATAAAAAGCATTGACGGAAAATCTGTTCCGACAGACACACCCTACGCTATTCTTGTTGAAAGCGATGTGCCTGTAGTTGTTCAGTATTCAAGACTCGATACCGCACAGGAAGCCCTCGCGCTTATGACCACTATTGCCTATGCTGTTGAATAATAAAGAGATAAATCTCGCCATTTTCGATATGGACGGACTTCTGCTCGACTCAGAGAAGATCAACCGTGAAAAATGGATCGAGACCGCAAAAATGCTCGGTTATGAAATGACATACGAGCAATGGTTCGGGCTTTTGGGAACGAATGCAGAATCGGAAAAGCAATATCTTTACGGCATTTACGGCAAGGACTGCCCTGCCGAGGAATTTCGTTCGATAAGAATGAAGCTTATCGGAGAATATGCTGAAGAACACGGCATTCCCGTAAAAAGAGGCGCAAAAGAGCTTTTGGAATATTTCAAAGAAAACGATATTCCGTGCGTTGTTGCGACATCATCTGTAAGAGAAAGAGCCGAAAAATTTCTCAAAAGAGCGGAACTGCTTTGCTATTTTGAATCTTTGACCTGCGGAGACGAGGTAAAACTCGGAAAACCTGACCCGGAGCTTTTTGAAACGGCAGCAAGGAAGGCAAATGTCAAACCCGAAAACTGCGTTGTTTTCGAAGACTCGGAAAACGGCATCATCGCGGCAGACAGAGCAGGTATGACCCCGGTATGTATTCCGGACCTTCAGCCGCCGACAGAAACAGTAAAAAAACTTGCTGTAATCGCAAACTCTCTTGACAGTTTCATAGAACTCACGGTAAAAAACTGAATGATATAATTTTTTACCATTTTACGGAACTTTGACAACTATTTTACAGTCTAACAAATACAGGTGATAATTCACCTGTATTTGTCATAATAACACACACAAACGAAAGGGGGCTGGAGGCAATTCAACCCGTAATTAAAATTGAAAATCTGAAGAAAATATACCGTCTCGGAACAGAATCCGTAACGGCACTCGGCGGCGTTTCGTTGGAAATAAACAAAGGCGAGATATGTTTTCTTGTCGGCACATCGGGTTCGGGTAAATCTACGCTTCTTAATATGATGGCGGGTTTAGAAAAACCAACCTCGGGAACTGTTATACTGAACGGAACACACATTGAAAAAATGAGCGAGAGAAAGTTGGCTTTATTCAGGCAGAAAAATCTCGGATTTGTTTTTCAGTCATACAATCTGCTGCCAACAATGACCGCACAGGAAAACGTTGCAATGCCGCTGATGTTCAGCGGAAAGAAGCAGTCTGTAAGAGAAAAGAAAGCAAAACAAATGCTTTTATCCGTAGGACTGGGAGGAAGACTCAAGCATAAGCCGACGCAAATGAGCGGCGGTCAGCAGCAGAGAGTTGCAATAGCAAGAGCTTTTGTTTCAGACCCACCGATAATTCTGGCGGACGAACCTACAGGTAACCTCGACTCATCAACAACTATCGAAGTTATGAACATGATAGTTGAAATGGTGAGAAAAAACAACCAGACACTTATCGTTGTAACTCACGAGCCCGAACTTGCCGTTTACGGAGATAAAGTTATCCATATAAAAGACGGACATATCGAGCGAATGGAAATCAACGAAAATCCCATAAGAAAAATGGAAATTGAAAAACGCGAAGAACAACAGTAAGCACAGATAGGAGCAAACAGAAAAATGAAAAAAATACTGACGATCATTATGACGGTCTGCCTTTGCGTTTCGTGCGCGATCGGATCGTTCGCTGAATCGGAAATAACGATACCCGAATTTACAGACCCTTCACTGCAAATAACACAGTCTGTTATCCCGACCGTTAAAGCGGGACAAAGCGGACTTATAGCCTTCGAGCTTGAAAACACAAGCTTCAGCTACGCAGCGGAAATATCCGTAACTGTAACATCTGATTCCTCGGATGTTAAAATAGCACCTCAAAACAGCATAATCTCAGTAGGCGCCCTTTCGATGTACGGCAAGGCTCCTATAGCAATTCCCGTTGAAACATCACCAAATGCAAACGGCCAGTACACTATCGGTGTGAAGGTCTCATGTGTTTCAAACAAAGATTTCTTCACTCAGCAGACATACAGCTTTTCCGGAAGCATTTCTGTTGTTGTAACACGCGGAGAAGCAGTGATGCAGCCTGTTATAAAGAATATGAGATTTGATTCAACAGAATATGTTGCAGGTCAATCCCCTGTTCTTTCATTTACTGTTGAAAACCCCAACAGCTTTGCTATATACTCCGTAAATGCAACTCTTTCGGGATTTGTTGACGGTGCAGTTGATGCTGTAGATCCGGACCAGTATTTTTACATAGACCGCCTCGGCGCAAAAGAAGAAAAGACTTTTACCGTTAAAATGAAAACAAGCGAGAATATCGCGCCTCAGATATATAATTTTGCACTTAAGCTTACAGCAAACGACGATTTCGGTTCCGAATACGCAGCAGAAAAAAGCGCATATTTCACCGCAGTTGAAAAAGGTGCAGATGAATTCACCGCACAGTCTCCGAGAATAATAATTGACTCATATAAGCTGTCCCCCTCTTCCGCACAGCCCGGTGATACCGTTACTCTCAAAATAAATCTTCTTAATCTCGGTGTTCTTGACGCGAAAGATCTCAAGGTTTCGCTCGGAGGATACGATGCGGAAGCAATCACTCTCAGAGAAGTAACATCCGAAAAAGAAGTCGGATCGGTTGAGGTAAAGGATACCGTTACCGTTGAATATTCAATGACCCTTTCTTCTGTTTTTCCGCAGGATCAGAATGTTCCCCTCACTGTTTTTCTTGCATACGGAGATCTTACAGGAAAGAATTACGTTGATCAGAGCATTATAAACATCATCAGCAACACCCCCGAGGAAAAACCCGAGGACGATAAACCTCAGTTTGAAGTTCCTGTATACAAGGTTCCAAAGGTTATCATTGAAAGCTTTGAAACAGACTCCGAATTTATCGGTGCGGGAACAGAATTCAACCTCTCATTCAACCTTAAAAACACAAGCGAAGATCTTGATGTTGAAAACATCCGCATAACCCTCGTTGATTCCGGCGCAAATGCAGGAATATTCACTCCCGTAAACTCCGGCTATTCTTTCTTTATGAATGAGATCGAAAAGCTCGGCGAGCATACTCTCTCCATCCCCCTCTTTGCAAAGGTCTCAACCGAATCAGGCATATACGCGCTCAACTTCCAGATAGAATACGAATATTACGTTAAAACAGGCGAAAAGACAGGTGAATACAGATCGAACTCTCTTGTTGAGACGATTTCGCTGAAGGTCGTTCAGCCGATAAACATCGAAGTTTCAAACTTCTACAGCGATTACTACACCTACGCAAACGGACAGAGCTACATTTCTTTCAGTTACAATAACAAGAGCCGTTCAAACCTCTATTTTATGAACATTGACATTGAAGGTAATGCCACTATGGCAGACGGTAAACTTGAAATGGGTTCAATACCCTCCGGTTACAGCGATTATATTGACTTTGCGATCAATATCGGCGAAGAACTCGGTGAACAGGAATTTGCGATAGTGTTCAACTTCAAAGACAGCCTCAATCAGGAATCAAGCATCAGATATCCGTTTACAATGATTGTTGAAGAGATGCCTGTTTACGAAGAACCTGTCTACAACGAAGAAGATTTTTATATGCCCGAATATGAAGAACCAGTTGAAGAAGAAACCGGCATTTCAACAATGACCTGGATAATCATCGCGGCTGCCGGTGCGGTAGTGATCGCTGTTGTTATTGTAATCATTGTTGTTGCCGTTAAAAAGAAAAAAGCAAAGGAAGAGGAAGATGAGAATATTTGACGTTATAAAACTGGCGTTTAAAAATCTCTTACGAAGAAAAGCAAGAACTGTGCTGACGCTTCTTGGTATCGTTGTCGGTGCGGTATCTGTAATAATAATGATTTCTATAGGTCTCGGACTCGACCAATCGAAGCAGGAGCTTCTTTCTCAGTTTACAAGCCTTGAAAAAATAACAGTCTACAGACGTTACGATTATGATGATTCTATAGGTCAAAGCATCGTCGGCAACGCACTTAACGATGCGGCTATTGAGTCTTTCAAGCAGATCGAAAACGTTAAAGCAGTAACTCCGATAATGGATCTAAGTTCAACAAAGCTCGTAAGCGGTAAGAAAGTTTTCGACTGGGCGTGGATACAGGGTATGGAGCCGGAAGCAATGCCTCATTTTGAAGAATTTGACGATCTTAAATCCGGCAGTCTTATTCCTGTTATCGATGATGACGAAAAAACGATAGATGTCATTTTAGGCTACAATATTCCGTATCAATTCTACAATCCGAAAAAAAGAGGCGATCAGGAATCGATATGGAACGAATGGTACAGCGGAGAAGGAGAAGATCCGAGGGAATTAAGAATAGACCCCATGAACGATCTGATCAAGCTTACGTTTGACCATTCTTACGGAAACGCTCCGAGCATTGACCTTTCGGGCAGCACAACGGAAGTAACGCCCATAAAAAGAACTAAATTTTACAATCTGCGTGTAGTCGGATACCTCGATTTCGACCCCGACTACATGACAAATGATTCCATATATATGTCAATAGACGATATGAGATATCTTGAAAAAGAATATCAGAAATATATGGAACAAAACCAAAGCGGTTATTACAACGGAAACTCCGAAGAGCAGGAATATTCGCAGGTGTATGTCAAAGCAAAAGACATGAAGGATGTTTCTGCCATTCAGAAAAAGATAGAGGAGCTTGGTTATTCAACTTCAAGCTATATGTCTTACGTTGAACCGCTTCAGCAAAAAATAGAAAATGACCAATTCCTGTTCCTTGCGATCGGTTGTATCGCATTTTTCGTTGCAGCATTGAACATTATCAACACAATGATGATGTCAACATACGAAAGAACAAGAGAAATCGGAATAATGAAGGTTTTGGGATGTAAAATAAGCGACATAAGAAACTTATTTTTGCTTGAAGCCGGATTGATGGGCTTTTGCGGCGGTGTGATTGGCGTTCCGATAAGCTATGTTGTATCCTACGTGATAAATTATATGCAGGCACAGCAGAGCTCCGCAGATATGGGATATTACGTTGATCCTTCACTTGTAAGTTCGGGCTCATCCATCATCCCTCTTTGGCTCTGTGTGGCGGCAATAGTGTTCTCTGCTCTTGTCGGATTTATCTCGGGTCTTTACCCTTCCATCCGTGCAATGAAGCTTTCAGCACTCGATGCAATCAAAAACGAATAGTACTTTCATAAAAAATTCATATTTACAGACTTGCAATTTGAGATCAAATGTGGTATAATATATCGAAATTGTTATCATAGCCGAAAGGGGAGTGTAAGTAATGAAGGAAGGAATCCATCCCATCTACAAGGATACAGTTATTAAGTGCGTCTGCGGTAATGAGATCCCCACTCGCTCCACAAAAACCGATATCCACGTTGAAATTTGCTCTAAATGCCATCCGTTCTTTACCGGCAAACAGAAATTAGTCGATACTGGCGGACGTGTAGACAGATTCAAGAAAAAATTCAATCTTCAGTAATATTAACAGTATCACGAAGATGACAATATCCCCGACGGACGAATTTAAAGTCCCGTCGGGGATTTTTTCTGTTTGAGCAGAAAAAACCGCTGTTGTGTTTTTCGGAGCAGAAGCAGTAATAACACCATATTTTGATATAATACACGATATCCCCGTATTTGCCGCACAAACAACAGACCTTCCGGACTCGACCGCACGTAAAACAGAATGACAAAGATGCCGATAAAGAGCAGATGAGTCTCCAAACCATGAGTCATTTGATAAAACAACAGTCAATTCCGCACCGTCGACAATGTTTTGTCTGTTCAAATAAGAAAACAGAGATTCAAAACAAAGAAGGAAACCGACTTTTCCGATAGGCGTTTCGATAACCCCTCCCCTATCTCCCAAGCAAATGTTTCCCATAAGATCTAAGTTAAAGACTCCGAACGGATCATATTCTCCGAAAGGAACAAGCCGACGTTTTCTGTAAGAAGGAGAAACATTACCGTTCGGGAAAGAAACATATGCGGAATTATAGATCTTATCATCAAACAGTTCAAATGCTCCGAATATTATAAACGAATCACTTTCTTTTGCAATATCCGTAAAAACAGTCATATCGGCCCAGGGATATGCAGTTTCGGGCAGAACGATAAGTGACGGAGCAGCTTTTTGAGATATAAGACGGATAAGTTCGGAATAAAGAAAAAGCGTGTCTTTTTTACTTGTATACCACTTGTCATTGTCAGATAGATTTCCCTGAACAGCAGCAACCGTTATTTTCTCATATTCTTTACGGATACTCATTTTACAAACGCCGAAAGATATGTTTGCCGTAAATACGAATACGGCAAATGTTAAAAACCAAAGCACGCGCTTTTTATTTTGCCAACAAGATAATGCGAGAGAGATGAAAGCATTGATAATAACGACCAATGATGTACAAGATGCCGTACCGCCTATTGATGCGATCTGCAAAAACGGAGGATAGCAGGCAACGAACGATGAAAGACTTGTCCAGGGAAAGCTGAACGGTCCGAGAAGCATTGGAATATTCTCTGCAAGAAGGTATGAACATAAAACAGAAAAAACAAACGGAAAGCCTGATCTGTAAACAAAACGAAAAACAAGAAAGCCGATAAAAAAGATTATTCCGCCGAGACATGAAAGCAAAAGAAAGGCAAGAAATGTTAAAACCAAAGACGGGATATACCCGTTTTTAAAAAGCTCAAAAAGAAAAAGACATGAACCACCCCAAAGAGCGAGACCGTAAAAGAACGAAGGCTTCGCAGACTTTTCGGGTGTTTTTTTGAGTATAAAGAAAAAAAGAGACGGTGAAAGAAATGCCAGAAATGCAGTTTTTTCAGAAGCACCCGAAAAGGCACACAGTAAACCCGAAACAAAACTGCAGATAATACCAAGCATATAAACAGCCCCGTTCTATCATAAAATTCCTTACATAAAATCAAATCTTCACAGTTTTGTCATATATTATGCTTGACAAAAGCGAGCAAAAATTGTATTATATAAGTTGATATAAATACATTATTTATATTGGTATAAATGAAGAAAAATATACAAACTTTTATTAACAGTAAGGAGAGGTAACAATGAAAAACCTTCTTGCAAACTTCAAAAAAAGTAATTTCAAGTATCTTAACGTAGACGAGGATGACGACAGCGCCGTTCTTTTCACGAAGGAAGACGGTATCTCTCTCATTCCCGAAGAAAAAACAAGCTTTTATCATGACCCCGACGGAAATAAAGACCGTTCCAACGCTATCTATATGTACATTGAAGCTGAGGGCGACTTTATCGTAAGAGCACATGTTGACCACGACTTCAAATACGAAGGCGACTCTGCGACCATCATGGTAAGAATCGACGATGACAACTGGGCAAAGCTCGGTTTTGAAAAATCCGAAACAGGAACAAATTCACTTATCAGCTCCGTAACAGTTGACGGTTGGTCAGACAGAGCTATAGGCGAAACATATTCCTGGAAAAATGTTCGTCTCTACTTTGTAAGAAAAGGCAACACTTTTGGAATGTACTACTCACCCGACGATAAGCACAAACGTCTTATCCGTTATTTCCGTCTCGATGCCCCCGAAAAAATTCAGGTAGGTATGATGGCACAGTCTCCCAACGGCGAAGGCGATGCTGTAATGCACTACTATACCTTTGAGATCAAAAACATCTCTGTTTCAAGCATCGAAGAAGGCGCACTCGACGAATTTTAATTAAACAAAGACCGTTACTATTTTTATAAAGGAACCTAAAATGGACTATTTAAAGCTTGCGGAACTTCTTTTTCCGCAAATAACAAAAACCACTGAATATTACGAAGAAAAATATCCCATGAGAGATCTTCCCGAAGGCGCAAGAGTAACACGTATTGCTCCCAGCCCGACAGGATATCTTCATATCGGCGCACTTTACGGTGCGGTTGCAGATGAAAGAACAGCTCATTTATCCGACGGTGTATTTTATTTAAGAATAGAAGACACCGACTCAAAGCGTGAAGTTTCCGGTGCTGCAGATCTTTTCATAACAATGTTTGAAAAATACGGCATCAAATTTGACGAAGGCGCGATAAGCGGCGGCGACAAAGGCAATTACGGTCCGTACAGACAGAGCGAAAGAAGCGAAATTTATCAGACATTTGCAAAGAAGCTCATATCTGAAGGAAAAGCTTATCCTTGTTTCTGTACAGATACCGAAATTGAGAAAATCAGAAACGAACAGGAAGCTGCGGGCGAAAACCCCGGTTATTACGGTAAATGGGCAGTCTGGAGAGATGCAGAGCTCGAAGATATCGAAAAAGCTCTCGCAGAAAACAAGCCTTTTGTTGTGCGTCTCCGTTCAACAGGCGACCCCTCAAAGAGAGTCAAACTCACAGACGCTATAAAGGGAGATCTTGAGTTCCCGCAGAATAATCAGGATTTTATCATTCTTAAATCTGACGGAACTCCCCCCTATCACTTTGCACACGCTATCGATGACCATCTGATGAGAACAACTCACGTTGTAAGAGGCGAAGAATGGCTTGCAACTCTTCCCTGGCACGTTGAACTTTTTGCAGCTCTCGGATTCAAGCGTCCTGTTTTCTGTCATACAGCAAACATAATGAAGCTTGACGACGGCTCAAAGAGAAAGATCTCAAAGAGAAAGGACCCCGAAGCAGACGTTGCGATGTTCCTTCGCGAAGGTTATCCGCAGAACGGTCTTATTGAATACGTTCTCACTCTTCTCAACTCCAACTTTGAAGATTGGCGCCGAGCAAATCCGACTGCAGACAAAAACGAATTCCCGTTCTCATTCAAGAAAATGGGCGTTTCCGGTCCTCTTTTCGATTTTGAAAAGCTTTACGATGTCTGCAAAGATGTTGTTTCAAGAATGGATGCAGAAACTGTTTACGAAAACGTTGCTGCATGGACAAAGGAATACGATCCTGAGTTCAACGCTGTTCTGACAAAAGATCCCCAGTATGCAAAAGACATACTTTCTATCGGCAGAGGCGGATCAAAACCGAGAAAAGACTTTGGCCTTTGGAAAGAGATCAAGGATTATATGGGCTTCTTTTACAACGAGCTCTTCACCCCCGAATACTGCTTCCCCGAAACATTGGCAAAAGAAGACATCATTGCTGTTCTTGAAAAATATCCTTCTGTTTATGATGAAAACGATGATCAGCAGCAATGGTTTGAAAAGCTCAAGACCGTTGCAGCATCTATAGGTTTTGCAGCAGATACAAAAGAGTATAAGAAAAATCCCGACGCATTCAAGGGTCATGTCGGAGATATTGCTATGATGCTTCGAGTTGCACTTACAGGCAAACAGGTGTCCCCCGATACTTTTGCTGTGATCCGCATTCTCGGCAAAGACGAAATGGAAAACAGACTCAATAAATGCATTAATGCTATAAAAAACTAAGGACAACACATATGGAAGAAACGACTAATTTTATTCACGAAATAATAGATTCCGATCTTGCTGAGGGAAGAGCGACGCATGTCCATACCCGTTTTCCGCCCGAGCCGAACGGTTATCTGCATATAGGCAGCGCAAAAGCAATATGGATAAACTGGTCAACCGCAAAAAAATACGGCGGCGAGTTCAATCTTCGTTTTGATGATACAAACCCCGTAAAAGAAGACACCGAATACGTTGAAGCAATAGAAAACGACCTTAAATGGCTCGGCGCTGTTCCAAACGGCGGTATCTACTACGGTTCAGACTATTTTGACAAATGCTATGAATTTGCTATAAAGCTTATCAAGGAAGGCAAAGCATACGTTTGCGATCTTTCAAAAGATGAAATGGAACAGTACCGCGGAACTCTTACCGAACCCGGTAAAAACAGCCCGTACAGAGACCGTTCCGTAGAAGAAAACCTCAATCTTTTCGAAAGAATGAAGAACGGCGAATTCCCCGACGGAGCAAAAACTCTCCGTGCAAAGATAGATATGGCATCTCCCAATATGAACATGAGAGACCCGGCTATTTACAGAATAGTTCACACCTCTCACCACAGACAGGGCAACAAATGGTGCATCTATCCGCTTTACGACTATGCACATCCTATTCAGGACGCACTCGAAGGCATTACACACTCTCTCTGCTCCATCGAATTTGAAAACCACAGACCGCTTTATAACTGGGTTGTTGACAATATTGATTTTGAAGAAAAACCGCATCAGTGGGAATTTGCAAGACTCAATATGACATACACGGTTATGAGTAAGCGTTATCTCCGTCAGCTCGTTGAAGAAAAACACGTTGACGGCTGGGACGATCCCCGTATGCCCACTCTTTGTGCGCTCAGAAGAAGAGGTTACACTCCCTCTGCTATCTTTGACTTTGTAAAGAGAGCAGGCGTTGCAAAGGCATACAGCATTGTTGACATCCAGCTTCTCGAACATTGCATCAGAGAAGAGCTCAACAATACTGCACAGAGAAGAATTGCGGTTCTTGATCCCATCAAGGTTACAATAACAAACTATCCTGAAGGAGAAACCGAATATTTTGATGTTCCCAACAATCCTCAGGATCCCGAAGCAGGAACAAGAAAAGTTCCCTTCACAAAAAATATTTATATAGACAGAAGTGACTTTGCGGAAGTTCCCCCGCCAAAATTCTTCAGACTCAAGCCCGACGGCGAAGTTCGTCTTATGGGTTCGTATATCATCAAATATCAGGATATCGTTAAAGACGAAAACGGAAATATCGTTGAGATCCTCTGTACTTGCGACCGTGAAACAGGTGCAGGCGTTCCCGCTGACGGAAGAAAGATCAAAGGCACAATTCACTGGCTTTCACAGGAAACAGCAATTGATGCAACCGTTCATATTTACGACAGACTTTTCACTCTCGAAAACGTATTTGATATTCCCGAAAACGCTTCTATCATGGACTATGTAAACCATGATTCACACACTGTTATCACAAATGCGAAACTTGAACCGGCACTTGCTGATGCAAAGGCTGAAGAGCATTTCCAGTTTGTAAGAACAGGTTACTTTGTAAAAGATACAAAAGAAGAAAACAGCTATAATCTTACAGTAAGCCTTAAAGACAGCTATAAGGTATAATTCTAAAATATTAATGAGGTGTTTGTTATGGATTTTGTACGCTTAGGCATAATCGGTCTCGGCAATATGGGTTCCGGTCATATCGGCAATTATCTGGCAGGTCATCTTAAAAACGTTAAAATAACCGCTATTTGCGATATCGACCCTGCAAAGCTTGCAGCTGCAAGCGAAAAACTCGGTCCCGAAGTTAAAACATATGCGACCTCCGAAGAGATCATCCGTTCCGGCGAAGTTGATGCTATTCTTATCGCAACTCCGCACTATTTCCATCCGACGATAGCAATTGACGGTTTCAAAAACGGTCTTCACGTTCTTTCCGAAAAGCCTGCAGGTGTTTACACAAAAGCTGTTCGTGAAATGAACGAGGTTGCTGTTGCATCCGGCAAGGTTTTCGGTCTTATGTTCAACCAGAGAACAAACCCCGCTTATCAGAAGCTCAAGGAAATGCTTGAAACAGGCGTTCTCGGCGAAATGACAAGAGCCACCTGGATCATCACCGACTGGTACAGAACTCAGGCATACTACAATTCCGGCGGATGGCGTGCAACCTGGGCAGGCGAAGGCGGCGGCGTTCTTCTTAACCAGTGCCCTCATAACCTCGACCTTTGGCAGTGGATCTGTGGCATGCCTGTAAAGGTTGACGCAAAGCTTCACTACGGTAAGTGGCATAACATCGAAGTAGAAGACGA
>JAEIGA010008980.1_pt1 | contig 15122 bp, 11 predicted proteins | sample 9270691 | NCBI WGS metagenome assembly JAEIGA01 (sample SAMN17057246, study PRJNA624740) | gut metagenome | biome: biome; isolation source: fecal sample | host: Bos grunniens | place: China: Xizang | collected 2019
AAAGCTGCTTAGCAATATTAACAGCTCCAATTGAATCAACCTCTGCAAGATAGCTGGCTTTGGCTCTTTCAAAGCCGGCTTTATCTTTTACCTTCTCTATCTCACCTGAACCAGCGCCCTCCATTTTCAATGGATTGATTGGCTGACCATTCTTCCATACACGGAAATCAAGGTGTGGGCCAGTTGAACGGCCTGTCGATCCTACATATCCGATAACTTCACCCTGACGGACTCTGTCACCAGCCTTAAGGCCTTTAGCATAACGAGAAAGGTGAAGGTATGCTGTAGTATATGTTGAATTATGTTTGATTCTGACTGTGTTTCCACCAGCACCCTCATACTTACAGCTGATTACAACACCATCACCGATTGACATAACTGGAGTTCCTGTTGGAGCCGCATAGTCGATAGCGGTGTGAGGACGAACCTTACCTGTTACAGGATGCTTTCTCGCATAAGTGAAACCAGAGCTGATTCTAGTAAACTTAAGAGGAGCCTTGAGGAATGGCTTTCTCATACTCTCTCCCTTGTCTGTCCACCAAGTGTTACCCTTGTCCTTCTGATCAAACATAATCATAGGGATATCCTTACCGCGACGTGAGAAAATCGCATATCTGATTCCATCAATTCCTACAACCTCATCTCCCGAAACCTTCTCATCATAGAGAACACGGAATCTGTCATCCTTCTGAAGTCCAAAGAAGTCCACTGTCCACGCATAAACCTCTGCAAGAGACATAATCACACCCGGAGAAGCGCCGGCAGCAACCATATCGTTCCACAAAGATGATTTGATAGTCACATCCACATACTTTCTGACTGTGGTCACTTCCTTCTTAGTGGCATAAGCTTTAAGCTCTGTACAATCGAAGATGATACTGCTGATTCTATCCTGAGTATACACTACATATTTCAACACATCTCCCTCATAATAAGCCTTATACGAGTTTCCAACCCTAAGGTTTCTAACATCAAAGACATCCTTGCAGGACTCTGCAAGATTATATGCTGGAGTACCTCCCATGCCAAGATTTGTCATCAGGACAGAGAAGAATTCGCCACTCTTGACTTTACCCTCGACAATTCTCATTGACTGCATTTTTGCGAGTGCAGCATCAACGCCGGTAAGAGTAGCAGTTGTGTCAACAGCAGCCTGCGATTCCACAGAAGCATCTTCAGATTTACCAGATGAACAAGATGCCAAAACAACAACTGAGAGTGTTAAAAATAGGGTGTGTATGAGCTTCATAGGATGATTATTTGACCGCAAATGTAAAACATTTTTTCATGGACGGAAAGCGTTTTGATAAAATTCGTGGAAAATTATGGAAAAAAGTGGAACGAAATGGAAAATTATTTCTACATTTGTGGCGATTAGCGTGAAAGAATAAGTTTAACATTTATGATCAAGTTTTTCGGCGAATATAATGCTAAAGTGGACGACAAGGGACGAGTAGTCTTTCCTGCCGCCTACAAAGGCATTATGCCAGCTGAAGGTGACATGAGATTCGTAGTCAGAAAAGATACTTTTGCAAACTGCCTCGAAATGTACACCTATTCAGAGTGGGAGCGCCAGTCGGAGGAGGTTCGTTCTAGACTCAACCCGGCTTTCAACGAGAGTCACGCTAAATTCTGGAGAGCATACCTGCACAATTGCGCAGTTGTGGAGCCTGATGGAAAATTGGGCCGCATCTCCATCCCAAAGAAACTTTTGGAAATGATTGGCGTCACTAAGGAAGTCGTATTCTCCGGCAACGATTACAAAATTGAGATTTGGGCTAAAGAAAACTTTGAGTCCAGCATCATTTCCAACGACGAATTTATTTCAATTGCCGGTTCACTGTCTGATCTAAGATAGAGGAGGTACCGGAAATGTCAGAATATCATACATCAGTGCTTTTAGACGAGAGCGTGTCTGCTTTAGTAGGTTCCGTAGATGGAGTCTACGCTGATGCCACATTCGGCGGAGGCGGGCACACTGCCGCAATTCTTTCACGCTTATCAAAATCTGGCCGTGTGCTCGCATTCGACCGCGATATGGATGCCATCGGCAACCGTATTGATGACTCACGTCTTACACTGATCCGCAGCGACTTCCGCTGGATACACAATCATGTATTACACCAGGGACACAAGGACGGCATTGACGGCGTCTTGGCTGACCTTGGAGTATCATCACACCAGTTTGACACTGCAGAAAGAGGATTTTCTTTCCGCTATGAGGCTCCGCTGGACATGAGAATGAATCAGGAAGCAGAACGAACTGCAGCCGACATCATCAACAGCTACGAGCAGGAGGAACTTGAAAAGATCCTCCGTCTGTACGGAGAAGTGGACAACAGCCGCAGACTTGCCCAGATGATCTGCAAGGCTCGCGAACTCTCCCCTATCGAGACCACAGGACAGCTAGGAAAGGCAATTGAAAGTGCACTTCCAAAATTTGCAGAGCACAAATTCCTCGCAAAGGTCTATCAGGCACTTCGTATTGAGGTAAATCAGGAGATGCGATCTCTCGAGAAATTCCTCAGTGGAGCTGCAGCATCACTCAAGCCGGGAGGAAAGCTGGTTGTTATCACCTACCACTCCCTTGAAGACCGAATGGTAAAGAACTTCATCAAGGCGGGCAACATTGAGGGCAAGGTAGAAAAGGACTTCTTCGGAAATTCAAAAGCACCGTTGAAGGCAGTCAACAGAAAGCCGATCCTTCCGCAGGAAAGCGAGATTGCCGCAAACACACGCGCCAGAAGTGCAAAACTAAGAATCGCAGAGAAGGAGGAAGAGTAATGGAAGAGGTGCAGAAAAAAGACAGCAAGTGGAAGAAGACCGGATCGGTCTTAAAAGAGGTCCTGAAGGCCATCGGACACGGAGACATACTTCTACGATTGAGAGTAGACAAGTTCTTCCCACACATATTGTACGCGTTCGTCTTGAGTATGGTAAGCATATTCTTGAGCTACAAGGCCGAACAGACAATGGTTATAAGAGAGAAGAACAAGGATACAATCGAAACACTGAGAATCTATTGCGCACAGAAGACAAGCGACATTGTGAGCCTTGATAGAATCAGTACAGTAGAGACAATGCTTGAGGAGTTAGGTTCAAACCTGAGACAACCGGAAAAGCCGGCATATAGAATAGAGAAATAAAAACAGAAGAATGACTAATAGAGATAAAATAAGCCCTATCGATGGTAACAGAACCAGCAAGGTTCTGTGGTATCTCTATTGGATATTCATCTTGCTATCCATCGTTCTAATCGGCTGGACCATATACCTCAAGACAATATGGACACCAGATCCGGCAACCATCGGATTCTTCCGTCCCAAAAAGGAGAAGAATATAATCAAGCCGGAGAGAGGAACAATCATTGACCACAATGGTAAGATTCTGGCCATCACTACTCCTATATATGATATATATATGGACTGTGCGGTGCAGAAGCCTAATTATACAGGTAAGAGCGAAAAGGAGAAAAAGGAGCTGAGGGAGAATGAGGAGGAATGGCTAAAGTCAGCAAAAGAACTAGCGCAGGCTCTGCCGGAGGTTCTTAGCAAGGACGGAAAGGATGCCGCGTATTATACAGACCTCATCCTAAAAGGAAGAGAGAAGAACTTAAGATATGTTACCATCTCCAAAAAGGTGGACCATCCGACATACAAGAAGCTTCAGGAGCTTCCTCTCTTCAACAAGGGTAAATATGCCGGTGGTATTATTGCTGACACACTTGATCCTCGTCAATACCCATACGAGGGACTTGCGCGAAGCGTTATCGGTTATGTAAGAAAGCAGGAGGACGTTGAGAAGGCAAGAAGAAGAGGTATCGAGAGCAAGTTTGACTACGAACTTCATGGAACTCCAGGACTTGAGTGGCTTCGAGTTACAGATAACAAGATCAAGATTCATGATAATGACAGTTCTGCTGTTCCTGTAGTCAATGGTAGTGACATCAGAAGTACTATCGATATCAACATCCAGGATGTAGCAGACAAAGCACTCAGAACAAGACTTGAAGCGAATGATGATATTGACGGAGGCTGCTTGATACTTATGGAAGTGGAAACCGGCGCGATCAGGGCCATGGTTAACCTCACAAGAGGTAGAGATGGAAAGCTAGGTGAAAACTACAACCTCGCTATTGCACGAGCTGGTGAGCCTGGTTCCATCATCAAGACTGCAACCCTTATGACACTTCTTGAAGATGGAAAGGTAAAACTTAACACCAGGATCAAGACTAACGGAGGCCAGATGGATGATGTAAACGTCGATCAATATATCCGCGATTACGAGAGAGAGACTGGTCGGGATTGGATTTCGGTGCTGGATGGTTTCAAGATTTCATCAAACTATGTATTCCGTCACCTTGTGAAAGAACATTATGGAAAAACTCCTGATGAATACTTGAAGAAGTTCTACACTTATAAGATAGCGGGAAGATACGATTTCGAGTTGGACGGATTTGCAAACGGAATTGTCCCAGACACGAAGAGAAAAGGATATAGCCCAACTGACTTGATCCAGAGTGCAATCGGATACTCAGTACAGACAACCCCACTGCACATGGTAACATTCTATAATGCCGTTGCAAACAAGGGAAGAATGATGAAGCCGTACGTTGTCGAATCAATCGAAAGGGATGGCAAAGTCATAACTGAGTTCAAGCCGGAGGTGCTCAACGGAGCTATCTGTTCGAGAGCGACAGCCGACACATTGGTAAGAGCCCTTACAACCGTTACTACACAGGGTACAGGTTCAAAGGTAAAGAATGCCAAGAGTCAGATCGCAGGTAAGACAGGTACTGCATGGATAGCGCTTGATGCGAAGTATGTGCAGCCGGGAGGAAGCAGATATGTGGATAGCGAAGGAAGAAAACAATATCAGGCTTCATTTGTGGGATTCTTCCCTGCTGATGAGCCAAGATACACTGCCATCGTTACCATTTATTCAAAACCGACAAAGGCAAGCATCTACGGAGGTACAATCCCTGCCCTTACAATCAAGGAGCTTGTGGATAAGCTTTACGCAATGGACCCAAGCTGGTCGGAAAGAATATCTGTTTCAGGAGAAATTCCACAGATGGATGACTCTATTACATATATAGAAAGAGGAGGAAATGGGCCTGTACCATCGGTTATAGGATATGGACTACAGGATGCTATATACGCTATTGAAAACAGCGGATATAAATGTAGTCACACAGGAATGGGACACGTGGTAAGTCAGAGTCCTAAAGCGGGAGAGAAGGTAGCGAAAGGAGAAACTGTAAAAATTGTATTGAAATGAGGCTTGAGAAAATAATAGAAGGATGCGCAATAGTGTCGGTGAAGGGTAACACCTGCATCGACATCTGCTCTATCTGTAATGATTCAAGAAAGGCGGAAGAGAATGCACTTTTTGTTGCGATCACAGGTTTTGCTGTGGATGGACATAGCTACATCCAGACTGCAATTGACAAAGGAGCAAAAGCGATCATTTTTGACGACCCTTCGAAGGTTTCAAATATGCCAGAGGACGTCACCTTTGTTCAGGTGGAGTCATCAAGATATGCTTTGGCTATCGCTGCCGCAAACTTCTATGACAACCCGTCAAGAAAATTGACTTTGGTAGGAATCACCGGCACAAACGGCAAGACTACCACAGTAACACTCCTTCACAGATTGTTCACATCTCTCGGATATAGCTGCGGACTCCTCTCTACAATTGCCAATTATGTAGGAGAAAGAGGTAGTGAGGCAATCAACACAACATCCGATCCACTCGTCACCAACTCGCTCTTGAATGAGATGGTAAACGAAGGATGCGAGTATTGCTTCATGGAAGTCAGCTCAATCGGAGTGGAGCAGGACAGAGTTGCCGGCCTTTATTTCAAGGCAGGAATCTTCTCTAACCTTAGCCACGACCATCTTGATTACCACAAGACCTTTGCAGAATATCTTCGTTGTAAGAAGCTTTGGTTCGACACATTGCCAAAAGAGTCATATGCGATCACAAATATCGATGACAGAAATGGCATGGTAATGACGCAGAACACAAAGGCAAAGATCATCACATACTCATGCAGAAGCATTGCAGACCACACTTGTCGCATTGTAGAGCAGAGTTTTGAGGGAATGCTTTTGAGAATTGACGGACAGGAAGTCTGGAGCGGACTCATCGGACAGCACAATGCATATAACCTCCTTGCTCTCTATACGACAGCAGTAACTCTTGGAGCTAAAGAGGAAGAGGTGCTCATAGCACTCAGCGCCCTCAAGCCAGCACCAGGAAGATTGGAGAACCTCCGTGGTCCTAAGGATATTTCAGTCATCATTGACTACGCACACACTCCGGATGCGCTTGAGAATGTACTCGGCACCTTGAGAGAAATCGCTCCTCAGCAGGAACTTATCTGTTTGTTCGGATGTGGAGGAGACAGAGATAAGACAAAGCGTCCTGAGATGGCTCAGGTTGCTCAGAAGATGGCTGACAGAATAATTGTCACATCAGATAACAGCAGAACAGAAAAGACTACTGACATCATGGCCGACATCAAGGCTGGCATGGACTTGAGCGGAAAGGCGAAATCACTCTTCATTGAAGACCGCGAACAAGCAATCCGCACTGCAATCATGATGGCAGGTCAGGGCGCAACAATTCTTCTTGCCGGCAAGGGGCATGAAACCTACCAGATCATCGGCACAGAGAAGAAACATTTTGATGAAAAAGAAATTGTAAACGAAACCTTTAAAGAACTAGGCACACTATGATATACCATCTGATTGATTTTTTGAAAGATTTTGATTTTCCTGGACAGGGACTATTCCAGTACCTTTCCTTCAGGGCAATCATTTCGTTTTCCACAGCACTCCTGTTCTCTATCTTCTTCGGTAAGAAGTTTATCGCCAAGATCAAGGCGAAGCAGATTGGAGAAGACATCAGAGACCTTGGACTCGCAGGACAGATGGAGAAGAAAGGAACTCCTACAATGGGAGGTATCCTCATTTTCTTCAGCATCATCATCCCGGTGCTATTGTTTGCTAACCTGACAAATATATACATACAGCTGCTCCTGGTTACAACTGTATGGTCTTTCCTTATCGGATTCGCAGATGACTACATCAAGGTATTCAAGAAGAATAAGGACGGACTAAGCCCAAAGATGAAGCTTATAGCACAGTTTGCTATGGGACTTGCCGTAGCACTTGCAATATGCTTCAGCGAGGATATCGTTGTAAGAGAGAGCACAGAGAACATTGTCAAGAGCACCACAACAACCATCCCATTCATCAAGACTCATGAGTTTGACTATGCATGGCTTTCACCATTCGGCGGAGAGTTCGGCAGATATTTCAAGTGGGTGATTTACGTGGCTATGATCATTCTCGTGATCACATCCTGCTCTAACGGTGTAAATCTTACAGACGGAATCGACGGTCTTGCAACCGGAACTTCTGCAATTGTAGGTGTTGTACTCGGTATCTTTGCATGGCTTGGTGGTAATATCATCGATGCCGAATATCTGAATATCATGTACATACCGGGCAGTGGTGAGATTGCAGTGTTCATGTCGGCCTTTGTAGGAGCATTGATAGGCTTCCTCTGGTACAACTCTTACCCAGCACAGGTCTTCATGGGAGATTCTGGTAGCCTTATGCTTGGAGGTATCATCGGTGTGGCAGCTATCCTTATCAGAAAGGAACTCCTCGTACCTATCCTCTGCGGTATCTTCTTCGCTGAGAGCCTCTCAGTATTGATGCAGACCACATACTTCAAATATACAAGAAAGAAGTACGGTGCAGGTAGAAGAATCTTTAAGATGACTCCTATCCATCATCATTTCCAGAAAGAAGGAATTCCTTGCCTTATCCAGTCTGACAAGAAGGCTATCCCTGAGGCAAAGATCGTTACCAGATTCTGGATCGTGGGAATGATACTCGCTGTAATTACAATTGCATTATTAAAAATCAGATAATACTATGTCAAGAATCGTAGTTTTGGGTGGCGGAGAAAGCGGTGTAGGTTCCGCTGTTCTCGCAAAGGTTAAAGGTTTTGATGTATTCCTCTCGGATATGGGTAACATTACCGAGGAGTATCGTTCTGTGCTTCAGGAGTGGGATATCCCGTTTGAGCAGGGCAAGCACACGGAGGATCTCATCCTCAATGCAGACGAGGTCATCAAGAGCCCCGGCATTCCACCGACTGCAGCAATGGTAAAGAAAATCGTTGACCGTGGCATCAATGTAATTTCAGAGATTGAATTTGCAGGACGCTACGATTCTGCAAAGAAGGTCTGCATCACCGGTAGCAACGGCAAGACCACCACTACATCAATCATCTACCACCTCCTCAAAGAGGCTGGTATGAATGTCGGTCTTGGTGGAAACATCGGTAAGAGCTACGCCTTCCAGGTTGCGACACAGAAACATGATATCTATGTTCTTGAGCTCAGCAGCTTCCAGCTTGACGATACCTACGAGTTCAAGGCTGACATTGCTATCATCACCAACATCACCCCAGACCATCTTGACAGATACGACCATAAGATGGAGAACTACGTAAAATCGAAGTTCCGCATCACTCGCAATATGTCCAGCGACGACTGCTTCATCTTCTGCTCAGATGATGAGATTACAATCAATCATCTCAGCCAGATCGTAGTGCAGGCTCAGAAGCTTCCGTTCACACAGAAGACAGAGGTACCGCAGGGAGCATTCATCAAGGACGACAAGATGGTTGTGCGTTACAAGGACCAGGAGTGCGACATGTATCTTCAGGAGCTTGCACTTGGCGGAAAGCACAACATCTACAATTCTATGGCAGCAGCTATAGCAGCTAAGGCTATGGACATTGACAACGACGTCATCAGAAATGGTCTTGCTACATTCCAGGCTGTGGAGCACCGCCTCGAGAAGGTAGTCAGCATCAAGGACGTACTATATATCAACGACTCAAAGGCAACTAACGTAGATGCGGCATGGTACGCACTCGAGTGCCAGACAAGACCAGTTGTTTGGATCGTAGGTGGAACAGACAAGGGTAACGATTACTCATGTCTTGTACCACTTGCAAAGGATAAGGTTAAGGCTATTGTATGCCTTGGACCTGACGTAAAGAAATTCCACGAGTCATTCGAGGGTATCGTTCCTGAAATGCACGATACAATGTCAATGCATGACGCAGTGACTACAGCAGCAAAATTGGCTAAGGAGGGAGACGTTGTTCTTCTTTCTCCATGTTGCGCAAGCTTTGACTTGTTCAAGAATTTCGAAGATAGAGGTAGAATATTCAAGGAAGAGGTAAGAAGCCTGTAATATGCAGCAGAAAGAGAATCTGACACCCGACAAGAAATCGGGAATTTGGGGTTTTATAGACCGCATCGAAGGAGACAAGGTAGTATGGATCATCACATTCATGCTTATCATGATCTCCTGGCTTGCCATATTCTCTTCTACATCTCTTATGGCCATTCGCACAGGAACCGACCGACTTGCGATTATGAAAGAGCAAGTATTGATCACTGCGATAGGCTTAGGTATCATATTGATTCTATACAATTTCAAGAGAATCGGACTTATCAGATGGGGCTCAAAATTCGGTTTTCCGCTTTCATTTGGTCTGCTTCTGATATTGCTCTGTAAAAAAGATTTTGGTCCTATTGATGTTGAAGTCATTAATGGAGCCGCACGAAACGTAAAATTATTTGGCTATCAGATTCACATCTTTGAGATTGTCAAGGTTGCAATGATGATGTACATTGCATGGGCAATCCATACATGCAAAAAAGATGAGGAAGAAGGAAGTAAATCCAGATACTTCAAGTTGCTAAATGCGCTCAGCAAACATAACGGTCTGGAATTCCTTGGTACACCATTCTGTAAAAGAGCTATATATATCTATATACCTATGATTACGGTTTTCGTAATGGTGCTCCCTGGAAGTAACTCTAGTGCCTTACTTATCGGTGGAATCATGGGACTGACTCTTCTGATTGGTGGAATAAAGTTCAAGGAGCTTGTCGGACTGGCAATACTTGGAATCTGTGCCTTTGGTATGGCATACGGAACATATAAAATCAGTGACGGTAAGGTATTCGGGAGACTCAGCGTATTTGAAAAGCGAATCTCAATGAACAAAGACCCTCATCAGCTTCTTGTACTGAAAGGTCAGGAAAGGCGAGATCTCCTGGATGTTATCATTCAGCCAAATACAGCAAGAATCGCTGTTCATGAGGGCGGCATCCTTGGAAAGGGTCCAGGAGGAAGTACTCAGAAATACATCGTTCCACTTATGTTCGGAGACTACATGTACGCCTTCATTTTGGAAGAATATGGACTCTGGGGAGGAATACTGATCATCATACTTTATGTCAGCCTGCTGGCCCGAGGAATATGGATTGCCAAGTTGTGCGACAGCCGCTATGCCCAGATTGCAGTGGGCGGCCTTACAATGTTGATTACGAGTCAGGCATTCCTACACATGTTTATCAACGTAGACCTCGGTCCTCTGACGGGACAGACACTGCCTCTGGTCAGCCACGGAAACGGAGCATTCCTATCATTCTGCGTTGCATTCGGAGTAATTCTCTCAATCAGCAGAATGGCAAACAAGAAGATTAGAGAGAAAGAGGAAGAGGCAAAACCTCTATACGAGAAAAAAGATGAAATTCAGGCCAGCCTTGACGTACTTGAAGGACTGGATAACATAGATCAAGAATAAAGATTATGGAATACAGCAGATTAAGAGTTATAATCAGCGGAGGAGGCACAGGAGGTCATATCTTCCCTGCCCTTTCCATAGCAAATAAGCTCAAGGAATTGAATCCAGAAACTGAGATTCTGTTTGTTGGTGCAGAAGGTAGAATGGAGATGGAGAAGGTGCCGGCAGCAGGATACAAGATTGTCGGATTGCCTATTACCGGACTTCAGAGAAGATTGGATCTATCCAACTTCGCACTCCCGTTCAAGATTCTTAAGAGCATCAGAATGGCAAGAAAGCTCCTTAAGGAATTCAAACCGGATATCGCAATCGGAGTAGGCGGATATGCCAGCGCTCCCCTGCTTTGGGTGGCTGGCAGACTCGGTATTCCGACTCTGATTCAGGAGCAGAACGGCTTTGCAGGTCTCACAAACAAGATAGTGGCAAAGAAGGCTAAGAAGATCTGTGTAGCATACGAGGGAATGGAAAGATTCTTCCCTGCTGATAGAATTATCATTTCTGGCAATCCTATTAGAAAGGAGATTGTTCCTCCTACACCTCAGATGAAGGAAGAAGGATATAAGTTCTACGGCCTCAACCCAGAGAAGAAGCACCTGTTTATCGTGGGTGGCAGCCTTGGAAGCGGAACTCTTAACAAGTCTGTAAGAAAGTGGATTGAGGAAGGCAAACCAGGAGGAGAGAACCTCGAAGTTATCTGGCAGTGCGGAAAATACTATAAGAAGGACGTCGATGCATTCATGGCAGAGATGGAGAATAAGAAAGAAGGCAGCACGAAGGATATCTGGTACTCGGACTTCATCCAAAGAATGGATTTGGCATACGCAGTTGCAGACGTAGTAGTTTCAAGATCGGGTGCTAGCTCAGTATCTGAACTCTGTGCAGCCAACAAGGCAACTATCTTCGTTCCTTCACCAAACGTAGCAGAAGACCATCAGACACATAACGCGATGGCACTTGTGAGAAAGGATGCCGGAATGATCGTCAAGGATATTGAGGCTCCGGAGAAACTGCTTAGCACAGCATGTGAGCTGCTTGGAAATCCTGAAAGGATTGAAACATTGGAAAAGAATATTGCTCTATTGGCAAAGACCGACGCAGCAATGACTATAGCAAAGGAAGTTTATACAGCAATTGGTAAATAAGAGACGATATGAGTCAGTACAATCATATTTATTTTATCGGCATCGGCGGAATTGGAATGAGCGCCATCGCCAGATATTACAACGCTAAGGGTTATAAGGTCAGCGGTTATGACAGAACCTGCACCCCCCTCACACGTACACTTGAATCAGAGGGTATCGAGGTTCACTATGAGGATAACATCGCATACGTACCAAAGGACGTAGAGAACACACTCGTGGTTTATACTCCTGCAGTTCCTAAGAACATGGGCGAGCTCGTGTATGTCCAGGAGAATGGTTACAGAGTAATCAAGCGCTCAAGGACTCTTGGTGAAATTACACGCGGACAGCGTTGCATGGCAGTTGCCGGTAGCCACGGGAAGACTACTACAAGTACACTTGCCACTCATCTCTTCCTTGCAACAGGAGAAGGATGTTCAGCATTCCTTGGGGGAATTTCGAAGAACTTCGGCACCAATATGATTATCGGTGAGAACGACGTTATCGTTGTAGAGGCCGACGAGTTCGACAGATCATTCCACCAGCTTTACCCTGAGATTGCTGTAATCACATCAATTGATGCCGACCACCTTGATATCTACGGTGACATGGAGCATCTCAGAGAAGCATTCAAGATCTTCGCTTCTCAGGTAAGCGGAACAGTTATCGCCAGATATGGACTCGATATTACTCAGGCTGACACAAAGGCTAAAGTATATACTTACGGAGCAGCTGAGCCAAAGGCTGACTTCTATGCTGAGCTCATTGATGACTTCGGTCATTTCAATCTCCACTACCCTGGTGGCGTGATTGAGAACTGCTTCATCAATGTTCCTGGACAGATCAATGTAGAGAATGCAACAGGAGCTGCAGCAATCGCTCTTACTTACGGACTCGAGCCGGAGAAGGTAAAAGAGGCTCTTGCTTCATTCGCTGGTGTAAAGAGAAGATTTGATGTTCACTACAAGACCGAGGGATGCGTATTCCTTGATGACTTCGCTCACAATCCGGAGGAAATCGCAGCATCACTTAAGACTATCCGCAGAGCATACCCTGGAAGAAAGCTCACCGCTGTATTCCAGCCACATCTCTTCACAAGAACAAGAGACTTCGCCAAGGAGTTCGCACAGGTTCTCAGCACTGCTGACGAGGTTGTGATGACTGAGATTTATCCAGCTCGCGAGGAGCCGATTCCAGGAGTGACATCTGACATTATCTTCGACAATGTACAGGCACCAAAGAAGACTCTTCTCAAGAGATGCGAAGTGGTAGATTATGTAAAGAATAATGATATTGAGCTCATGGTAACTCTCGGATGCGGCGACATCGGATTGCTCGCAGACGATATCAGCGAGGCTCTACGCGGTAAAAACGCATAAATTAACGACAGCCACCCATGAAGAAGTTCCTGATGTATATGATTCCTGTAGTTTGTGCTATTCTTGGCGCATTCTTGTTTGTCGTGTACCACAACACAGGCAAGAATCACAGGGAGCAGATTACATGTACGGGAATAAATGTAGTCGTGACTGACAGTCTGGAAAACCAATTTGTTCTGGCTAGCGACGTCAAGGGTTTCCTCACTCAAGAATATGGTGAGTGCCTTGGAACAGCGATTGACAGCATCAATCTTAACAGCATTGAGGAGATACTTAAAAGCAAGAGTGCAATTCTAGGTACTGTTGCATATATCACAAAGAATGGAATACTGAATATCGAAGTCAACCAAAGACAGCCGATTGTAAGATTTATCGGTAAGGATCACGGATACTATGCCGACAGACATGGTAGAGCCTTTCCTCTTCAAAGCACCTACGCGTCTTACGTACAGTCAGTTGATGGACATATTCCTGAGATGACAGACTCAGCTCAGATCTTGAAGATAGTAAGACTGGTCAATTTCATTGAGGAAAGCAGCGAATGGAAAAACAAGATTGTGAACATCTCAATTGACACAACAGGTAACCTTACACTTATTCCAAGAAAGGGTAACGAAAAGTTCCTGTTCGGGCAGCCAGACGGCATAGAACAGAAGATGGAAAGAATGAAGCTCTACTACAGCAGCATCATTCCAGTGACAGACAGCAGCCGTTACACTACAGTAAACGTAAAATATTCAGGACAGATTATCTGCAAATAAGAAAAACAACATATGAGCAACATTGAAAAACACATCGTATCAGTAGATCTTGGAACTTCCAAGATTGCCATCACCGTAGCCCAGGTGGAAGGCAATGATGTCCAGATCATCTACTACAAAGAGAGCCCGTCTGCGGGTATCAGATATAGCGGAGTGTACAACGTTTCGCAGGCCACAGACGCACTTAAGAAGGCTATTGCAACAGCAGAAGAAGAACTTGGCATCAAGATCACACAAGCTGTCGTGGGCGTTCCTAAGTATCCGATCAGAACAGAGGTTGCCAAGCAGGCAATCATAGATAGAGGAGAGTGCACAGACATCACATCAGAAGATATCGAAGAGCTTAAGAGCTATGCACTGAGCACATATCCTAATATCAATACCGACAATGAGGCTATCTTTGGCGCGGTGGCACAGTCATTCTCAGATGGTGAAAACTTCCAGATCATCGAGAACGACATCGTGGGTATGACAAGCGATGTGCTCGAAGGTTATTTCAAGATCTTTATCGGAAAGCAGAATGACCTCAAGAAGATCAACCTCGTAATGGAGAGAGCTGGTATCATTCCTATTCAGAAGTTCTTTACAGCTGACACTACAGCTAAGGCTGTTCTTTATGAGTCAGAGATGGAGAACGGTGTGGCTCTAGTTGACATCGGAGCGGGCAGCACATCTGTCTCAATATATGAGGGCAATGTAATGCGTCACTATGCGTCTATCCCATTCGGAGGAAAGAATATTACTGACGACATCAAGAACGAAGCAGAGATTACAGAAAAACTTGCTGAGAACATCAAGCTTGCTTATGGCGCGTGCATGCCGGACAAGCTACTTAACCTTAGCGAGAAAGTACTTCATATCAGAAGCAACAACGGAGATGCAGACAAGACTCTTCCTGTAAAATATCTCTCGGAGCTTATTACAGCCAGAGTTGAGGAAATCATCATGGCCATTCTCTATGAAATCGAAATGAGTGGCTTTGCTGATATGCTCAGAAGCGGTATCGTGATTACAGGAGGTACAGCACAGATTACAAATATCAGCAATTTCATCCATGACATCTCAGGATATAAGGTAAGAACCGGATACCCAAGACAGCTCTTCTCTTACTCTGGATGCATGGGCTTGTCTGAGACATCTGCTGCTACATCTATAGGACTTATTCAGGC
>JAEIGA010008981.1_pt1 | contig 15121 bp, 9 predicted proteins | sample 9270691 | NCBI WGS metagenome assembly JAEIGA01 (sample SAMN17057246, study PRJNA624740) | gut metagenome | biome: biome; isolation source: fecal sample | host: Bos grunniens | place: China: Xizang | collected 2019
ATCCTAACGAGCGTTACGCTATCCTTACCGACATTCTCGGTGACGAGGACCACCTCGGAGATATGGACTTCAAGGTGACAGGTACCAAGGACGGTATCACTGCCACTCAGATGGACATCAAGGTGGACGGACTCTCATACGACGTTCTCGAGAAGGCTCTCGAGCAGGCACGTCAGGGTCGCCTCCACATTATGGGCGAGATGATGAAGACCATCAGCGAGCCACGTGAGGACTACAAGGAGTTTGTTCCTCGTATGATCCAGATCCGTGTAGCAGGCGAGTTCATCGGCGCTATCATCGGAAAGGGCGGCGAGACAATCCAGCGTATCCAGCGCGAGACCGGCACTACCATCACCATCACTGAGGAGAACAACAACGGCGTATCACAGGGCGTTGTGGATATCTTCGGACAGGACAAGGACGCTATGGACAAGGCTCTGAACTGGATCAACGGCATCACTGCTGTTCCAGAAGTAGGCACTGTATATCACGGAAAGATCGTATCAATCCTCGAGTTCGGTGCATTCGTAGAGATTCTCCCTGGTAAGGAAGGCCTCCTCCACGTATCTGAGATCGACTGGAAGAAGACTGAGAAGGTAGAGGACGTTCTTCACGTAGGTGACGAGGTTGATGTAAAGCTCCTCGAGATCGACGAGAAGACAGGCAAGATGAGACTTTCACGCAAGGCTCTCATCGAGAAGCCGGAGGGTTATGTAGAGCCTGAGCGCAAGCCACGCGGAGACAGAGGTCCACGTCGTGAGAATGACCGTCGCGACAACCGCGGTCCACGCCGTGACGACAACCGTGGTCCACGCCGCGACGACAGAGGCCCAAGAGGTCCGCGCCGCGAGCGTCCGGCAGATGCTCCTGAGCAGAACAACGAGCCGGAGATGTTCTAAGACATTTCTGAAAAGATATTGAAGATGGCTGCAAGGTTTTTCCTGCAGCCATTTTTTTATATATTTGCGCCTGTATTATGATGATTTGCCGGATATGAAGAAATTGTTGATCGCACTTTGCCTTATTGGAAGTTTTATCCTTGCTTCGTGCGAAAAACCGAACGACATAAACAATGACACAGATATCCCTGAAGACATTGGAAAGCCGGAAGAGGACAAGAAGCCGCAGAATAAGGAGTTCGTGATCCTGTTCACCAACGACTTTCATAGCCAGATCGAACCTCTCGGCAAGGAAGAGACATACAATGCAGACAGAGGTGGTATCAAGAGAATAAAGGCACTGGTGGACAGCGTAAGGGCTGCAGAGCCGTACGTCCTTCTGGCCGATGCCGGAGATATGGTGCAGGGCACATACTATTTCAGCCTTCTGAACGGAGTTGTCGAGATGATGATCCTTCAGGAACTCGAATATGACGTTCGTACGCTGGGTAATCACGAGTTCGACAAAAAGATGATCGGACTGGGAGATATGCTTGCAATGAGTTCCGTGCCGGTAGTGACATCCAACTACGACTTTTCCAACACCAGTCTTGCTTCAATGGTACGGAAGTCTGCAATCCTGGAAGCAGATGGACTGAAGATAGGTTTCATCGGTCTTAATGTAATGCTCCGTAATCTGGTAGACCCTACAGCCTGCGAAGGTGTAGAATGGCAGAATGCGATAAATGTAGCCGACAGCGAAGCTCTGAAATTGAGAGAGCAGGGTGCCGATATGGTAATCGCACTTTCACACCTGGGATATGAGAAAAGTGACGAAGTATATTACGACAGAGGTATAGTCCTGAATACCAGACATATCGATATGATAATCGGAGGTCATTCGCATACATTCCTCAATAGTCCTGATTATGTCACGAACCTTGCAGGCAGGAAAGTACCTGTAGTTCAGACCGGAAGCAAGGGAATATGTCTCGGATATGCGAAGATCAGGATAGATGAAAACGGGAAGCCATCATTCACTTACAAGCTGATACCTGTAAAGAACCATCTTGACAAGAAGGTAGATCCGGCATTTTCCGATATGATCGACACATATTCTGCCGCAGTAAGACAAAAGATGGATGAGGTCATCGGATATTGCCCTAAGGCCATAAGAAAGGGCTCGCCGGAAAGTCCTCTGGGCAACCTGACCGGAGATGCTCTGATATGGATGGCCGAAGAATTTTACGGAATCAAGGCTGATGTGGGCATATATAATTCCGGTGGCATCAGAGCTGAGATTTCGGCGGGCGACCTGACTGTAGGAGATGTATATGCCGTCTATCCGTTCGACAACGTGCTGTCGATAGCGAAACTGAAAGGCAAGGACCTGAGGAAGCTGTTTGAATATGTCGCATCCAGCGGAGGACTCCCTATAAATGCAGGTGTACGTCTGGTTATCAAGGACGGAAAAGTAAAGTCAGTCACTGTCAACGGCGAAGCAATCGACGCTGACAAGACATATACAGTAGCCACGATAGATTATCTGATGAATCTTGGAAGATACGGCCTGGAGAACGCCATAAGCAGGAATGACTCACCTGAAATCATCAGAGACAGCTTTGTCAGTTACTTCAGGCATCTTGCTGCCGGCAACAGCAGGAAAGAAATAACAGCCTCCAGGGACAACAGGATCACGATAGAGTGACAGCTGCTGAATACAGAAATTTTCTTTCTATCACTTTTTGATTAACTTAGCAGGAAATACAATTGAAATGAACCGGATTGAAGAAGCTATTGCAAGAGCAAAGGATACAAAGGCCCTGATCATCGAAGAAAATGCCATCTCCAGGTGCGGAGAAATGTTCAAAGAACTATTTGGAGAGAGCAAGGCGATAGTGGTCGCCGACCAGAACACCTTCAAGGCGGCAGGAGAAAAGACTGTACGCTCGCTGACTGAAGCCGGTATATATCTTTATGACCCGTTCGTTTTCGACGATCCGGACCTATATGCGGAATGGTCATATCTGACCAGGCTTGAAGAGTATCTGGGCAATTGCGACGCAATCCCTGTAGCCGTCGGCTCCGGAGTTATAAACGACCTTACAAAACTGGCCTCAGAGCATCTCGGACGCCGATACATCATCGTCGGGACGGCGGCATCTATGGACGGTTACACTGCTTATGGAGCATCCATCTCATATGAAGGCAACAAGCAGACATTCGACTGCAAGGCGCCACTGGGAGTCATAATAGAGCCTGAAATCTCAGCAGCTGCACCGGAAGGAATGTCAGCCTCCGGATATGCGGACCTCATAGCCAAAGTCCCTGCTGCTGCAGACTGGATGCTGGCAGACGCGCTCGGAGAAGAGCCCATCGACGCATTTGCATACGATCTTCTGCACAGTAGTCTGAAAGATGCCCTGGCCTGTCCACGAGAAGTACACGATGGGGAAGTAAAGCCTACTGAAAAACTTGCTGAAGGCCTGATAATGAGCGGGTTCGCGATGCAGGCCATCCAGAGCAGCCGTCCGGCCTCGGGAATCGAGCACCAGTTCAGCCACTATTGGGATATGGACGATCTCTGCTACAATGGCAAGCACGTATCACACGGCTTCAAGGTAGGCATCGGAACCCTCGTATCGACAGCCTGCTTCGAATTTATCCTCTCATACGATATGGACTCCCTCGACATCGAGAAATGCGTTCAGATGTGGCCTCAATGGGAAGAGATGGAGGCTGAGATACATGCTCTATTCAATGGTCGCCCCGGTCATCTGTCAAGAGCGCTGACTGAAAGCAAAGGGAAATACATATCACCTGAGAAACTGCGTGCCCAGCTGACACATCTCAAAGCGGTATGGCCACAGTTGAAAGAAAGAATCTCCGGATACATTTTCAGCTACGGCGATGTACACAGACGTCTGCAGGATGTCGGAGCTCCATACGAGCCGGAAATGATCGGTATCAGTCGCGAGAGGCTTAGGGACACATTCCGAGGGGTTCCATATATGCGCAGCAGATACACCATCATAGACCTTATCCAGAGATGCGGCCTTATGGACAAGGTCAGCACTACCCTGTTCGGACCTGACGGACATTGGAGCATCTGATAATACACAGCTCCGACTACCCACAATAAATATCAGAAGTAGGAAGATATTCATAAAAAAGAGAAATTTCTTCAAGAAAAAGAAAAATCTTCATCGAAAACATCTAACTTTATAGGTTGTTTGAAGAAATATCATATAAACCTCATAACCTATATGGAAAGAATCATCGAATGCGTGCCTAATTTCAGCGAAGGCCGCAATATGGAAGTTATAGATGCCATCGTGGCTTCAATCGAAAAATCAGGCGGAGTAAAGGTTCTGGACGTGGATCCGGGCGAAGCTACCAACCGAACTGTCGTGACATTCGTGGGCAGTCCTGAGGCTGTCACTGAAGCAGCGTTCCAGGGAGTGAAGAAAGCCGCTGAACTCATCGATATGCGTCAGCACCACGGAGCCCATCCGCGTTCCGGAGCTACTGACGTACTTCCGCTCATTCCGATCTCCGGCATAAGCCTTCAGGAATGCGCAGAACTCGCAAGAAAGCTTGCAGAACGCATCTACACCGAGCTTGAGGTTCCTTGCTACTGCTACGAAGCAGCCGCGCAAAAGCCTGAACGCAAGAATCTTGCAGTATGCCGTGCAGGAGAATATGAGGCTCTTCCTGAGAAGATGGGAGACCCTGACAGACAGCCAGATTTCGGCCCGGGACACTATACAGAGCGTGCTGCCCAGGCAGGAGCTACCAATGTAGGAGCACGCGATTTCCTCATCGCCGTGAACTATAACCTCAACACCACTTCGACACGCAGAGCCAACGCAATCGCATTCGACGTACGCGAGAAAGGCCGTCCGAAGAGAGAAGGCAACCCTATCACCGGCAAAATCGTCAAGGACGAGAACGGCAAGACCGTAATGATTCCGGGCACATTGAAGGGCTGCAAGGCAATCGGTTGGTTCATAGACGAATACGGTATCGCTCAGGTATCAATGAATATAACCGACATCAATACTACCCCACTCCACATAGCATTTGACGAGGTATGCCGCGCCGCTCAGGCACGAGGCATCCGTGTCACCGGCACCGAGATCGTAGGCCTCGTGCCTAAGCGCACTCTGATCGAGGCCGGACGCTATTTCCTCGAGAAGCAGAACCGTTCGACCGGTATCTCTGAAGATGAAATAATGAAGATTGCTGTAAAGTCAATGGGACTCGACGACCTGAAACCGTTCAACCCTGCAGAAAAAGTTATCGAATACCTCATACAGGACGAGAAGGAAGCGGCAGCCAAGGAAAGGCTTGTAAGGATGACCTGCAAGGGATTTGCACACGAGACGGCATCAGAGTCTCCGGCACCGGGCGGCGGATCGATTTCAGCCTATATGGGAGCTCTCGGAGCAGCTCTCGGAACAATGGTGGCCAATCTCTCGTCACACAAGGCAGGATGGGATGCACGCTGGAAGGAGTTCTCGGATTGGGCTGACTGCGGACAGGCTCTGATGACACGACTCATCGCCCTCGTTGATGAGGACACAGCAGCATTCGACAGGATCATGGCTGCCATAGGTATGCCTAAGGGATCGGAAGAAGAAAAGAAGGCACGTGCAGAAGCTATGGAAGCTGCAACACTCTACGCCACAGAGGTTCCTCTCAAGACAATGAAGGCAGCACTTGAGGTCTTCCCTATCGTACGCGCCATGGCCTCTGAAGGAAATCCTGCGTCGGTATCGGATGCCGGTGTAGGCGCATTGGCAGCACGTTCTGCGGTCCTTGGAGCCCAGCTGAATGTACGCATCAATGCAGCCGGCCTCAACGACCGCGAAGCAGCTGAGCGTCTTTGCGCGGAAGCCGCTGAAATTGCAGCTGAGGCCATTGCAGCCGAAGCAGAAGTGCTTGAGATCGTAAACAGCAAGATCCAATAATCCTCAGATGGTTCAATACACCATTAATAGTGAACAAGTTATATGACAGTGAATAAATTCCACGAAGATATATTGGCAGGCATACCGGCCACACTTCCACAGCCGAAGCCGTATGACACGACAGTGAACCACGCTCCAAAGCGTAAGGAAATCCTCAGCGCAGAGGAGAAAGTGCTGGCTATCAAGAATGCTCTCAGATATTTCCCTGCTGAAAACCACGAAGAGCTGGCTGCGGAATTTGCCCAGGAGCTCAAGGAATACGGACGCATCTATATGTACCGCTTCCGTCCTGATTATGAGATGTATGCCCGTCCGATTGACGAATATCCGGCAAAATCGAAGCAGGCGGCAGCTATCATGGCAATGATCCAGAACAATCTGGACTACCGTGTGGCACAGCATCCTCACGAGCTCATCACATACGGCGGCAACGGAGCAGTGTTCCAGAACTGGGCACAGTACCGCCTTGTGATGCAGTATCTCGCCACAATGACTGATGAACAGACACTCGTGATGTATTCGGGCCATCCTCTCGGACTCTTCCCGAGCCACAAGGACGCTCCACGCGTGATCGTGACCAACGGAATGGTGATTCCGAACTATTCGAAGCCTGACCATTGGGAGAAATTCAATGCTCTCGGAGTGTCGCAGTACGGCCAGATGACAGCCGGATCATACATGTACATCGGTCCTCAGGGCATCGTGCACGGCACCACCATCACAGTTATGAACGCAGCACGCAAACAGCTCAAGGCCAGAGGAATAGAGGGAAGCGAAGAGAATATGAAGGGTATGCTTTTCGTCACTGCAGGTCTGGGAGGAATGTCAGGAGCACAGCCTAAGGCCGGAGTGATTTCAGGAGTTGTGAGCGTATGTGCAGAGATCAATCCACACGCCGCACACAAGAGACACAGCCAGGGCTGGGTGGATGAGATCCATACGGAGCTCGACGAACTCATCCCGCGCATCCGCAAGGCGGTAGCTGACAAGGAAGTGGTTTCCATAGCATATCAGGGCAATGTCGTGGATCTCTGGGAAAGGCTTGCAGACGAGGACATCAATGTGGATCTCGGATCAGACCAGACCTCTCTCCACAATCCTTGGGCAGGCGGATACTACCCTGTGGGATACAGCTACGAGGAGTCGAACAGAATGATGGCCGAGGAGCCTGAAAGATTCAAGGAATGCGTCCAGGAGTCTCTCCGCAGGCACGCAGCTGCTGTGAACCGCTTGGCAGACAAGGGAATGTATTTCTTCGACTATGGCAATGCCTTCCTCCTTGAAGCATCACGCGCCGGAGCAGATGTTCTCCGCGAAGACGGCCGTTTCCGTTACCCTTCATACGTACAGGACATCATGGGACCGCTGTTCTTCGACTACGGTTTCGGACCGTTCCGATGGGTATGTATGTCCGAAGATCCAGAGGATCTTGCAAAGTCAGATGCCATTGCGGCAAAGGTACTTAGAGAGATAATGACTGAGGCTCCGGAAGAGATCCAGGGTCAGATGATGGACAATATCCACTGGATAGAAGAGGCAGGCAGGAACAACCTCGTTGTAGGCTCACAGGCACGAATCCTCTATGCAGACTGTGAAGGCCGCACCAAGATAGCCCTCGCATTCAACGAAGCGATACGCAATGGAGAGATCACTGCTCCGATCGTACTCGGACGTGACCACCACGATGTATCCGGCACCGATTCACCTTTCCGCGAAACATCCAACATCTACGACGGATCGCAGTTCTGCGCCGATATGGCAGTGCATAACGTCATCGGAGACGGTTTCCGCGGAGCTACCTGGGTATCCATCCACAACGGTGGAGGCGTAGGCTGGGGTGAAGTGATGAACGGCGGATTCGGAATGGTGATCGACGGAAGCGATGACTCTGACAGGCACATAAGGGAAATGCTCCTCTGGGACGTGAACAACGGTATCGCACGCCGCAGCTGGGCACGCAATGAAGGTGCGATGAACGCTATCAGACGCGAAATGGAGCGCACACCAGGCCTGAAGGTCACCCTGCCGAACATAGCGGATGAAGATATGATCCGCAAGCTATTCTAAAGGGAACGCGACCCTCCGTATATGAGCCTGAGGCTGAGACCGGCACTGTCGGGATATACCTGGCCGAAATCGCCATAGGCTCCTACGACGAAAGTCAATGGAATCCTTGTCACTTGTTCTGAGAGGCTGACCTCCAGGGCAAGTGACAATTGTTTTGGACGAGAGTTGAAAAGTGTCGCCTCATTACCGGAATACCGTCCCCAGTTGGAGCTGTATGTAGCTTTGAACGAATATGGAACAGTCCCTGCAAGACCCTGAATTCCAATATGATGAGCTCTGACACGATTGCATATATATCCCATAGTCATGCCATCCTCCCCAGGTGCCCGAGGTATCATCAGAGGCAGTCCGACTGCCCTTCCGAAATATGTCCATCCGGAGCGGTATTCACCGTTATTGAAATAATCATCCAGGCCTCCCTCTACGATCTTACCATAGAAATAATGATCCGGATCCTGCCAATAGACATACTTGTCATACTCCTTTGTCATCTCTTCCTCAGTTGCCGGTCTGTCGTGAATTTCACCACCCTGCCAGGTCGTATGTACGAATTCATATACAACATCCGTCACCCAGGCCTTTCTCTCATCGAGAGAGAGCTTCAGGGTATAGACGCCGTCAGGCATAGGATTGGTCTTGATTATCTGTCCTCCATCTTCGAAAGGCATATCATACTGGAGGATCAAGCTGAAGGCTGAGGGATGCCAGGTAAGACGGAGATATTCACGTCCGAGATGGTTGCCGAGGGCATTCAGCTGATCGGAAAGCGTGGCATCATCACCACCCCTGCGGCCGAGAATCACACGCATATAATCCTTGAACGACGAAGGCCTCTTTCCAAGTACAGGATCAGTACCTCCCCATTGCGCCCAATGGTCAAGTCCAGCCTCGAAATCTACCTTCCTGCCCAGCGCCACCTTGAAGGCAAACGATTTGTTATGGATCATCAGACCGTCCACATAACGATTGTCAAATGTCTGATAATGAGCGAAATTACCTCTTATTCCGAACCAATGCCCCTTCTCGAAATAAATCCAGTCCGACCAGGCATTCAGACCTGGAATATTCCTCGCATTGCCTGTAAATACGATATTGCCTCCCGTTATGGACAGGTCGCCGAACTCACGTACGCGAGGCTTCATTCCTACATCAAGATGCAGCATCCGCCACCCCCCGGAAACGTATAGCCTGTCCACAAATCCCTTCACTCCCCTGCTGTTCCAAGGACTTGCCGTAAATGCCTGACCGACAAGGTTTGCTCCAGCCTGAAAATATATTCCTCCAGAGGATGCGTATTTAAGATCCGCCCCAGCAGTAAGAAGCGCTGAAGAAGAATCAGGGATGATTCCGTCATATCCGGTCCTCTGCCAGAAAGGGAGGCAACCGGCAGTACTGCCGTTCAGATATGCCCTTCCCTCCCAGTCCAATGTCCATCCCTGCTGAGCATCAGAAACGGCAGGAACAAGAATCCATGCCAGCAATGACAATATATATACGAAACAATTATTTCCTTTCATGCCGGCAAATATAACCATATATTTCATATCTTTGTGTGATTTAACCTTATCTATGACAATATGGACCATATAATTTCTCACAAGAAACTCACAATTGACCACGTAAGGACAATATTGTCCGAAGGAGCACATCTGGAGCTTGGCAAAGAGGCCGAGGCAGCCATCATCAAATGCCGTAAATTCCTGGATACCAAGATGGAAGACATCGGACGACCAGTATATGGAGTGACTACCGGATTCGGTTCGCTCTGCAATATAACCATTCCGGCAGAAGACCTCTCGCAGCTGCAGCACAACCTCGTGATGTCACACGCCTGCGGCACCGGCGAAACAGTCCGTCCGGAGATCGTGAAGCTTATGCTCCTGCTCAAGATCCAGTCACTTTCGTACGGATACTCAGGAGTACAGCTTGTGACCGTCCAGCGTCTTATAGATATGTTCAACAACGACATCCTCCCGGTTGTATATCAGCAGGGATCACTCGGAGCATCAGGTGACCTCGCCCCTCTGGCACACCTCTGCCTTCCACTTATCGGACTTGGAGAAGTGGTGTACAAGGGAGAAGTACGTCAGAGCGCGGACGTATGGGCAGAATTCGGATGGGAAGCGATCAAGCTTCAGTCCAAGGAAGGACTTGCCCTTCTTAACGGCACGCAGTTCATGAGCGCTCACGCCGTATGGTCGCTGATTCAGGCCGAAAGACTCTCGGATTGGGCAGACAAGATCGGTGCCATGTCACTTGAGGCATACGACGGCCGTATTGAGCCTTTCTACCCTCAGGTGCACGAAGTACGTGCCCACAAGGGACAGATTGAGACCGCTGCACGCTTCAGGGAGCTTCTCGAAGGCAGCGAGATCATCAAGCAGAAGAAGGTGCACGTCCAGGATCCGTATTCGTTCCGTTGCATCCCTCAGGTACACGGAGCATCAAAGGATACCATCAGATATGTGAAGTCAGTGATAGAGATCGAGATCAACAGTGCCACCGACAATCCTACCGTATTCCCTGACGAGGATCTTATCATTTCGGCCGGAAACTTCCACGGCCAGCCTATCGCAATACCTATGGATATGCTGACTCTGGCTCTGTCAGAGCTCTCCAACATATCCGAAAGACGTATATACAAGCTGATCTCAGGTCAGAGAGGCCTTCCTAACTTCCTTGTGGCGAAGCCTGGCCTCAACAGCGGATTTATGATCCCTCAATACACTGCGGCTTCAATCGTAAGCCAGAGCAAGGGGCTCTGTATGCCTGCTTCAGCCGACTCTATTCCATCGTCACAGGGTCAGGAGGATCACGTAAGTATGGGAGCGAATGCGGCTACCAAGCTGGTACGCGTGGTGGAGAATACCGAGCGTGTCCTCGCCATCGAGCTCTTCAATGCAGCTCAGGCGCTGGAGTTCCGCAGGCCTCTAAGATCGTCGTGGAGCATTGAGAAGATATTCGCAAAATACCGCAAGGTCGTTCCGTTCATCGATGACGACCGCTATATGCATCCTCTCATTGAAGAATCAGTGAACTTCATCAGATAATGAAGACCGTCATCTACAATATAGGCACACTCGCCGGCATACTGCCGGAAGGGGTACTGAAGCTTGAGGGTGCGGATATGAACCGCGTCGGAAGCATCGACAATGCATATCTGGTCATTGAGGATGGGGTGATCTCTGAATTCGGGGAAGCTTCCGGACACTGCTGTATCGGAAGCTACGGATCAGAGATCGAGTATATCGATGCCAAGGGCGGCTTCGTTATGCCTTGCTTCTGCGACAGTCACACGCACATAGTCTATGCCGGATGCAGAGACGGCGAATTCCGCGACAAGATCGCCGGTCTCAGCTACGAAGAGATAGCTGCCCGAGGCGGTGGCATCCTCAATAGTGCCGACCTGCTTCACCAGACATCCGAAGACGAGCTCTACCGTCAGTCGATGGAGCGCGTGAATGAGATTATGGCGATGGGAACGGGAGCCGTAGAGATCAAGAGCGGCTACGGACTCACGGTCGAGGACGAGCTGAAGATGCTCAGGGTAATAAAAAGGATAAAGGAGACTGCTCCGCTTACAGTAAAGGCCAATTTCCTCGGTGCACACGCCGTGGGACGTGCCTATAGAGGCCGTCAGAGCGAGTACGTTGCTATGGTGTGCAATGAGATGCTTCCTAAAGTGGCAGAAGAGGGCCTGGCAGACTTCGTTGACGTGTTCTGCGACACAGGTTTCTTCACGGTAGAAGAAACCGCTGAAATCCTCGAAAAAGCGGCCAAATACGGCATCCGTCCCAAGATCCACGCAAACGAGCTTGAAGTATCCGGCGGAGTGCAGGTGGGAGTGAAATATGACGCCCTGTCCGTGGATCATCTTGAAAAGACCACAGATGCCGAAATAGAAGTCCTCAGAGGCAGCGGAACAATGCCGACAATGCTTCCGGGCTGTTCATTCTTCCTCGGCCTTCCGTATGGGCGTGCAAAGGACTATATCGAGGCCGGACTGCCTGTGGCACTTGCATCAGACTACAATCCCGGCTCAAGTCCGAGCGGAAACATGCGTTTTGTGATGGCATTGGGATGCATCAGGATGCGTCTTACTCCCGAGCAGTCGTTCAATGCCTGTACCATCAATTCTGCATACGCAATGGGAGTCAGCGACATTCTCGGCTCAATCACTGTCGGCAAGAAAGCCAATCTGATCATCACCAAACCCATTCCATCCCTGGCGTTCATCCCTTATAGTCACCAGACACCAATCATCGAAAGAGTCATAATCTCACGATAAAGAGACTCTACATACATAAAAAGCAATCCGGCAGAACATCAAACTGCCGGACTACTTTTTATAACATAGCCTTTATTTCCTCCAGGCTTATTCCTACGAGTCTGCTGATTTCCTCAACACTCAATCCCCCCGCATACAAACATCGTATTACCTCTGCTCTTCCTTCTGCTCTTCCTTCTGCTCTTCCTTCTACTCTTCCCTTTTCCCGTCCTTCTGCCAAACCCTTTTCCTGTCCTTCTGCCAAACCCTTTTCCCGTCCTTCTGCCAAACCTTCCTCAATAGCTTCCTTTCTTGCCCAAGCCATCTGATTACGTAAATCTCTTTCTGTTGTCATTTTTTCAATTACTTTAAGGCGGGTTACCGAATCCATATTAAGTAACTCGGATACTTCAAATATCCTTGTAAATATATTATGCCCAAGTTCCTCCGGCCGTTCATCCAACGACGGAAGATGCTTCATACAATAATAAATACCATCAAGAACATTGCCATCCAACTCATCCAATTTCTTATTGAACTTCTTCAACTCAATAAAGATGAATGTCAATCTATCTGTAAGAGCATTATGATTATCACGCTCATACAATCGATAAAACGTCCTGACTTCTGAATTCCCTCTATTCACATCCAGATTGAAATTCAGGATATTGATGACATACACAGGAAGGAAGTCGTAATTTTCAGCCCCGGCATCCACCTGATTCTGAATCTGGAAAGTCGAATAATATAAGGTTCTTTCCGGATAAAACGGTTGTTTGCGTCTCTGTACTTCTACAATGATCCGAGAGCCATCATCGGTTCGGCAGAACATATCATAGGTTGAGTTCTTTCGTTCACGATCCATCGTCTTCATTTCCTTATCCATAAAGTCCAGATCGACTATCGTTCTGTCATCTATTACAAGATTCAGGAATTCAATCATCACATCCTTGCTAGCCTCTCTTCCGAACACTAACTTGAACACATCATCTACAAGCAGATCCGCATATCTGATTTCTTTCAGCATATAAATTATAATTCTGGTTAAACATTGACCTGATAAGGCCATTAAAAACTTATATGCTGTCCTTCTCCTCTATGCCCACAAAATTGACGAAAAAATCAAGAAGATTCAATAGAGCTACTGAAGTTTTTTCTTTTTCTTATTATAATTTTTCTCTTTTTTATGTGTTTTTAACTTTTTTTATGTCAAAAAAAAGAATTCCCGACAGCTGTCCTGTCGGGAATTCATGTATAGTACAGCGTCATATTCTGGCGCCGGTAGGTTTAGGTGTTATTTCTTGATACAGCGTACATTGTATGCGTGAGCCGCATTACCAATAAAACTAGTGTTCACCGGATTACCGCCATTATACAATCCACCGTTTTTATGAACCATAAACTGAGCATTAGAATTATTAGAAATAACCCAATACATTCCATTCTTGGAATTCTCAGGGTTATATATACCATTCTCCTTAATATATGAATTAAGAGTAAAGTTTGCTCCATTCAATACATTTAAAGCACCTGAGTTTAAGTTATGTTGAGGAAGTTCCTTCGCATCTGGTACACGATAGCCTACAGGACAAGGGTCATAAGCAGTTTTACCAGTAGTCCAGGCTGCATCTATAGTAGACCAATCGCCATAGAATGTATTAGGATTTGCAATAGCATTCGCTGCAGTTCCTCCTGAAGCAGCTGTATAGTTTCCTGCAACAAATGGATCCTTACGTCCCCACTGATAGAAGTAACCAGCAGCAGTTGTCGAAGTTGCACCAAGATTCCTATCCATCAGCACAGCAGTACCTACGGTAACTGTCTTATCTTCTGTGAACCAGATATGCCACTTCCAAAGATTGCTGCTTCCATCTGTCATTGAAATGAAGCCATTATCTGCACTCCATTCAGTAACATCAAATGAGAAGCGGACTCTACCGTCTTTATTAATCATCCTTAGATTCTTAATACCATTACCGGCTCCACTCCACTGTCCTACAGACACATAATCACCATTATATCCCTTCTTAGCATCGAACACATACGTTCCATTTCCAGAAACGATGTAGCAGTTTGAGGTTTCGGTCTTTGAGAGGTCGATACGGCCAGCCTGAGTTACAGTGAAGGTTCCGATGAGGGTTTCACCATCAACAAGATGAAGATTTGCAGTACGCGCAGACTCGTTCTCATTGAAGCCAGCATAAACCGTCTTTGTCACAACAGATCTTGTTTCAACCTCGTGGAGCCAATCGCAATCAGTCGTTACAATAACATTATCGAGTGTAAGTTTTTCAGATGTTCCTGTAACAGCAAAGGCTGCAGTCTCATCCCACGCAAGATTGATTACACCGCCTGAGATCTGTGATCCGCTTGGAGTCTCTCCGCCGAGTGAAACATCACCCTTCACAAGAAGGACATCCTCCATAACAACTGCACCGTTGTTGGCAACGAAGATGAGGATCTTGCCTTCTGTTGCGCCTTCAAGCGGTCTGATTGTCATATTGACAGTATTTCCGGAGATCGATGGAGTCTCAGAATACCAGCTGCCTTCGCAAATAGTATATACATTGTATTTACCGATAGCGCCTTCAACATTGAAAGTGAATTTGATATCCCCACTTGCTGTCTGAAGTCTCTCAGGAACATTCTTGACAGCAAGCTTAGGTAGCATTGGTACATTATAAGAGTTACCATCCTTAAGAGTGATTACAAGGTAAGAACCGTCTTCAGATGGAAGCACGCTCTCGAAGAAGGCATCACCATCATCTCCACGTGCTTGTGCTACCGGTGTCCAGTCCTCATCACCTGGGAACTTGATGAACCACCACTGAGCAGTTATATCTGTGGCAGGATCTGTATAAGCATCTATCTTGAACTCTGGAGTCAGACCGTCCGCACCGTCATTTCCGGTAACAGGGATAGGCTTACCTTCAGCA
>JAEIGA010008982.1_pt1 | contig 15121 bp, 12 predicted proteins | sample 9270691 | NCBI WGS metagenome assembly JAEIGA01 (sample SAMN17057246, study PRJNA624740) | gut metagenome | biome: biome; isolation source: fecal sample | host: Bos grunniens | place: China: Xizang | collected 2019
CCCCCCGCTACTGTTTGTATATTCACATTCGAGAACTATTTATTCATAGACCCTCAAGTAATTGTCATTGGGACGACGAACTCGCAGAATACGCGCAATTTCCATCGACAGGATATTTGCCTGTGTGAATTTGTCAACTACACCCTGCTGCACCCCTTTGCCATAAATAATCACAGGGAACATGATTGGTGTACGATAGATCTGGCCAGTCATCCTCAATTCGTTCTCGCCCAATCTCCATCCCGGCAACAGGCGTAGCCAAAGGTCACCCGACCCCACGGGATTATAACCGTTCTTCGCAAACTGAAGTTCGGGACTCAACATACCGCTGAGCTGGTAAACGGTGAACACATCCTCAACACCATCCATCGATTTCAGGAACTCCACAGCCTGTGAGACAACAGTCATCTTGTCCAGGTTCATTTTCTCCATCAACTTATAGTCAAGGAAGATTTGTGTGCCATATACTCCCTCGATATAGTCACCCTTACCGAACTTTGCAGACAAATAGACATTAAGGAGTGTCTGTACGCGTTCTGAATGGAGAGTACCCGATGGGAAACGATATTCATCATTCTCATCACCGCCCTCCATCACATAGCCGGTAGAGGCAATCGACACAACGACATTCTCAAGGCCATAGCGGTTATCGACCTCCTCGAGCAACTGTGCCAAATTTCTGTCGAGACGGGCATAGATGTCCTGTACCTCCATCGGACGATGCGACACCGGTGCACCGTCATAATTACCGGCATAGAATGTCAGGGCAAGACAGTCAACAATGTTATCCCCACCAATATCTGTATTGTCAAGTGCAGCAATAGCCATCTCAGTCACCTCATCATTCATGCAAGCCGTTGTCTTGTAGCTCATGACATTCTTTTTACCGTCAAAAGAGTAAAGGAATGCTACAGGCTCCTCCTCGCCGAAATTGTTATAACGCGTTGGCTTGTACATAGGTTCCCAACTACGCAACTTGCGCAGCACCATTTTGTTCATTTCGGCAACCCATGTAGGATTCAGTGTATAGTATGAAGAGGAACTCCAGCTGCCTGACAAATTGTTTTTCCAGAGCACAATATCAGCAGCATGCCCACCGGCAAGCACTGCAGCATCACCATCGGGAGCTATGGAGCAGACAATTGCCTTGCCCCTGGTAGCGCGCTTTATCTCATCGGTAAGCGTAAGCGCCTTGAGCGACGCAGGTGAGAAAACATCTGTTGACCCGACTCCCTTGCAGTTCCTGTCCTCTACACAATACACCACCCGCAGAGATTTGCGGTCGAGCCAACGCTCGGCAACAATTCCGTTAACAGATGGGTTTGTGCCGGTTGAAAGTGCAGCAATTGCCGATGCACGGTCAACATTGTCAAAAGGATAATAGACATTCTCATAGACCTTACCACTGGAAAGCAAACGTTTGAAGCCTCCTTCGCAGTACAGCCCCTCAAACTCATAAAGAAAATCAGTACGCAACTGATCTACGACAATATTCAGATATAACTTTGGAACATCATTACCATACTGTGCAAAAAGCGAAGAGACACCGCACAGCAACGCAATTATACAATATTTAATTCGCATATATCATCTTTATAAATGTGAAACAAAGCACGCGCCAGCAATGCCACAGCGCAGAAGTATATAGGTGTGGGGAACACCTGCAGACCGAATATCGCCGCAAGGAAGAACAGAGCGACAAAAGCCACCTGCACCCACATAACCATCATGGACTTATGTTTTCTTATACGGCACACCAAAACCGGCAACAACACAAGAGGCAACGGATTTAACAACAGCAACAACCAGTTGTTGCCCACAGCCGGATGCTCGGAGAAGAGCGCCATGAAGAGCAACACCAGGCCACACAAACCCTGGAGAGACATAAGCACCACATCTACGCCCCAGAAAGTCTTTCGCTTGCGCAACTCGCACAGCATGGCGATGAGCGTAGCAAGCAACAATAGCAAGGATGTGTTGAATGGAGTAAAGTTGCTGCGAACCGCCGCCTTCTTCTCTTTTTCCCTTAGCAGGATGTTCTTTTCGGCAACAAGTTTTCTCTCGGTGCCATCGGGCGCAACAAGGTATGCAGCATCAAGGTCATTCATGAAGTTTTCAGGCAGGAACTGCATCGCCTCACGCGAGGGAGTCTTGTCAACATCAGCACCCAGCAACAAATTGATGCCGAAAGCATACCAAGGATTTTCCAGAGCCGGAACATTCAGAGCCTCGCGATAGGTCACCTCACCGGCGGTCTTTCCTTTGTAAACAACAGTGCCGTTACCCTTCAATGTCTCAAACACCTTGTCACGAGCCATGCTGGTACAATTATTGTCCAGATATCTGTAGCGATAGACTCTATTTTCGGGCCGGATGTTCTTTGTGAGAATTCCATACAACTCCTGAGCCTCATTTTCTGTCAAATTGAGTACTTGCTCTATTATTCCGGAACCACGCACCTCATATTCCCGAACAAAGTTTCCATAAAAAGCAGCACCAACCATATAATCGGTCTCGCCTATCACAAAACGCCATGCGAAATTCGGTGTATCAAAATCAAAGAGACCATAGTTGAAAACCTCATCCCTACCGGTTGAAATATCACGACAACGCAGTGCCGTGTGACCATATAGTGCATATACCTCATCGCCTGGCGAGCAGGTGAGCACGCTTATCTTCATCTCAGCACGCGCACTATTCACCAGCGACATACAAAAGAGGATGGACAACAGTACACGCTTGATTATATTCATAAATATATAGTATTCTTAAATTACTTTGCAAAGATAGGCACAAACGAGCGAGAAATAACAAGTTTACTTGATTATTTTTCAAAGCGAGTATAGAATATCTTGAACCCCCAGTTCTAAAACACGAATAATTGAGTGAGAAAAACGAAGCTTGCTTCAAAATCACGCCCTTACAAAATACACACAAAAACCTGGATTCATAAACCGAATGCGACATCCATACAAGAATTGTTTAAATATATAAATTATTTTCCATACCTTTGCAAACAATTTAACAGCAACGGGGTTGAATCTTATTATAGACATAGGAAACAATAGTGCAAAGTATTTTCTTTTCAATGGAGAGCAGATGGTGCTCCATGCAAGGAAAGAGAATACATCATTCGGCATCATTGACGAGTGGAAAAGCCTGTACGGAATTGACAAGGCGATAATTTCATCCGTAATTACCGAGCAGCCTGCATTGACAGAAGAACTGTCAAAGTTGGGATGTCCAGTCATTAGATTCAGCAACAAGTTGCAATTGCCACTGGAAATCAAATACAGGACACCTCACACCTTGGGCACCGACAGGCTTGCCGCAGCCATCGGCGCATGGAACGAAGCACCCGGACGCAACATTGTGGTGATAGATGCCGGCAGTGCAATCACCGTGGATTTCATTGACCGGAACGGCAATTATCTTGGTGGTAACATTGCACCCGGAATAAAGATGCGCCTCAGGGCACTGCATGAATACACAGCCAAGCTACCAATGGTTGAAAAAGAGGGCGAGACCCCGGCCATAGGTCATGACACGGAAACCGCCATTAGAAGTGGAGTCATAAATGGCGTTTGCCACGAAATTGACGGGTACATTAACGATTTTAAACAAAAATACAGCGATGTTTTTGTTTTTTTAACGGGCGGCGACGAAAAAACCTTGAAAAATCGCATAAAAAATTGCATCTTTGCAGACAAATATTTGGTGGCGAAAGGACTGAATAGAATTTTGAAGGATTATGGCAATGAATAAGAAGATATTTGCATTTTTAGTGGTCATGCTTTCCGTTATCGGCGCTCATGCCGACAATGGAATCAATTCGCCATATTCACGCTATGGTATGGGAATACTTTCGGACCAGAGCCTGGGCATCAACCGCCAGATGGGTGGATTGGGATATGGTTTGCGCAGCCACCGCTACATAAACATACAGAACCCGGCTTCATTCTCTGTAGCCGACACACTGACTATGCTTTTTGAGGCAGGCTTCTCCTTGCAGAATGTAAACTTCAAGGAAGGAAGCAAGCGCATCAATGCCAAGAATGCAAGCTTTGACTATCTGGCCATACAGTTCCGCATCTGCAAGAACCTTGGAATGTCGGCCGGTTTCCTCCCCTACTCGAATGTCGGCTACTCGTTCAGCACTACATCAAACCAGGGAGCAACCGAAGCGCACACCAGCACATACAACGGTACAGGCGGCATATACCAGCCATACCTTGGAATTGCATGGAAGCCCTTCTCATGGTTCTCGGTCGGTGCAACTGGCTCATACATCTATGGCGACATTTCGCATCAGGTAGCCATTGATTTCACCAACAGTACAAACCGTACCAAGCTTTACGAAGCCACATTCAGAAGCTACAAAGTGGATTTCGGTATGCAGTTCATTGCCAATATGACATCGAAACAACAGTTGACACTTGGTGCAACCTATTCTTTGGGGCACAAAATGAGCACTAAGGCCACATTGACCGAGACTACAGCAAGTTCATCCGATACAACCCCAATAAACGACGGGTTCTATTTGCCAAACACATACGGCGCCGGTTTCATGTACAGCTACAACAAGCAATGGAGTTTCGGAGCCGATTGTACCTACCAGCAGTGGAGCACATCGACATTCTTTGGTGGTGACAACAGCGTAGGAACAGACAGATTCAAGATTTCGATTGGAGGAGAATACTCACCGACAGAGTTCTCAAGGAACCTGTTCAAAATGATGGACTACAGGGTCGGTGTCCACTATGCACAGCCTTATACCGAAATCAACGGACAGCCGGGATGTAGCGAATATGGCATAAGCGCAGGTGTCTCAATACCGTTCTACAACAATAACAACAGCTATAGCCACGGTACGCTCCACATCTCGGGACAGTTCATCCACTTGCGTCCCCGTTCGGCAGGACTCATCACAGAGAACTACCTGAGGATAAACATAGGAATCACTTTCAACGAAAACTGGTTCATGAAATTGAGAGTCAGATAATAAGAACTACTAATACGACAAAAAAATGAAAAAATTACTTTTGACCCTCATTGCGATTTTCGCAATGACAGTAAACGCCCAGAACGGCGTTACAAACCCTCACCGTTTCGGTCAGGGCAAGGACAGTGTGCGATGCAGAAAGACCATCAGCATCATGAATACAAACATGAAGAACAAGGAGTACAAGATTGCGTACGATGCTTGGAAGGTATTGTTCGACGAGTTCCCTGTTGCACGCGTAGATACATACACCAACGGTATCAAGATCTTGACCGAGTTCATCAAGAAAGAGAAGGATGCAAAGAAGAAGGAACAGTATGTAGACATGCTTTTGTCAGTATATGACCAGGAGATCAAGTACATTGACCAGTTGCAGGAGATCACAAAGACTCCTTTGTCAGAGGGTCTGATTCTTGGTAAAAAGGCTATCGACTGCATCAAGTACCGCAAGAACACTCCTGTAAACGAAATCTACGACATGCTTTCAAGATCTGTAGAACTCGAGAAGGGTGAGTCTGAGTATGCAGTAACCGAGCTTTTCATGAAGTATTCCGGTTTGAAGTACAAGAGCGACAAGAGCCACGGCGAGCAGATCATCGAGGACTACCTTAATGCTTCGGTATACATTGTAGAGGTTCTTGACAAGTACCACGACAAGATTGAGGAGTGCGAGCAGAGATACAAGGAGTTTGGCGAGGCCAAGGACAGCGTCAACGCCGGCAAGTACAGCAAAATGATTGATGCTTCACGTGTTGCAAAGAGCAACATCGATGCATACTTCATCAACAGTGGTGCAGCTTCTTGCGAGGATTTGGACCGCATCTACGCTCCACTTATCGAGAAGAACAAGAACGACATCGACTACCTCAACAAGGTAATCACAGTGATGTCTATGCTTAGATGTACAAAGCAGAATGCTTACTTTGCAGCTTCTGAGTATGCGTTCAAGATTGATCCGAACCCAACATCAAAGGCAGCTATGGGTTGCGGTTACCGCTACTTCAAGAAAGGCGACATCAACAAGGCGATGGAGTACTTTGACCGTGCTGTTGAACTCGAGCCAAGTATCACAAACAAGTCAGAGCTCTGCTGCAAGATTGCAGATATCTACTACAACATGAACAAGTACAGCAAGGCACGTTCATATGCTCAGAAGGCTCTCTCACTCAACTCAAAGTATGGTGCGCCACACATCATCATCGCAAAGTGCTATGCAGCAACTCCAAACTGGAGCAATGACAACACATTGAACAGCTGCACATACTATTTGTGTATTGACCGTCTGGAGCGCGCTATCAGCGTTGACCCATCAGTGAAGCCCGAGGCTAACAAGCTCATCTCTTCATACAAGAAGTACACTCCAACAAGCGAGGAGCTCTTCATGAAGGGATACAAGACAGGCGAGAAGGTAACTATCGGCGGTTGGATCAATGAGTCAACATCAATCCGCTAATATCAGCAAAATATTATATCGTACAACAACTGCCATTGCGGCAGTTGTTGTACTGATTTTTCAACTCTCGTGCCAGAAAAGCACAAGAGCCACCATACCGGCTTTTGAATACCCCGACTCTGTCGCCGTCATGAGCACCTATGGAGTGAGCACAACGGTCAGCGATTCGGGACGCATCAGCTACAAGATCGACGCTGACGAATGGCTAGTATACAGCATGCGCAAACCACCCTATTGGGCTTTTGAGAAAGGCCTGTATCTTGAGACATATGACTCACTGAAGAATGTCGAAACAACCGTAAAATGCGACACAGCATTCTATTTCAACGAAAAGAGGTTGTGGAAACTAATAGGAAATGTCAACATCAAGAACCCCAAGAACCAACATTTCTACACCGACATGATGTATTGGGACCAGAATGAGGAGATTATCTACTCCGACGCCTACATCAGAGTCGAACAGGAAGATGAAATTACCGAAGGTATCGGATTCTCTTCAAACCAGGACATGTCAGTCTGGCAAATAAGAAACACCAAAGGAATATACACCTTAAACGAAGAATAGGAAACAGTCAAAACCATGTCTGACACCATCAATATACTCACACTCATAATATCACTTATAGTTGTAATACTCTTCTCGGCACTCTTTTCGGGAATGGAGATTGCATTCGTGTCGTCGAACAGGCTATTGCTCGGCATTGACCAGCACAAGCGCTCGATGACATCGTTCGTGATAAACAAATTCTATTCCAAGAGCAACAACTTCATATCGTCACTGCTCGTTGGAAACAACATATCCATTGTTATCTATGGTATGCTCATGGCGCAGTTGCTGAACGCGACAGTTCTGAGCGGACTGCACGACGCCACCTCACTCAGACTATTTCTTGAAACCGTCATATCTACCATTGTAATAATCTTCACAGGCGAGTTCATCCCCAAGGCGCTGTTCCGCATTAACCCTAACCGCTCGCTCAAGCGTTTCGCCCTCATAACATATCCGATATACATTCTGCTATATCCTCTATCGCGTTTCACCACTACCTGCTCAACATTCATGTTGCGCATTTTCGGCATAAAGATAAAGGACGAGACACGCGACACAACCTTTACAAAGACCGAGCTCAACAACCTCATACTCTCTTCCATTGAGAACGCTGATGACGAGGAGGCCATTGACAACGATGTACGAATTTTCCAGAACGCTCTCGATTTCTCGAACATCAAGGTACGCGATTGCCTTGTTCCACGCACTGAAATAGAAGCGGTTGAGTACAACACTCCACTCGAGGACCTGAAGTCGGTTTTCATTGAATCGGGACACTCCAAGATTGTCGTATATAAGGAGAATATCGACGACATTATCGGCTACATACACTCGTCCGAGCTGTTCCGCATAAACAAGAAATGGCAGCAGAAGATATGCAAGATGCCAATTGTCCCCGAGACCCTTTCGGCACAAAAACTCATGCGCACACTCATGCAGCAGAAGAAGTCATTGGCAGCAGTTGTCGATGAGTTTGGCGGAACATCGGGTATCATATCGCTTGAAGACCTTGTAGAGGAAATCATTGGCGAGATAGAGGACGAGCACGACAACCAGAACCTGGTGGCCAAGTCATTAGGCAACAACGAGTATCTGCTGTCGGGACGCCTTGAAATAGAGCGCATAAACGAACTGTTTGACCTTGGCATGCCCGAGTCGGACGAATATCAGACACTTGGCGGATTCATTCTTGCACATCACCAGCGCTTCCCACAATTGAACGAGACCATCAATATAGGGAAATACAAGATTAGACCTATCAAGCAACGCAGTACAAAAATAGAACTTGTCAAATTGTCCTATGTGGGCTAATGAGGGTTCAACGGACAGGGGACATAAAAAATAACAGGAACCAGCCGCGTTCATTTAACAAACAATGGGCAAAAATGCAAGAGAAGCACTTTTTGTCCATTATTCTTTTAATTTTCTTACCTTATAATTACAAAAATTCAAAGCAATTTCGTAACTTTGCCGTGTTATACGCATAAAAATAATAAATTAACTAAAAATAAAATCAGACTATGGCTACATTACAAAAGCTACGTGACAAAGGGTCAAAACTGCTCATCGGCTTCGTCGGTATCGCGCTTTTAGCGTTCGTTGCCGGTGACATTGTTAAACTTTTCCAAAAGACCCCGACTCCTCAGGCGGTAACCGTTGGTTCTATCAACGGCGAGGAGATTACCTATGACCAGTTTTATCAGTTCCGCCAGCAATGCGAGAAATACTTCGAAGTAGCAAGTGGTAACATTCTTGATGAGGAAATCACCAAAAGAGCTTGGAATGAGCTTGCAAAAAGCAAGATTCTTGCAAACCATGCAAACCAGAACGGCTTGGCAATTTCAGAAGAGGATTTGAATGAGCGCATCCTGAACGAGAACTGGACTGCATGGAACAACAATGCCATGCTTAATGACAAAATCGTCATGTTGCCAATGTTCATCGCAGAGGACGGCAAGTTCAACGAAGCAGCATTAAAGGAGATCAAAGAATTCATCGAGGAGTTCAACGGCCAGGAATTGGATGCACAGACAGCACAGATGTACACCTATGGAAGCAACATCCTTGCTGCATGGAATTTCTTCAAGACAGCATACAAGAACACTCTTATCGAGGAGAAGATGCAGGCATCATCTGCAGAGGAGTTCAACAAGATCAAGGCTCTCTACAGCAAAGCTGACAAGGCATACGATATCGTATATACAGTTCAGGAAGTTTTGCCAGGCGAGAAAGAGTTGAACAAGATTTCGGCTAAGTTCAATGGTTATGCCGAGGATCTGAAGAAGGACAGCGCAGACATCGCGGCTGTTGCAAGACGCTCAAACAGCTATTACGATGGTTACTTGTGGACAGGCGGTTCCAACAGATTCGGATTCTACCTCAAGGATGTCAAGAGCTGCGCGGATGGTGAGGTTTCTATTCTTGGCCAGAACAGAGCAAACAACACCTATGGTCTTGTACACACAGTTAGAAGGGAGATGGTTCCTGAGACAATCAAATTCCGTTACATCGCTATCCAGAATGAGTCTGCCGACAGTGTAGCAGCTACAACAGAGAAGTTGTTCGCACAGTTGAACGCAATTGAGTTCGACACAGTTGCAAAAGGTCATGTTTCAAAGACTGTTGAGTTCAATACAGATTTCTTTGCACAGCAGGGCGACTTCGCAGGCATAAGCCCCGCAATCCAGAAGCAGGTTTACACTGCAGAGACAGGCGTTTTCAACATCATCGAGGCAAACCCCAACCTCAAGTTCATTGTTCAGGTAATGGAGAAAAATGGACAGGTTGAGGCATACGACGCACTTGTTATTGAGAGCAAAATCAACATCAGCAACGAGACATACCAGAACAAACACAACGAATTGGTTCAGACCGTTGCCGGTTGCAAGGATATTGAGGACTTCAAGGAGAAGACAAATGCCACAGAGGCAACAGTCGGTACCAATGATGCAAACATCAATGGCGTAACCGGTACAAGAGAGCTCTTGAAGTGGGTATTGAGCGGCAAGAACGACGGTAAATTCTCAAAAGTTTTCAAGTTCAGCAGAGGAAACAAGAAGTACTTGATGGTTGTAGGTGTAAAGGGTGCCAACACATCTGAGCAGAACACAACTGTAGTTAACAGAGTATACGAGCATATGTAATTCCCAACCCGTACATATGTTTCAATCCCTATCACAGCAACTGTGATAGGGATTTTTATTTTTGATTCCAACTTAAATGTGGCAGTCGCTGTATTCTACGACAAATCTATCAGAAACAGAGAATACCATTGTTTTCAAGACGAGTTTGGGCACTCCTACATTTTCTCAACTCCAACGACTTGCAATATACCCTCGTTTGAGACCCTGAATCTCACATCATACCCCGCAAACGGCATTCCGTACACCCTTTCCGGGTCATCATGATACTGCGGACGGGGGTCAAGTTCAAGCACCTTGCAAAGGGCTGCAAAATCATCTTCACTGAAAAAAGCGCGGAATTCATCGGGGAAAACGACCTCAACCTTCCTCCACTTCTTTTCATCGACAAAGCCACAGCGCACACCAACATGTGAGTCGGCATACTCCACATATGGCTTTATATCATAGACTGGAGTACCATCGACCAGGTCGGCTCCGGCAACAACAAGCGCTAGAGCACCACCATCGTTCTCCACTCCAAGCAAACGCACCGATGAAAGCCCAAGGGCATTGGGGCGAAAAGGCGAACGCGTGGCAAACACACCCATATGCTCATTGCCACCAAGCAACGGCGGACGCACAAGCGGTGACCACTCGCCCTCCTTCTTGCTATTGAGCGAAAACTCCCAGATGAGCCACAAATAATCGAACCCCTCAATGCCACGCAAGGCATCGGCATTGCTGTATTCAGGTTCAAGAACCACACGCCCCACAAGTTCCGGCACCAGACCGCTCTGTCGCGGAACACCGAACTTTGTGGACAACTGTGAACGGTAATATGCTATAGGTCTGATGTTCATCACTAAATCATTTACACGCGAAGATAATAAAGCGATGTTTATCCGTTAACATTTTAATACACAAATTTGCTGTTTCAGATATTTTTTCTTTTTTTTGTAAATTAGTAGACATGTGCACTATTGCACAAACCCAAATGCATTAACTTACAAACATATAGATTATGGAAAAGATTATCGGCTTGATTGATGCTCCGTTCACCCCATTTTATGAGAACGGCGAAGTGAATTACGAACCAATCCCTGCATACGCTCAGATGCTTGCCAAGAACGGCATGAAGGGAGTATTCATCAACGGTTCATCGGGCGAGGGCTACATGCTCACCGAGGAGGAGCGCATCAAGCTCACCGAGGCATGGGTTGCAGCAGCCCCCGAGGGTTTCAAGATTATTGTCCATGTGGGAAGCACCTGTGTTAAGTCGAGCCGCAGAATGGCAGAGCATGCACAGAAGATGGGCGTGTTCGGCATTGGCGCCATGGCACCTCCATTCCCCAAGATAGGCCGTGTTGAGGAACTTGTAAAGTATTGCGAGGAGATTGCATCGGCTGCCCCTGAATTGCCATTCTACTTCTACCACATCCCTGCATTCAACGGTGCTTTCCTCCCAATGGTGAAGTTCCTTGAGGCTGTTGACGGACGCATCCCCAACTTCGCAGGTATCAAATACACATTCGAGAGCCTCTACGAGTACAACCAGTGCCGTCTCTACAAGAACGGCAAGTTCGACATGCTTCACGGCCAGGACGAGACCATCCTCCCCTGCCTTGCCATGGGCGGTGCACAGGGCGGCATCGGCGGCACAACCAACTACAACGGTTGCAACCTTGCCGGCATCATCGACGCATGGAATGCCGGTGACCTCGAGAAGGCACGCGAGCTGCAGAACTTCTCACAGGAGGTAATCAATGTCATCTGCCACTACCGCGGCAACATCGTCGGTGGCAAGCGCATCATGAAACTCATTGGCCTTGACCTTGGAAAGAACCGCACACCGTTCCAGAACATGACCGACGAAGAGGAGGCAGCAATGCGCAAGGAACTGGAGGCAATCAACTTCTTCGAGCGTTGCAATAAATTCTAAAGAAGCCTCACCCTAACCCTCTCCCAAGGAGAGGGGACTTTAATTCAATACAACAAATCAACCACAATACTATGAATTGGACTGAATATTTGAATGATTGGTCGCAGAAGTACCGCAACGACCTAGTAAACGATATTATGCCTTTTTGGCTCAAGAACGGACTCGACCGCGTGAACGGTGGCGTATACACATGCGTTGACCGTGATGGTTCACTCATCGACACCACAAAATCGGTGTGGTTCCAGGGCCGTTTTGCATTTGTATGCAGCTTTGCATATAATACAATAGAGAAGGACCCCGAGTGGCTTGCTGCTGCCAAGAGCACAATTGACTTCATTGAGGCTCATTGCTTTGACACAGACGGTCGCATGTACTTTGAGGTGATGGCTGACGGCACACCATTGCGCAAGCGCCGCTATGTATTCTCGGAGAGCTTTGCAGCGATTGCAATGGCCGAGTATGCCAAGGCAAGCGGCGACATGACATACGCACAAAAGGCACTCGACCTGTTCAAGGACATACGCAAGTTCGTTGCCACACCGGGCTACATGGAGCCTAAATACCTGCCATCGTTGCAAGCAAAGGGTCACTCACTTGTGATGATTCTCATCAATACTGCATCGCGCATACGCAATGTAATCAGCGACCCAGTACTCGACGAGCAGATAAACGAGTCAATAGCATCGCTCAAAGACTTCATGAAACCGGAGTTCAAAGCATTGCTTGAGATGGTAGGCACTAACGGCGAATTCATCGACACCATCAACGGCCGACTCATCAACCCGGGTCATTGCATTGAGACAGCATGGTTCCTGCTCGAGGAGGCAAAACACCGTGGCTGGGACAAGGAACTCACAGCACAGGCATTGCAGATTCTCGACTGGTCATGGGAATGGGGCTGGGACAAGCAGTATGGAGGCATCATCAACTTCCGCGACTGCAAGAACCTGCCACCACAGGACTACTCACAGGACATGAAGTTCTGGTGGCCACAGACCGAGGCGATCATCGCCACCCTCTATGCCTACGAGGCAACAGGCGATGACAAATACCTCATCTGGCACAAGCAGATAAGCGAGTGGACATACGCACACTTCCCCGACAGCGAGTGCGGCGAGTGGTATGGCTACCTACACCGCGACGGTACCGTGGCACAGCCTGCCAAGGGTAACATCTTCAAAGGTCCGTTCCACATTCCACGCATGATGATAAAGTCATTCGAATTGTGTAACATTCTCACAAACGAGAAATAACACACCACGTTTCATGAAAAGACTACTATTTATACCACTAATGTTCTGTGCCCTGCTATGCATGGCTCAGAACAAGGTTACTGTGTCACCTGCAAAGTCCATGGAGAAAGCCGTTTCGGGTCATTACGCAGGATGGATAAAGAACCAGTTGTCAACCTACGGAGGATGCAATTTCAATGAAAATGGAGAGAAAATATACTACCCCAAGGCATATGGAGCCAGCGTACAGGTACCGGACGGCGTTGTATATATTGGCGGAATGGATGCACAGACTTCACTTGCCGAGTGCACATTCATCAATGCCAAGGACAGCACATCAACCTCTTTAGCCTCTTTACCCAAGGCATTGGACAATTTTGCAGCCACATACGACGATGGCTACATATGGGTTGCCGGAGGACGAACCAATGGGGTTCCTAATAAAGAAGTATACTGCTTACCGTTCCCAGGTGGAAAGGCTTGGAGTGTTGCAGCCATCCTACCCGATGAATGCCGTATGCAACCCTGCTTGGCCGTACAGAATACAAACTATGGCAAAGCGCTCTTTGTCTTTGGAGGATACCAGTCCAAGGACGAAGGCCTCACCCCCAAAGTGCATACCGATGGCGTGTATATGTCAATTGCCGAGCTGAAAAAAGGTGATGCAGAACCCACAAAATGGAAACGCACCTCGCAGACATTGGCATGGGCTACCAACGGCGAGCGCGTACAGCACTTGCAAGCCATCGTAGGTACAACCTGTACACCGATAGGCTACAGCCATGTAATGTTCTTTGGCGGTGTCAACCACGACATCTTCCTCAGTGCCATCAAAGGCCAACAAGATGACCAGTACCCCAATCACGAACCCGAGTGGTACAAATTCCGCAAAGATGTACTCATATACCACACTGTAACCGACTCATGGGGACTCCTGCCTGGCGACGAGCGACTTGCCCGCGCCGGCGCCGGCCTCACCCCCGAAGCGGAAGGAGGCTGGAGCTATAGTGGAGGTGAAACCAAGCCCCGTGTGCGCAGCAACGATGTAACACACATCGAGGTGAGCAATGAAAAGGACTTCGGCTGGATAAACTGGACAATCCTCATCATTTACCTGGCAGCAATGCTTGGCATGGGATTCTACTTCATGCGCAAGGACAAGGGCTCCGAAGACTTCTTCAAGGGCGGTGGCCGCATCCCTTGGTGGGCAGCCGGCATAAGTATCTATGCAACCATGCTCTCGGCAATCACCTACATGACAATCCCGGCAAAGGCGTACAACACAGACTGGACCTACTACCCCATGCTGTGGATGATTCTGCTTGTCAGTTTCCCCGTCATCAAGTACTACCTGCCCTACTTCCGTAAACTCAATGTCACCAGCGCATACGAGATACTTGAAAAGCGTTTCAACCTTTTCACCCGCATGCTAGCCTCTACGCTCTTCTGCGTGTTCATGATTGTGCGCATGGCTATTGTGCTCTATCTCCCCTCATTGGCACTAACCGCAGTGACTGGCATCGACATCTACACATGTATAGTACTCATGGGCTTAATTACCATTATATACTGTACCATGGGTGGTGTAACTGCTGTAATCTGGGGCGATGTTGTACAAGGCATCATCCTGGTCTTTGGAGCACTCTTTGCCGTTGTTTACCTGGCAATGGGCACCGAAGGTGGAATCAGCGGTTGCATTGAAATCGCCTTGGAGAATGACAAACTTCGCCTGTTCGATTTCAGCAATTCATGGTCACAGGCAACCTGGTGGGTAATCATCCTTGGAGGTTTGGCAAACAACCTCATCTCATACACATCGGACC
>JAEIGA010008983.1_pt1 | contig 15121 bp, 5 predicted proteins | sample 9270691 | NCBI WGS metagenome assembly JAEIGA01 (sample SAMN17057246, study PRJNA624740) | gut metagenome | biome: biome; isolation source: fecal sample | host: Bos grunniens | place: China: Xizang | collected 2019
GAAATCACTTTTCTCAGGAACAAAAGAATGGTTGTGCAGGACAACGGGAAACTCTACCGATACAATCGGGGAGGCTACCGCTACTGAATATGCGTACTATCTTCGGTTGCTTTACTTTATTCGAGGTGCATATATATAGGAATAAAGATGAGTAAAGTTGCAACCGCATAAGAACCTGAATATTGGTGGGGAATCCATTGTGTGAAATCCAAATGGTGATGAGTATCTGGTATGGCGGATGTGGACAGCTTGCTGGCTAAGGAGGGATATTTTATAAAATTCCGTAGCTTATTACGGCATTTTTTCTACGACCGCACCCACAAGTGGCAGCTAAAAAAGCCGATAAGCGAAAGGGCAACCCTCTCGACACCCCTCAGACTACCTGTTCTATCTCTTTTCCTACCATCAGCCATGATGTCTGTAAGGACGGAATTTTATAAAGCGACCATCGTAAAGTAAACACTAAAAAATTAAAATTCAAAAGAAACTATCATGACCCAATACGCAGTATGCCACATCCAACGTGGTAATTCAAACGGCAGTGGATTGAGTACCCACATAGAGAGACAGACCAAAAGCGGAAAGCCGTTCATCCCTAAAAATGCTGACTCGACAAGGACGCATCTCAATCGTGAAATTCTTTCTTTCCCTGATGGAATAAAGGACAGGAACGGTGCAATCAAGAATCGCCTTGCCAATGCCGGTCTCAAACGTAAAATCGGAAAGAACCAAACCACCCATATGTGTATAATCTTAAGCGGCAGCCATGACCAAATGATGAAGATACAGCAGGATGGGCGATTGTCCGAATGGATCAATGCCAATATCCGCTGGTTGGAAAATACATTTGGGAAAGAGAATCTTGTATCATGTGTGCTGCACATGGACGAAAAAACTCCGCATCTCCATGCTACGATTATCCCTATTGTAACTACGGAACGCAAGCGTCGTGATAGGGAAGGACAGAAGAAATATCGTACCACCAAAGGAGGCCCTCGGCTTAGTGCCGATGACGTGATGCACCGTTCCATGCTGACCAAATATCAGGACAGTTATGGCAAAGCAATGAAAGGCTTCGGACTTGAACGAGGTGTTGTAGGTTCGGTAGCCAAGCACGTTTCCAACAGTTCCTATTACAAGCAAAAGATGGAATGCATTCAGGAGAATATAGAGATGCTCATCCAAGAGACCGAAGCGAGACAAGTAAAACTGGCCAAGTTGAAAAAGGAGGAGGAAGCGACTAAGGAGGGTAAGAATTTCATACTAAGTCTCTTTAATAAGGGTGACCTGGCAAAGGCAAGAACCGCCATTGTGGAACAGACCGCAAAGATTGAATCATTGCAGAAACGAATCCAGACATTGGAAATGGAGAAGAAATTGCTTGCAGAAAATGGAGAGAAATCACGCTTCAATCTAGAACAAACTTTGAAGAAGACCATCAGAGAAGCGAATGCATATAAGACAGAAAACGAGAATCTGAAGATACAGAATAGGGAACTCGACCGCAAGGCAAATCCCCACCGTTATAGATTGTCTTCAGGTGCTACGCTCACTCACCTTTACATTTCCCCAAGACACGCACCATCGCCAAGCGTACACATTTGGACACAGGTGAATGATGAACTGTTTGATGATGCCAAATACACGGAGTGGAACAATCCGGCCATGCAGAAGTATCTGAATGATGAATTTACCGAATATGAACTTATCAATGCCATATTTGAACCATTCGAGCAAGTCAATCAAATGCAAGCACAGTTACTTGATGCCTCATTCGGTTTAATGACTGGTGGTCCTGCTCAGGCACATGTTGGTACTGGAGGCGGTAGCTCTTCATCTGATATGCCGTGGGGCGATAAGAAAAATGACAATAATATGACTTCATATAGACGAAAACGGTAAATAATGGACGAACACAAATAAAAAATAAACTTTTTTTAATAAGATTTGCAGATTTTCGGAGATTTCTTTGAGAATCAGCAATTCCTTTTATAACTTTGTGTTCAAATATTGACAATTCAATTAGTGTACAATTGTAGTTGCAAAATAATTTTAAAACTATATCATTCACTTATGATTAATAAACTTTCCATAGAACAAGCAAATCCGTTTACAGAATTGGACTTTGTAACAAGCTCTACAGAAAACATACGTAAGATTAATACTATTGTAGAGTTTAAATCTGATAAAGGAGTTATTGTAGCTTTGCCAGATGGAGATTCAAGTTTGTTAACTGGTTTAAATACAGATGATATTTCCATCTATAGGTCAGGTGATTCTATCAGCGTTTATACTGATGCTGAAGGCCGTACTTGTAAGGCTAACGACAAGTATGAAATTTATAAAAGTGTTTTATCCAAAGCAAAAAAAGGATGTGTTTTCAGTGGGAAAGTAATTGATGCAACAAGACAAGGGCTCCTTGTCGATATTAACGGATTACAAGCATTCATGCCGGAAGGTCAGATAGGATTGGATGTTAATGACAATTTAGAATCTTGTATTGGGCGATGCTTTGAAGTTAAGCTTATTAGTGTTAAACTCAAAGAAAAGGAAGGAAATAGATTCCTTCCCGTAGTATCTCATAAGGCACTTGTAGATGAGAAGAATGTAGAATTGTCCCAAGAAAAATTGGATGAATTAAAAGTTGGTGATACTGTCTCAGGAATAGTAAAGAAAATAGAGAACTACGGCGTTTTTGTTTCAATATTTCCGTCTGTTGATGGGCTTATTCATATTACGGACTTATCTTGGAAGAGAGTATCAAATCCTGCTGATATCGTAACTATTGGAGAGCATATAGACGTTGTTGTTTTGGAGAAGAAACAAATGAAAGATGGTAAGTTCAGAATAAGTCTCGGATTAAAACAATTGTCACAAAAGCCATGGGATAGCTTTGACAAAAACTCCAAGGAAGGAGATCTTGTGACAGGAACGATATGCAACATAACTGATTATGGAGTATTTATTATGCTTCCTTGCGGTGTACAAGGTCTTGTTCATAAAACAGAATTATCTTGGGATGCTGAGATTACGACGAAATCGTTTCAGAAAGGAGATTCTATTACATCCAAAATCATTAATATAGATTGGGAAAAAGAAAAACTTCTTCTTAGTATTAAACAGACTCAGCAAGATCCATGGATGAATATGATAGATAAGTATGCCGTTGGAGACATTATAGATACTTCTGTAATCAATATAAAAAATTTTGGATTATTTGTAAAGGTTGACCAAGGAATGGAAGGATTAATTCATGTCTCGGAATTGTCATGGACTGATAAAATTCAAAAGCCACAATTGATTTATAATGTTGGCGATAGAATAAGAGCAATAATAATAAATATTGATAAGGATAAAAGAATACTTGAACTGAGTCACAAGAGATTACAAATGGATCCTTTGGGAAATCATCAAATTGGCGAGCATGTTACAGCAATAGTCGTAGATACTGTCAAAAAAGGGATTCACTTGAAACTGGAAAATGACGATTCGCCTGCTTTTATCCCTGCACATAGCATCTCTGGTGGAGAATCATTCGCTGCAGGAACGATACTTAATTGTGTCATTAAAGAGATTAACAACGATAAAAGAAAAATTATAGTAGCTATTTTATAGTATGGGCTTTGATACTGATCTTCAAAAAGAGATATGGTTAAAACACATTGAAGTGCAAGAACGTGTACTTCAAGTTAACTCTGCTCCAATTATCATCGAACCAGATTCTATTCAGATATTCGGAAAAAGAATGCATCTTAAAGTTTGTCAAACAGATGAGATTGATGCCAAAATAAACAGTATCAAAGCATTCTTTAAAATTTCGGATGATGATATTGACTATGTCAATGATACATTAATTTGCAGCAATAATTTTGTGGCAGATATTGATGAGATATCTAGATTGGCAGAGGAATGTCAAAAGTATTATATTCAATTGTCTAAAAATCCGATTATAGATGGAGTTATTCGTTCTCAAAAATCTACCTTTTTCAAATTCGTTAAGGCTCTAAAGGAATTGAATGAACAATATGCAGTAGATAATAATGGCCGGTTGCAAGTTACAGTAGAAGCTCTACGCAAATTGGACAACGATTCTTCATTGTCAGAAGACGCTCTTCCTGATAAAGCAAGCGGTATTTTCAGCGTATCTCCAACTCCCGCGTATTTTCTTAGGAAATGGCTATCTATAGACTGTAACCATAGACTAAAATATGAAATGGTTAAAGTTAATGATGTCGAAGAGCGTAGATTAAGAAGAATGCTATCATTGAACGATAACTATTTGAATGAATCTTCCCTTCAAAAACTTAATCAGCTATGGGGATTACGCTTCTTGTCCTTTGACGTTGCTATTGAAGTTTCTAAAGATATATTAAAACACTACGATAAAAGTAAATCTTTATATGATTTTTCTGATCCAAAGAAAGGAGTATTCTATTATCACTTCAATGTAAAGTCTCAAGAGAGACAAGATAATATATCTATAATAGATGCAAAATGGCAGATTGATTTACTTAGGAATATCTTTGACGTAGAATTTGGTGAGAATAGTTATAATCTACATATAAACTATAATTACATCTATGACAACAGGCTGTTCCGTCAATTTACTGACGGAATAAACTGTTATGAATTCTTTCAAGAATTAAAGAGCACCATTCAAGACGAAAGAATCTCTATAAGCGAATCCAAACAATCAATAGGCGTAGACTTTGACTGGAGACAAGAAAGTCCTGATGATCTTAGAATTGAGCTCAGTAATTTGTACGATGACATGGAGGTTTCTATTTTCTCAGGTCACAAATGTAACGTTGAAATTTGTGACAAGAATGCGGATTGGGAAAAGATTGAGAACTTTCTTAAGCAGAACTATTCTTCCTTAAAGACATTTATTAGTTCCAAAGATGGTTCAATGCACTATTATCAAGAATATCGTACACAAGAGCAAGCCTCACAATTCTCGTTTTCTCTTTCTTCCTCTTTGAGACAATTAAACGCGATGGGCTGCGAGTGCGAATTACACGCATGTCCATCAGGAAAGAAGAAATATCTACTTCGTATTGACCACAACAAAATTGCAGAGAACAAAGAGAATTCTATCAATAGCCTTCGAGGAGCAGAGTTTACTGTTGGTGTACATTCTATTGGAAAATTATTTAAAGTGAATTTCCCTGAATTGTTATTTGATATATCTTATGCAGATTATAATTTTTCAGAGGAAGGAGCCTTGTCATTTAACAGAATCACTCCCAATCTGGAAGGTGACTTAGAAAAAATAAAACGATTAAAAGATGCTTTTGATAGTATAGTTTCAGGAAAAGGTGTCAAAAATCCCAAGATTAAAGACTTCATTTTTGATGCCAAAAAAGCAACACCTACAAAAGAAATAGATTATTTCATAAACGAGTCAAGTGATTATTATCAAGATATAAAAAGTAATTTACTCAATAGACATATAAATCCTTCGCAATTAAATGCGATAATAAAATGTTTGAGAGCAGATGATATCTCTCTTATCCAGGGGCCTCCAGGTACGGGTAAATCAACAGCAATTGCAGAGCTAATCTGGCAGCATATTAGGTTGAATCCAAAAGAAAGAATTCTGTTGACATCAGAAACTAATCTTGCTGTAGACAATGCTATTGATAGAACAGTCAATAATACCCACAATTTAGTCAAACCAATACGTTTTGGGGCAGATGACAGACTTGCTGTTGAAGGAAAACAATTCTCTATTGCCGCAATGGAGCAATGGGTTGCTACTGGTAAATATGAGTTTGTTGATGACCAAGAAGAGGATTTGGAAGAAGACAATTTGGTAAAATCCGGTAAGATGATTCTAGTAAATTGGTTAGATAATATCAAGAAACGAATAGACCACGATAGAATGGATACTAAATCTGTTTTATTATGGGAAAATTTCTTGGCCAATCCTGACAAACAATTAAGAGAACTTATATTTGAAGAGTATAAGTCTCATTGTAATGTTATCGGTGCAACATGTAGTTCTATCGGTGAGAAGAATACAAAAAACAGACCAACAAAGTTCTTTATGAACTATTGTTCTGTTTTCGGAGAAGTTACCAACAAGACTGTTTATAAGAAGGATACTGACGTATTCAATGATGACAACGAATTTGTTATTACTAATTATAAAAGTAAAGATGGAATTACCTTTTCTACGGTAATACAAGATGAGTCTAGCAAAGCAACTCCAGCAGAGCTAGCATTGCCCTTGATCTATGGAAAAAAGAATATTGTTATTGGAGACCACAGGCAGTTACCGCCAATGCTCGACAAAGAAGAGTTTATTAATACGCTTGATTATCTAATTGACAATTCAAATGGAGAAATCGAAAAGCGTCAATTAAATAAGTTGAAATCATATGTTATTGGAAATTTCAAGGAGATGGAAGTTTCACATTTTCAGAGAATTTTCGAGAACATAGATGATAGTCTTAAAGGAGAGTTTACTTTACAATATAGAATGCATCCTGATATCAACGAGGTAATTAAGCAATTCTATACTGAAGATAAAGGTCTTGAATGTGGACTCATCAACCCTGTTGATTTAGGAGTTGATGATCCAAATATGTCGAATCCTTTCTCCAGATATCACGGTATCTCAATTGATGATTTTATCTGTGGTGAGTCATTAACACCGAATAATCATGTCCTTTGGATTGATGTTAATTCTCCTGAAATGATTGAAGGCACATCAAGAATTAATGAAGGCGAAGTTGATGTTATCTCGCATATTCTAAATAAATTATCATCGTCTGATTCATTTAGGGAATATAGTGAAAAATGGACTGATGATGATGACAAAGAAATTGGCATAATCAGTTTCTACAGTAAACAAAGAAATAGAATTAAGAAGATGTGTAAAGCATTCAATAATATGCCATTGAAGATTGATGTAGTAGACAGATTTCAAGGAATGGAACGTAACATTATCATCGTTTCTATGGTTAGAAGTAATACTATTATATCTGATCCACAGCAAAAACCTGATTTTTCCGAATATGAACTAGGATATCCAGAGCAGACTGATTTAGGATTTGCCCAATCTCCTAACAGACTAAATGTTGCACTGTCTAGAGCGAGAAGGCTTTTGATTATTGTTGGTAACAGCAATTTATTCAGGCAGAAGGACATCTATGACAATGTATATCAAATAATTGAAGCTAACCCGAATGGGAAAATCATTAAATGCAATCCTTATGAAGACATTCAAAGATAAGATAATTCAGGCGCAACTGATATACAAATCTCAATCCACTGACAGTGCATTGAGAGCATGGCCTTTGAAGAAAACAAAGTGCGAAGTATTCTGTTATGAAGACGTTTCATGTTCCGACATAGAAACGGTAATCTGTTCTACACTTCATTATAACGACGACGTCTTATCAGCTGAAGATTTGGCAACAATTTTGGGATTCAATGTTAAAGACGACATTGACTCTAATTCCAAAAGATATAAAGATGATGCGGAGTTATGCATATTCAAAAGATTGCTTAGCTCTTTAAAAAAAGATGAACTAATTGAAGATGTAGAAGATGAGATAAGACTAACGTCTTTAGGATTGTTTTCTGTTATAAACTCGAAGAAAAGATTGTTTTATAAAGCAGAATGTAGATTCTTTGAAAACTTTAGTTTAAACTCAAGTGATGGAAGTATATTTCCATTTAGAAAAGAACTCTCTATATCTACAACGATTCAAAACAAGAAAAGGGTATCTTTTTATAAAACATTATCACAATATGATATTGAGCCACAAATTAAGGAAGAAGAGAAAATTTTGGTTGAAGCCCTGCGTGAGCAGACTCATGAAGGAACGAATATTTTCAGTGCTTCTCTATTAAAAAACGACTTCTTGATCGAAAGTGAACGGCTTGACATTGCTATTTATAACGATGGTGATGATTTTGTCGTTGTATCTTCAAATGGCGAATCTGTAAGTGAGCATACTTCTCAGTTACTAAACAGTGATGAGAACACCAAAACTAAAGCAATCAAAGTTGAATGGGGATATTATCTTAGATTACTTAATGATCCCAACGCATTGCTGAGTTCAGAAAGCCTTGCGCCTTTTGAAGATATTATAGAATGGGGTAAGGTTGTAAAGGATTCCAGATTCTGCTGGAATGACTCTGTTCTTTTTAACATGTTGTCAAGAAATATTGATGCGAATATTTGGCATGAAGTTTCAACAATATGTCCAATCGATGATATTAAAACTTATCTACGAGATTCCTCTGATAATTGGGATTGGAGTGTCTTGTCTGCTAGAATTGATGGCAAATTCATAGCGGAGAATGCATCAAATTATCCTTGGGATTTTGATGTTGTAATTCATAACGCTCAGGTAAGCATTGAGGATATTGAGCGTCTATTAGTTAATCCTAACCTCACATCTGTCAATTGGATTTGGACAGATATTATGCCTTCACTTTCAAATGAGTTCATTATTGAGCATATTGATGATGTTTCATTTGATTTATCATTAATTACAGAAAATAATCCAGAATTAGTTAAATCTATGATTCTGGATTATCCCGATAAGGCATGGAATTGGGCATATATCTCCAAATCTTACGATTTGGAGTATATACTTGACAATATTGAACTTCTTTTAAAGAGATTGAACTTGCAATCAATAATTATCAGAGTTTTTAGTTCAGATGAGTATGCACAACTTTTTTGCATATCTAAGGAATTTAAGAAAGAACTCTGCAACATCCATAATTCATCGATTTCAACATTCAATGTCAATACTTTAGAACTCGTATGGAATAAAGAAAATATAGACTTTTTGGAAGAAGTCGGTTTGCTGTCATGGTGTGTTCCTGTTGTTGGTGGTTTTGAGTCAAATTCTTATATCAATTGGGATAAAGAATTCTTTTCTAATTATGCAAACAGAATTAACAATAATGCTGGATATACGTGTGTTACATCTCGTATAGACGATTTCACTATTGTAGATGACAATCCTGACTTTATGTGGGATTGGGAGATAATATCATCTAAGAATAATTGGATTAATGAAGTTGATTTCGTCCGTAGGCATATATCAAAACTTAATTTGGGAAAAGCCTTTTGGCTTTTCTCAAGTGAAACATTCTGTGTATTGTTTGAATGTTCGGAAGTGAAGGATTTTATCCTTTCGCATCCTGAATTGCAAACTAAGGCGACAGAACTTGCTACCATACAACTTGTAAAGACCAACATCAATTTTAGTTGGGATTGGTACATCTTGACTATTAAAACTGTTGAAACATTAAAGGTCGACAAATTAGGTAATGAACGTTGGGTTGACAAATGGGACTGGGATTATTTGTCTGAGAATCTGAAAGTCGAAGATATTTCAAATTATCTATACGACTATCAAGAGTATTGGAATTGGACTGTTTTAACCCGACGTCTCACTAACTTCACAATTTTAGAAAATCTTGTTGATTTTGCCGATAAATGGGATTGGATTACACTAATAGATACAATCCTCACAAAGAATGATCTAAGCATTGATGGTTACTTACCTACTATTGCAGCTATTATTAGTTTAAAGGAAGAGAATATCCAGAATATTCTATGGACCAAAATTACGCAGCGTTTCACTTTGGAAGAACTGTATAATTTGGTACATCGGACTGTTACTATAACAGATTATTCTCTTTTGTTCAAATGGGATTTGTCTTATATTTATGACCATAAAGAATTTAATCTAAATGAATACATTGAATTATATCCAGATGATGTTGATTGGGAATTGCTGTCCAAATCAAAATCTGCAGAGAGGCTTTTCTATTATGATAGAAGCATTCTCAGCTTTGAAATGTGGTTAAAGATGGTCAAGTCTCTTTTGTATAATGATTTATATTATTGGGACTTTTATGCCTTATCACAAAATGAGGCAATTAACTGGCATCCTTCATTGTTAAAAATAAAAAAGAAGCAATGGGATTGGAAATATTTATCTGAACATAGTAAATGCTTTTCCGATTATTCTGGTGCAAAGAACCAGTCAAATTTGTCTAAAAACATCAAGCAATTCAAAGACGTATTAGACTTCGGAAAACTTTCTAATAGAAACGATATAACTTTCGATGATTCTTTACTGAAGGAATTTAATTCCGAAGCATGGGATTGGAAGTCTATTTCTTCATCTGAGAAATTGTCTGTTAGTAATGAGTTCTTGATTAAAAATCAAGATAAAGATTGGGACTGGTGTCAACTGTCCCAGTCTCATAAGCTTATTATTGACAAAGAATTGTTGGGAAAGACCAAACAAAGAAATTGGGATTGGGGATGCCTTTCGTCAAACCCGGCATTGAAAATTTCCTTATCAGATCTTTTGTCTCTGGAAATTTCAAATTGGGACTGGGTTGCACTAAGTGGAAGAAATGATATTGAATTTGACAATGAGTCAGTGATTTCTACTATAGACAAACCTCAAATTACATGGGATTGGACTTTGTTGTCATCAAGAAGAGATTTGACATATGATGAAAATTTGATACTTAAGATTATACATAAACCGATTGATTGGAAATGTGTATCGAGTGTTGACACATTTGTGCCTTCTGTCAATGTATTGTCAAAGTTGTCATCATATGATCTCGATTGGGATGCTATTTCGCAGAATAATTCGCTCACAAAAGATGTATTATGGCCTTATCGCGAAAAGTTGAACTGGCACTTTGTGAGTCAATCTGAGACATTCCAGAGATTGGGGAGAGATTTCTTTCTTAAATATAGAGATTATTTAGATTGGGCTATTATCTCGAAATCAACTAATTTCTCTTTGTCAATAGAAAATCTGAGAGAATTTAAAGATGATGTCTATTGGAGAATTATCGACCAAAGAGATGATTTCTTATATACAAATGAATTGATAGAAAGCTTCCCTGATTACATTAATTGGTCAGAAGCATCTAGAGCTAATACTATTAATTTTACAATTGATTTTGTAAAAAAGTATTCTGACAGATGGGATTGGAAGGCTCTACTTAGCAATCCTCTGATTGTACAAAAAGAAGATTTGTATTATTCAGCCTTTAAGGAGAAGATTAATGGAGTTAAGTTTATTGACCGTTTTTCTGTTAAAAATCCCAAGGTGTATCATTTTGCTCATTTATTCAATGCTGTAAGCATCATTAAATCTAGAAAAATATTGAGCAGAATAGGTGGTAAGGGACTATTTGAGAATTCGGCAGGAAGTAATGTATACAGAAGGGATACTGCCCACCATTATGCAAGATTCTACTATCGTCCACAAACTCCCACCCAATACTATAACGAAGCTTTAGGAGAAGATTCACACTCTTCCAGGGAAAGATATGTATTTCGTGGCTATGATTATAGAGGAAAAAAGATTTGGGATTCAATACTTGAATGTCCTACAGCTAAATATTGGGGCGCCCAGAATTTGGGCTCTCCCAAATGTCCAATGCCAGTATTCTTCGAATTCGATTTGCATGAGATCCTAAATTACTGTTTGGAAAAGTGTTATTATAGTAATGGAAATATGCAAAAGGATATAAGTCAAGTAATTCCAATAATCAAAGATCCATATAGGCTGAATACATCGTCTTTATATTCAACTATCGAAGACGGCATTGATACATATAAAGCTTATTCTCAACAAGAATTCCTTGTCTTGAATGAATTGGATTTCTCTTCACTCAAAAAGTATAGAATCATTTGCTATGATGAAGAACAAGCATATCTTTTGAAACAGCAATTAGAGGACGAACCTATATGTGAACACATCACGACTGATGATTATACATCATCAGGAATAAGAGTTTTCCATAGAACAAACAGAACCGTTTCTGTAGATGAGACAGAAGACACTATCAGTATTGAAACGAATTATCGAGATTCTAGTTCAATTGTGATAGAATGTGATGATGTTAATGGTATTGATATTATAGATAAAAGAAATATTACTTCTGTCACAAAAGATAAGATTCAAGCTTATCCTTCAATAAGTTTCAAAAAGCAAGCACTTCCTATTACAGTTAGATTTATGGATGAAAAGAATTCATGGATAATATATTCTAACATAAAAGGAATGGCTGGTTCCGCAATGTCATATCCCAAGATACCTAAGCATATTATCGATCAATTCGTTAAAGAAGTTTCTGGTCTTCAGATTAAGATCTCAAAGTCTTTATTCAAGGAACACATGTTATACTCTTATCATGGAATAGCTCATACTGTGAGAGTTATGTGGAATGGGTTTGCCATTGCTTCGCTGGACAATACGATAGATGAAACAATGCTAGCTCCTATCTTATATGCTTCTTTGATTCATGATTTAGGGAAGCGAAGTGACACCGAGGGAGAAAAGCACGGTGAACAATCAGTTATCTTATACAGAGAAGCTATACATAATTTGTTTGGCGACAATGAAGCTGAGGCAATTTTGGAGGCGATAAAATATCACTCAATAGATGACAGTAAATGTCCGGCAAAAGTAAAATCAAATGTGATTTGGCAGATTCTTAAAGATGCAGATGCATTAGATAGAAGTCGATTGCCAGGAAAGGGCTGTAATCCTTCATTCTTAAGAAATACAATATTTACAAATGAAACAGGAAAGGATTTATTATCTCTTTCTCGTATGTTGCCATCCCTAACCAATGGTATGGTGTGGGATTCACCCATAGAAGAATTATCTAATGTGTTAAGAACTCTTATCGTTGATAATGGTGAAGATGATATTGATAAATTGTCATGTATAGAGTTCATTAATGACAAAAAGAACATTGATTGGAAAATAATTCTTGCTGAAAATATCATGTTGTTTTCCGATATGAGTAAAAATGAAAAATGCGAAATGTTATTTGGCTACGCGGAGAGTCTAAGTGATTCCTTAACTGCTAAATTAGGTTTCGATAAGAGTGAAGAATCATTTTATAAGTATGTCGAAACATCAGAAAATGGTATTGTTGACAAACGTTTAGATAAATATGTAGCTCAAAAGTATCAAATTCTTGATGAGAAATTTTATAACGAACTGCAAAAATTGGACATTTTATATATTGAAAAGAATGTAGAGAATTTGGAACCATTACGATATTGTAAGAACTTGAAGTTCTTAGTTTTTGACGGCTATTGGATTGCCAAATACAAATTCAAAGACTTTACTCCGCTTAAACACCTACAGAATGTCTATGTCTGGCATAATTCTGGAGACACAAGAATAGATAATAGTTTCTCAGAATACACTAATATAGACTCTTTCAATAATATCCGCTATAGTGAATCTGCAGATGATCCATGGAGCGATTTTTGTGATGAAGTAACAAAATTCAAAATTAAATAAAATAATAAAAAGATGTCGTATATAGAAAAAAAAGGTAACATTTTTAATTCCAATGCTATGGCTGTCGTAAATACAGTTAATTGCGTTGGGGCAATGGGTAAGGGTATTGCATTGGATTTCAAACTTCGATACCCTGAAATGTTTAAAGAGTATCAGAAGATATGCTTCAAGCATCTTCTGAAACCAGGACAAATTCTACCATACACGAAATCCTCCCCAATCATTCTGAACTTTGCCATAAAAGATGATTGGAAAGATCCTTCTCGTGTAGAATGGATAGAAGAGACACTTCAGAAATTTGTTGCGAATTACCATGCTTTGGGAATAACATCTGTTGCGTTTCCTTGGATGGGGGCGATGAATGGAGGTTTGCCAATAGAGACTATAAAATGTTTAACAAGAAAATATCTTTCGGATTTGAAAGATATAGATATTGAAGTTTATGACTTTGATCCCAATGTTCCTTGTGAACTCTATAAGGCATTAGAAAATATTGCAATCCAAAAGAATCTTTCCATGTCATATTTGGAGGAAATTTCAGGTATAAAAATGCGTTATTGGATCAAAATTTTCAATGTTGTTAACAACTCTACTGTAAAGAGTATGAATAATTTATGCAACTACTATTCAGAAGGCAAACGAATAATAGGTAAAACTAATATCGAACGGTTGTTTATTTTTTTGACTTCGTACAAAAATGGAAATATAGTTTTGAATGAATCCTTTTTTTAAATTTGAATTATGGCATTAGCAATAAACATAAACGACCTGCTCAATAAGCAGAAGATAGAATCCAATCGAATTGAGTTCAAGAAGGGTTGGAATCCAGCGAGCATATACCACAGCGTATGTGCGTTCGCCAACGATTTTGACGACCTTGGTGGCGGTTACATCGTGGTTGGCGTTGATACCGACAAAGCAACTGGAGTTGCGATTCGTCCGGTTGAGGGAATACCAACAGAAAAAATTGATGGTATTCTTCAAGAAATGGTGGGTTACAATAACAAGATTTCACCTTATTATATGCCTCGCACAAGCGTGGAGGAAGTAGATGGTAAATCCGTACTTGTAATATGGTGTCCTGCTGGAATCAACCGACCATATTCTGTACCAGAGAATGTGACAGCCAAAAGTATGACCAAGGAATATTTCTATGTTCGTAATGGTACGAGTAGTATCATTGCTAAAGGTGAAGTCCTTGATGAATTACGTGAGTTGGCAAGCCGAGTACCATTTGATGAACGAGGGAATCCTGATATTCGTTTGGAAGACATCTCTACTTTGCTTCTTCGTGAATATTTAGTGAAGGTAGGAAGCAAACTCGCAGGCGACATCAATACAAAACCATTGCAGGAAATTCTTGAGCAGATGGATTTGTATGTCGGACCAAAAGAGAACAGAATGCTTCGCAACGTGGCGGCTATGATGTTTTGTGAGAACCCAAGCAAGTTCTTCAAGCGTACTCAAGTCGAAATAGTATATTTCCCTGAAGGACGTTTGAATAATCCAAGTAATCTGTATGAGGGAGCTGTTATCACTGGTTCCGTGCCTCAAATCATTGATCGCACGTTGGAATATCTTAAACGTATGCTGGTGATGCAAAGTATCATCAAACCCAATGATGACTATCGTAGTAGAAAGTTCTACACTTATCCGTATCAGGCTTTAGAGGAAAGTGTGACTAATAGCCTTTACCATCGTGATTACCAGGAATGGGAGCCTGTGGTGATAACTGTAGAACCAGATGGTATAACCATCCAGAATGTGGGTGGCCCTGATAGAAGTATCTC
>JAEIGA010008984.1_pt1 | contig 15121 bp, 12 predicted proteins | sample 9270691 | NCBI WGS metagenome assembly JAEIGA01 (sample SAMN17057246, study PRJNA624740) | gut metagenome | biome: biome; isolation source: fecal sample | host: Bos grunniens | place: China: Xizang | collected 2019
TACATCGATGTCGAGTATGAGGTTGCGACCTTCGCCTGTGACGCGATCCACTTCGCTGACAAGCGTCCCATAATGAGTGCCGGCATAGACCTCTTCCCATTCGACGAATTTATCCTCTTTTATTAATTGCAAAAACTCCTCATCAGAGATGAAATAATAGTGCACGCCATGCTCTTCGCCTTCTCGTGGTTTGCGACTTGTAGCAGAAATCGAAAAACCGAGTTTCAGACGCTCGTCATCAATGATTTGCTTTATAATAGTCGATTTTCCGCAACCTGATGGTGCAGAAATAACTATCAATTTTCCTTTTTTCATATATAGTTTTCTCCGGATTTACAACACATTAAGCACTTGCTCTTTGATTTGCTCCAATTCGTCTTTCATGCGAACGACAAGTTGCTGCATTTCTGCATTATTGGACTTTGAACCGAGTGTATTTATCTCGCGACCCATTTCTTGAGCGATAAAGCCCAACTTTTTGCCTTGTCCGAATTCTCCTTCAAGAGTCTCAATGAAATAGTTCATGTGGCTGCGAAGACGCAACTTTTCTTCATTGACATCGAGCTTTTCAATATAGAAAATCAACTCTTGTTCAAGACGATTTTTGTCATAATCAATATTTCCGAGTTTCGACAGATTTTCTTCCAATCGTGCGCGGATTTTTGGCACTCTATCTGCTTCAAATGGCTCTGTTTGAGCTAAGAGAGTCCGTATGTTGTCAATCTTCTCACGGAAAAATACTTCAAGTTTCTCGCCTTCATGAGTACGAAATTCCACCATATTCTTCAATGCTTCTTGAAGCGCATCCCATAATGCTTGCAGTTCTTCTTCTCCGACTTGGACTGATTCTGTCTTCAAAGCATCAGGCAAACGCAAAAGAGTCGCATACCAATCAGCAGGACAATCTATTTGCAATTCATCTGCCATTTTTATGATTTGCTCCTTATAATTTTTGAGCACGCTGAGATTAATTGAAGCATTTGTTTCTGCCGTTATGTTTTCTATCAATACCGACAATTCCACCTTTCCCCTCAATAGAACTTCTGCAATTTTGTTTCGCATCTCGACCTCTTTTTCTCTAAAGTATTGAGGCACACGCATCGACAAATCTAACTGCTTGCTATTGAGAGATTTTAATTCTATAGTTATATTTTTGGCAGGAGAAGCCGATACGCCTCTACCAAAACCAGTCATTGATAATATCATGTGTATTTCGATTTAATCTTGCAAATGTAATCAATATTCTGCGAAATAACACTAAAAATATATTGATTTTTTATTTTTATATCATTTTTTTACATCAAATCATATTTTTTGCTAAACAAAATAAAAAAGGTTATCATCTTTTGCTATTAGTTGATAAAAAAACACTATATTTGCGTTAATAAATATGATTAGCAACAATTCATAAATTTTGACTATATGAACAACGAAGAATTATTAAAGAATGTAATGTCAAAAGCTCAAAGATGGCTTGACGAAAAGTATGATGCCGACACTCGCGCAGAGGTTAAAGCAATGATTGACGCTGAAGACAAGACTCCACTTATCGAAGCATTCTACAAGGACCTCGAATTTGGTACCGGTGGATTACGCGGAATTATGGGTGTGGGCTCAAACAGAATGAACATCTATACAGTCGGTGCGGCAACACAAGGTCTTGCCAACTATTTAAAAGATACATTTAAAGATTTGGAACAAATCAGTGTATGCGTTGGCCATGATGTGCGCAATAATTCTCGTAAATTTGCTGAATTGACAGCTGATATTTTTTCTGCAAACGGAATAAAAGTATATCTTTTCGACGACTGCCGTCCTACTCCTGAAATCTCATACGGTATTCGCAAACTTGGCTGCCAAAGCGGTGTAGTCATCACAGCGAGTCACAACCCTAAAGAATACAACGGCTACAAAGCATATTGGAGTGATGGTGCTCAGATGATTGCTCCTCACGATGTAAAGACTATCGAGTATGTCAACCAAATCACTTCAGTGGATCAAATCAAGTTTGAAGCCAACAAAGACCTCATCGAAATCATCGGTGCCGACATCGACAAGCAATATCTTGATGAAATTAAAGCTCTCTCACTCAGTCCTGAAGCTATCGAGCGTCATAAGGATATGAAGATTGTCTATACTCCTATCCACGGCACAGGAAAGATGCTTATCTTCGACTCACTTGCCAACTATGGTTTCACCAACGTTATCCACGTGCCTGAGCAAGACGTACTCAGTGGTGACTTCCCAACAGTGGAATCTCCTAACCCTGAAGTGCCATCAGCTATGGCAATGGCTATCGCAAAGGCTAAGGAAGTCGGTGCCGACATCATCTTCGCCAGCGACCCTGATGCCGACCGCGTGGGCTTGGTGGTAAGAGACAAAGCAGGCAACTATCAGCTTGTCAACGGCAACCAGATCGTGATGATTTTCCTCTACTACCTCATCACACGCAACGTAGAGCTCGGCAACATCGACGGCACAGAATATTGCGTTAAGACTATCGTAACGACTGAAGCTATCAAGCGTATCGCTGACGCCAACAACGTGAAGTGCTACGACTGCTTCACCGGCTTCAAGTGGATTGCCGACGTGATGCGCAACAATGAAGGTGTCGCTCGCTACCTCGGTGGTGGTGAAGAAAGCTACGGCTTCTTGGCTGAAACATTCGTACGCGACAAAGACGCTGTCAGCGCAGTATCACTTCTCGGCGAAATCGCTGCTTGGGCAGCTGACAAGGGTCAGAACCTTTACGAAATGCTCATTGACATCTATAGCAAGTATGGATTCTCTCGCGAAAAGGGTATCAGCGTAGTACGCCCGGGCAAGTCGGGAGCTGAAGAAATCGTAGAGATGATGAAGGGCTTCCGTGCCAACCCTCCAAAGCAACTCGACGGCTCACCTATCGTCTGCATCAAGGACTATGCCGATCTCACATGCCGTTGCCTCGAATGCGACAAGACAGAGAAGATGGACTTCCCTACCACAAGCAACGTGCTCCAATTCTTCACAAAAGCCGGCGACAAGATTTCTATCCGTCCTTCAGGCACAGAGCCTAAGATTAAGTTCTACATCGAAGTGCGTGAAGACATGCCATCAGCCGATGTGTACGAACAAACAGTTGTCAAAGCTGAAGAAAAAATCGAAAGAATACTTGCCGATTTAGGTGTAAAATAACATTCGGATAAATTAAATACATAATATACAGTCGAGAGAACAGTCTCGGCTGTATATTATAGTTTTATACATTTAACCCCTGTCTTATGCTGTCATTATTTTCCAAAAATAAATACAAAAAAGAGCCCTGTTTATTCTATCATACTGATATTCATTCCCATTTATGTCCGGGTATTGATGACGGAGCCAAAGACTTATCGACAGCTGTTGAATTAATATCCGGTCTGAACAAATTGGGTATTACTCGAATGATTATTACGCCACACGTAACCGATGAGGTGTTCCCTAATAACGCCACAACTATTAATAACGCATTTAATCAACTTCTAAATGCTCCCATAATTAAGCAGCTTAATATTCAATTGAGTTGCTCTGCCGAATATCGAATTGACAATCTTTTGATTGACCAATTAAGATCAAAATCAGTAATACCTTTGCCAAACGACTATATCTTGGTGGAAAATTCTTGGATACAAGAGCCGTTTAATCTTGAGGGATTTTTATATTCTCTGCAATCAGACTATGGCTATCGCCCTATATTGGCGCATCCGGAAAGATATGAATATTACCTTGACGATAAAGACCGGTTATTAAAATTACACAATAATGGCGTTTTATTTCAAACCAATCTATTATCACTTTCAGGCAGATATGGCAAAAAAATCAAACGATTTGCAGAATCGTTGCTCAACGACAATTTAGTTGATTTCATCGGCAGCGATATGCACCACCATATACATTTAGAAGAAATCACCAAATACATTTTATCAAAGGACTATACCAAGTTGCTGAAAAATCGACACACTATTAAAAATGACATTGCATTTGTCTGAATATCATAATTTTTGCCATTAAATTTTTTATCTGACTAAAAAAGAGTATTGCATATTGCGATTTAATTTGTATCTTTGCAATTAAGAATAAAATTAAGGCAATATGGAAAAGAACAGCATTGTATCCATTAATGACATTTCAAAAGAAGAGATTCTCGAATTATTGAAAACAGCCGCTTATTTTGAGGAGCATCCAAACCATAAAATCCTCGATGGCAAAGTTATAGCAACCCTATTTTTTGAGCCTTCGACACGCACAAGACTCAGCTTTGAGACAGCAGTCAATCGATTAGGAGGACGCATAATCGGTTTTTCCGACCCTTCGGTATCAAGCACATCCAAAGGCGAAACTCTTAAGGATACGATTATAATGGTATCTAATTATGTTGACCTTATCATCATGCGCCACTATTTAGAGGGTGCAGCTCGATATGCTTCAGAGGTGACTGACACACCAATCATCAACGCAGGTGATGGTGCTCACCAACACCCATCGCAAACAATGCTCGATCTCTATTCCATTTATAAAACTCAAGGTAGTCTTGACAACCTTACAGTGACAATGGTTGGCGATTTGAAATATGGTCGCACCGTACACTCACTACTTATGGCATTGAGTCATTTCAAAGTGAAATTCCAATTTGTAGCTTGCGAAGAATTACGCATGCCGGAAGAGTTCAGAACTTTCTGCGATAAGAATGGTATCGAATACACTGAGCACACTGATTTCTCAGCCGACGTTATCAACAGTAGCGACATTCTTTATATGACACGCGTACAACGTGAAAGATTTACCGACCTTATGGAGTACGAACGTGTTAAGGATTTATACAATCTGCATAACGCAATGTTGGCAGACTCCAAACCAAACCTCAGAATTCTTCACCCGCTACCTCGCGTCAATGAAATCAGCCAAGACGTTGACGACAATCCAAAAGCATATTATTTCCAACAAGCCCAAAACGGACTATATGCTCGTCAGGCAATGATATGCAAAGTGTTAGGAATAAAAGTTAATAACTAAAGCAAAACAATATTATGTCAACAGATAAAAAAGAACTTGCTGTAGCCGCTTTGAAAAATGGCACTGTAATTGATCATATACCGACTGATGCACTATTCAAAGCAGTTGATTTGTTAGGAATTGCCCGTCTTGATAAGAGCATCACTATAGGATATAATCTTCAAAGCAACAGACTTGGTAAAAAAGGCATTATCAAAGTCGCTGACACTTTTTTTCCTGACGAAATTTTAAATCGAATAGCAATCATTGCACCATCGGCAGTGATAAATACGATTAAAGATTTTGAAGTTATCAAAAAAGAAGCTGTAAGTCTTCCTGATGAAGTAATTGATCTTGTCGTATGCAATAATCCTAAATGTATCACACGTAACGAGCCGATGAAAAGCAGATTTGACGTAATCGACAAAGAAAACGTCACATTAAAATGTCGCTATTGCGAACATGAAGTTTCAGGAGAATCTATCGTATTAAAATAACTTCGTCGATTATGGGCAAAGTATCTTGGAAACCGGGCACGATGATTTATCCGTTGCCTGCTGTATTAGTCACCTGTGGTGATACCGAGAAAGAATGGACTATGCTGACAGTGGCTTGGGTTGGCACAATCTGCTCTGACCCTGCTATGTGCTACATCTCAGTGCGTCCCGAGCGTGCAAGCTATCCTATCCTGGAGCGTTGCATGGAGTTTACCATTAACCTTACGACTAAGGATATGGCTCGTGCCACTGACTGGGCAGGGGTTCGTTCAGGTCGTGATTATGACAAATGGAAAGAGACCGGTCTGACTCCGATTAAGGGAGAAAAGGTGGCTTGTCCCTCTATCGAAGAATCGCCTCTCAGCATCGAATGTCGTGTAAAGAGTATTCAGCGTCTTGGCAGTCATGACATGTTTATCGCAGAAGTTCTAAACGTCAGAGCCGATGATAAATTCATTGACCCCGAAACAGGTCAGTTCTCGTTATCTGATGCCAATCTGATGGCCTACTCTCACGGCTTCTATTACGAGCTCGGTCAGATGATAGGTCGCTTCGGATTCTCCGTTCAAAAGAAAAAATAAGCCTGTTATTACATTTAACAGCTTTGATTAAACATTAAAAGTCACATACAAAATATGTGGCTTTTTTTACATAACATGTTTGTGTAAAAAAATAAGCAGTGCCCCGTGAGAGACACTGCTTTACGTTATAATCGTTGTTCAAATATTATTTTTGAGTAAAGATTACTACGCGGTTCCAATCGTTAGTGCTGTAAGGTTGAGCGTCGCTACCTTCACACTTAACGTTTAGACGGCTGCGGTCGATGCCATATTCGTTAACAAGAGCATCAGCAACAGCGTTAGCACGTTTTTCAGAAAGTTTCAAGTTGTATTCTGCAGTACCTGTTTCACGGTCAGCATAACCTACTACGTCGATTTTTTCTTCCGGATTAGCTTTCAACCATTCAGCCATGTTGTAAACATTGATTGCTTCGCTCTTGCGAATCTTAGCTGAGTTGATGTTGAAACGAACAACAGACATCAAAGGAGCGCTTACGCAGTCTTTAACGACAACTTGTTGTGGTTCTGGACATGGAAGTTGAGCTTCGCAAGCAGCAAGTTTTTGACCACAGTCAAGGAGTTGACCACGAAGGTCGTTAACTTGGTTGTTAAGAGCTGCGATTTGAGAAACGTAGTCACATTCGTTGAATGTGTTCCAACCACGACCACCGATATTGATATTGAAACCACCGATAGCAGCTACGTTAGCTTCGATAGGATCTCCGTATGAGCAAAGGTTCCAGTTGTCACCATAGAATGTAGCGCGAGCTTCAGCGAAGAAGTCAACATATTTGCAAAGACGGAAACGGAATTGGATACCTGCAGTCACAGGAAGAGTCCAAGATTCAGTTTTCATACCGCCTTTTCTCCAACCGTTAATGTTAGTAGCAGCAGCGATGTTGCCTTCGCGATCTCTGATACCCCAAGTGTAGTCACCACCAAGACCTGCGAATGGGATGATGCTGAATACGCGTTTTTCGTTTACACCACCAAGTGAGTTAAACATATCCCACATCAATTCGAAGTTAACGTTAACGTGTTTAGCTTTTGTCCAACCGTTGTTAGGTTCAGCCAAAGTTGGGTTATCCCAGTGAAGAGCACCACCTACAGCGTTAAGACGGAAACCTAAATAAGGAGTCATCCAACGACCAAAACCAAAGTTATAAACAGCAGTCATGCGATTTTTGTCGATAGTTTTGATGTCTGCATCGTAACCGATACCATATTCTACGAATGGTTGGTTTACGCCGGCACCTAATTGGATGAACCAATTGTCACGCCATGATGCATACTTGTGATCTGTATTATCACAATTGTACTCAGCTGCAACAGCAGTTTCTTCAACTGCCACAACTTCTTGAGCATTAGCTTCGGCAGACATAAAAAGTGCGCCTGCACAAAGAGCTGCAAAGTAAAAACTTTTTTTCATAATTAATTTATTATTTTAGTTATACATCAAATATTTTCTTTACCAATATTAACACATTACAACTAAGTTAGTTCATAATTAGATGCAAAGTTAAAATACATTTTTGAAATCACCAAATTTTTGGTAATTTAAGTTAATTTTCCGACATTTTTTTATTATCCTCTTACTCATTTCAGCTAAATTTGATATTTTCGTGAATTTTTACACCATTAAAACACGTTAAAACACCTGCCGTAATTTGAAGACTTCATCACTTTTGATTATCTTTGCAAATTATTTATTATTAACTGCATAATAACTACGATGCTGAGGAAGAAACGATATAGAATTGTTATCGAAGATGAAAGTCGTTTGATGGAGTTGTGGTCGCTTAAGTTCACGACTTTAAAAGCGATCATTATGTCGTTTTTGATTTTAATCGCAAGCATTTGCCTTTCAATCTTTCTGATTGCGTTTACCCCCATAAGTTATTTGCTTCCGGGATATATGAAAAAAAATCAAAGGATTGACTCGATAGAGACTCTTTTGAAGTTGGATTCGCTTCAAAATCAATATGAGAGCAACCAATTATATCTCAATAATATTGCGACAATATTTGACACAGAGCGAACGCCAAGCGATTCTTCATCGCTGACGAAACAGAATCCTCAAGTCATCGAGGATACAATTATGCCGACTTCGCAAGAAGAACTTGAGTTCATAAAAATGATGCAAGAGAGAGAAAAATACAACACATCCATTCTTGCTCCGTTGGCTGCCGAAGGAATGATTTTCACTACTCCGAGCGCAGGGTCAATCATTGAAGAAAAAAGCATTGAGAAAAATTCAGCTAAGATAATAATTCCACGTGGAAACGTTATTCGCAGCATAACGGAAGGTACGATTGTCGATTTGCATTATGACATCATCACCTCTTCCTATACGATCATCATTCAACATGAAAAAGGATTTTTATCTAAATATATTGGAACAGGACAACCTCTTGTTTCGATTGGCAAAAATGTCATAACAGGTGAAAACATTGCATTATCATCTCTTTCCAATTCAAGGTATGCAGATTGCATAATTCTTGAAATATGGCGTAATGGGTTGCCTTTAATAGCATCCCAATACATAACACCTAAAGAAGAGACATCGACTCCGTCCGACTCTTCTGAAACAATCGGAGGAGATGAAAATAATTAACGTCGAATTTAATTAATTGATTCAGGTGAAAGAAGTTAAAAATATTGCCATATTAGGCAGCACAGGCTCTATCGGCACTCAGACTTTGGACATAATTGCCGAGTATCCACAACATTTCAGAGCATATCTTCTTACTGCTAATAAAAATGTTGACTTATTAATTGAGCAATCAAAAAAATACCTTCCATATAAGGTTGTCATCGCAGACGACAGTCTATATCCTCAACTAAAAGAGGCCTTGAGTGGCTATCCGATAGAAGTAGCATCAGGCAGCGACGCAATAGCAGAATCTGTCTGCGACAGCAAAATCCACACTGTCGTAACGGCAATGGTCGGATATAGCGGTTTAGAACCGACTATCAATGCAATAAAATCAGGCAAAACGATTGCTTTGGCAAATAAGGAAACGTTGGTTGTGGCAGGAGAACTTATCACATCATTGCTATGCGATTCTACATCAAAAATCATTCCTGTCGATAGCGAACACTCAGCGATTTTCCAATGTTTGGAAGGTGAAAAGACCGAGCACGCAGAAAAGATTATCCTAACAGCAAGTGGAGGTCCGTTTCGCACTAAAAGCATCGAAGAGTTGGAGCGTGTCACAGTGAAGGATGCTCTTAACCATCCTAATTGGGACATGGGAGCAAAGGTGACTATTGACTCAGCATCGATGATGAACAAGGGATTTGAAATGATTGAAGCACATTGGCTTTTCGGATGCCCTTCTAAGCAGATCGAAATCGTTGTGCACCCACAATCAATTGTACATTCGATGGTCGCTTTCTCCGACGGCTCGGTTAAAGCACAGTTAGGCGTTCCCGATATGCACCTTCCAATCAGATATGCACTCGGTTATCCTGAACGCCTTGCGACAAGACAGACACCATTAACTCTATCTCAATACAGCAACCTTACATTTGAGGCTCCAGACTTGAAAAAATTCCCTCTTCTTGGCTACGCTTTTGATGCCATAGAAATGGGAGGTAATGAACCATGTATCTTAAATGCCGCAAACGAAATAGCAGTGGCTGCCTTTTTGAAGGGAGAGATACGATTTGTCGATATGCCGAAACTAATCGCTAAAACGATGGAGAAAATTCCGTTTATCACCCGTCCATCCTATGATGATTATGTCAGCACTAACATAGAAGCAAGGAAATATGCTTCCTCAATTTTAACTGAATTTTAAATACATAAATATATTATTAGAGACATCTAAAAATGGAGACGATACTAATTAAAGCCGCACAATTAATTTTAGCATTTGCAATCTTAGTTATCATTCACGAATTTGGTCATTTCTTTTTCTCTCGTCTGTTTGGAGTAAGAGTTGAAAAGTTCTATATATTTTTCGACCCATGGTTTGAAATTTTCAAATGGAAACCAAAAAAATACATGACTTTTTTCGGCAAAGCAAAACGTCGTATTGAGACTGATAATGAGACCGAAGAGTCAGACAACAAAAAGAGCAGTTTCTGGGGCGACACCGAATATGGTATCGGTTGGCTTCCATTAGGAGGATACTGCAAAATCTCCGGTATGATTGACGAATCCATGGATAAGGAGCAAATGCAACAACCTCCAAAACCTTGGGAATTTCGTACAAAACCGGCTTGGCAACGTTTGCTGATTATGATTGCCGGCGTACTATTCAATTTCTTATTGGCAATCGTAATATATGCCGGAATTGTTTTCTATACAGGCGAAAAATACGTACCATACAAGAATGCCGAGTTGGGTATGATTTATTCTGAAGCAGCCAAACAAGCCGGATTTCAAGATGGCGATATTCCGTTGACTGCAGACGGCGTAGAATTGGATAATCCAATGAATGCACGTATGCAAATGATTGAAGCAGAGACTGTGGAAGTGCTCAGAAATGGTAAAAACGTCGCTATCAATATCCCTGATAAATTCATATTCCAATTGGAAGAAGAAGCCAAAAGCGGCACATCGTCAGTCAATTTCATGAATTATCGAATACCTGTAGCTATCACTCAAGTCGTGAGTGGAGGAGCTGCTGACAAATCAGGCATGAAAGTCGGAGACAAAATTATTGCTATTAATTCCGATGCAACTCCAAGTTTAGATGTATTCTACGAAAAATTAAAGGGTCACGACAATCAGAAAGTTGATTTTACAATAGTGCGTGCAAACGAAGCTGCGTCAGACACACTTAACATAACTGCACAATTATCAGAAAATTCCAAATTAGGAGTAGGATTGGAAGTCGATCCTTCCAAATTCTTTGCATACGAAGAAAAGAGCTACAATATCTTTGAGTCAATTCCTCGTGGATGCGAAATGGGCGTGGAAAGGCTGACATCTTACGTATCATCAATGAAGCACATATTCACAAAAGAAGGTGCTGAAAGCATAGGTGGGTTTGGTACTATCGGAAGCATTTTCCCTGAGACATGGAATTGGCTGGCATTTTGGAACATCGCAGCATTTCTATCGGTGGCATTGGCATTTATGAATATTTTGCCTATTCCGGCATTAGATGGTGGTCACGTATTGTTCCTTTTATATGAAGTAATCACTCGTCGCAAGCCAAGTGAAAAATTCATGGAATGGGCACAAATGATTGGTATGGGACTCATCTTCCTATTGCTGATCTACGCAAATGGTATGGACATAATCAGATTATTCAAATAGATATTAATATAAAAATGGCATACAAAACTATACGCCTAAAGCGAGGCAAAGACGAATCTCTTCGCAGATTTCACCCATGGGTGTTTTCCGGAGCAATCGCAACATTGCCCGACAACCTTGAAGAAGGTGACCTTGTAAGAGTAGAGTCGCACGAAGGAGAAACAATCGGAGTCGGACATTACCAAATCGGCAGCATAGCCATACGCATTTTGGAATTTGGTGTCGAGACATTATCTCAAAATTATTTTGAAAAACGCCTTAATGCTGCATACGAGATGCGCAGAAATCTCGCATTGATCCGTCCTGACAATGATTGTTTCAGATTGGTGCATGGAGAAGGCGACTTTCTGCCCGGTTTGGTTATTGATATTTATGGAAAGACAGCAGTCGTTCAAGCTCACTCACCGGGTATGCACTTCTGCAGACAACAGATTGCAGATGCTTTGCTAAGCATCCCTGATGCCGGAATTGCCAATATCTACTACAAGAGTGAAACGACACTCCCATTTAAGGCACAGCTTGACCCGGTCAATGATTATATCGTCGGTGGATTTGACACAAATATAGCCACTGAAAATGGTCTCAAATTCAACATTGATTGGTTGAAAGGACAAAAGACCGGATTCTTTGTCGATCAAAGAGACAATCGTAATCTTCTTCAGCATTATGCAAAAGACAGAAAAGTCCTCAACATGTTCTGCTACACAGGAGGTTTCTCTGTCTATGCAATGAGGGGAGGAGCAAAATCGGTTGATTCTGTCGATAGTTCTGCAAAGGCTATAGCATTGACTGATGAAAACATCGCATTAAACTTTCCAAATGACGAGCGTCATCAATCACACGCTGTCGATGCTTTTAAATTTTTGGCAGAAATGAAAGACGGAGAATACGACCTCATCATCTTAGACCCACCTGCGTTTGCCAAGCATCGCAGTGCGTTGAAAAATGGTCTGTTGGGCTATCGCAAACTAAATGCTAAAGCCTTTGACAAGATTCGTTCAGGAGGTATTCTATTCACATTCTCATGCTCGCAAGTAGTCACACGCGAAATGTTCCGCCTTGCTGTCTTTAGTGCCGCGGCACAAGCCGGCAGAAAGGTCAGAATCATACATCAATTGACTCAACCTGCCGACCACCCGATCAATATTTACCATCCTGAAGGCGAATACCTCAAAGGTTTGGTGCTATATGTAGAATAATTTATTAATCAAATATTAATTTTCAACAAATGAAAAAAGTAATTCCAACTCTCGTATTAGGAGCAATGATTTCTTTAAATGCAAATTCGGCACCTAAGGATTTTGACTATCATGTCGATAACTTTGCCGATATCGAAGTGCTTCGTTATGAAGTACCGGGCTTTGACGACCTCTCTCTTCGTCAAAAGAAAATGGTTTACTATCTATCGCAAGCTGCTCACATGGGTCGCGATATTATCTGGGACCAACACGGTAAATACAATCTTCAATTACGTCAGCTTTTGGAAGAAATCTACGTCAACTACAATGGCGATAAGACTTCTGATGAATTTAAAGCATTTGAAACTTACTTGAAGCAAGTGTGGTTTGGCAATGGTATTCACCACCATTATTCAACTGAGAAGTTTGTGCCTAAATTCAGCCAAGAGTTTTTTGTTGCTCAAGTAAATGCACTTCCTCAAAGCAAACTTCCTCTTTGCGACGGTCAGACAAAACAAGAAATGCTCAACACTCTTGTTCCTGTCATTTTTGATCCTACTGTAATGGCAAAAGGTGTAAACCAAGATAGCTCACAAGACGTTGTCGCTACATCTGCCAACAACCTTTACGAAGGTGTCACACAAGCAGAAGTCGAAGCTTATTTCGCCAACCTTAAAGACCCTAACGACAAGACTCCGATTTCATTCGGTCTTAACACAAAAATGGTTAAAAAGGACGGAAAAATCGTCGAAGAAAGCTACCACCTTAATGGCCTTTATGGTGATGCTATCGCTAAGATCATCTATTGGTTGACAATGGCTAAAGATGTTGCTGAAAATGATGCTCAACGTGATTATATCACTACGCTTATCGAATATTATACAACAGGCGACCTTCGCAAATTCGACGAATACTCTATCGCTTGGGTTAAAGATACAGAATCTGAAGTAGATTTCGTCAACGGGTTCATTGAAAGCTATGGCGACCCTCTCGGTATGACAGGTGCTTGGGAATCATACGTTAACTTTAAAAATGTACCTGCTTCTAAACGTACTCAATTGATTGGAGAAAATGCTCAATGGTTTGAAGACCGCTCACCGGTTGATCCTCGTTTCCGCAAACCTGTAGTAAAAGGTGTGTCAGCAAAAGTTATCACTGCTGCAACACTTGCCGGCGACGCTTTCCCTGCGACTGCTATCGGCATCAACCTACCTAACGCAAACTGGATTCGCGCTGCTCACGGTTCTAAATCAGTGACTATCGAAAACATCACAGAAGCGTATGCAATGGCTTCTAAAGGCAACGGCTTCAACGAAGAATTTGTGATTGACGACAAGACTCGTAAGCTTCTTGACGAATATCTTTACATCACAGATATGCTTCACACAGACCTTCATGAATGTCTTGGTCACGGTTCAGGCCAACTTCTTCCGGGTGTAGATCCTGATGCAATGAAAGAACATGGCTCTACTCTCGAAGAAACACGTGCTGACTTGTATGCTCTTTATTACCTCGCAGACCCTAAACTTATCGAGCTCGGCATCCTTGACAATCCGGAAGCATACAAAGCAGAATACTATAAATTCATGATGAATGGTCTTATGACTCAGCTCAACCGCATCGAATTGGGCAAAGACGTAGAAGAAGCTCACATGCGCGACCGTCAGCTTATTGCAAAATGGATTCTCGAACACGGCAAAAAAGGTAAAGTCGTAGAACTCGTTAAACGCAAAGGTAAAACTTACCTTAAAATCAATAATTATGAAAAGATGCGCGAACTCGTCGGTCAACTCCTTGCCGAAGTGCAACGCATCAAATCTGAAGGCGACTACGAAGCTTGCTGCAAACTTGTCAACGATTACGCTGTAAAAATCGACCAAAAGCTTCACGCTGAAATACTTCAACGCTATTCAACTCTTGACATTCCTCCTTATCGTGGATTTGTAAACCCTCAATTCATCCCTACATACGATGAAAAGGGCAACATTACCGACATCAAGATTGATTACTCTGAAGGTTATACAGACCAAATGCTTCGCCTTTCTCGCGACTACTCTCCATTAACAAAATAATTTGTAGAGAAAACTTTTAAAATCATATACGTTTCGAGAGGCTGTCTAACAACAAAAGTTGGGCAGTCTCTTTATTTTACAAGAATTGGAGCATCTAAACAGTCTTCATTTTGCAAAGGAATTATTTAAGTCCGATAATTCTAAGGCTATAATCGCGATTTATATGCCCGTCATCGTCATTAGCTTATATCGAACAACTGACGTCACAAATACTCTAAATGGATGGATAGATTGCAAATAATAAATTCTATCACAAATCAAGATTGGGATGAAAACGACCTCCACAATTGTCGCTTTTTGATTAGGGCGGTGGAAATAGCAAAAAAGAATCTCAACCGCAATAAATCAGCGATTGAGACTCATTTTTATATCCATTTTGATGTTTATCTTACACCAATAGTTCTAATTATATTTCATCAATATGGTTTAGGATTATTATCCGATTTTAATGCCGGAGAAGCCCATGAATGCCATTGCGAGAAGTCCGGCACAAATCAATGCGATAGGCACTCCTTGCATACCCTTTGGCAGA
>JAEIGA010008985.1_pt1 | contig 15119 bp, 14 predicted proteins | sample 9270691 | NCBI WGS metagenome assembly JAEIGA01 (sample SAMN17057246, study PRJNA624740) | gut metagenome | biome: biome; isolation source: fecal sample | host: Bos grunniens | place: China: Xizang | collected 2019
CTGAAATCTGGCGGGAAAGGGTTCCTGTTACGGAATATATCTTCAATGACAGTCTTGTCTGTGGCCGTTACGAGAGCTTTGAAGTCAGATGCATATTCGATTTCATATATGTCGGCCCATACGGGAAGATTGGCATAGGTGTTCTTGCCAAAGCTGTACTCCTTGCCGTTTATGATGATGCGAAGCACCCCCTCGAGAACTAAAATTACAAGGTGGTACTTGGGACGTCGTGGTTTTGAATAACTTATGTGATCTCCACCCTCAATCTCACAGGCGAAAATGTAGTCGTCTATGTACCCTATGTTTTTTACACATCTTTGTCCAAAAAGTACCGCCGGACGTGCTGATTTTTGTCGTATTTCTTTCATTTTTGGTAAATTCGCACCCCAAATATAGAACTTTTGGAAATATGGACCAAATATATGAAATTTTGGACCAATGGAATTAGCCCGGATGGTTCGATATTTGCAAACTTTTTGCGCCGCAACTGTAAAAATTATACAATAGAAGATATATAACAGATGATGAAATTTAAGTTTTATTCAGCGATCATTGCAGGACTTCTTTTGATTCCATTCTCAGCTGATGCTCAGTATAGAGATAAGAAGAATCAGGAAGAGGCACCAAAGACCGAAGCTCAACAGCTTATCGAAAAAGCTGATTCGTCTGAGACTCCTGTAATCATCACTTTGGAGGACGCTCTCAAAATTGCATTGAGCGAAAATGTAGCAGTAAAAGTAGCAGATCTAGAAATTCAAAGAAGCCAGTATGCAAAGAAAGGTGCGTATGCTGCTCTTTATCCTCAGATCGATCTCACAGGTTCATATCAGAGAACCCTCAAGAAACAGGTGATGTACATGACCATGAACGGGCAGTCAATGGGTATTGAGGTCGGCAAATCAAATACAATCAATGCTGGTGCTTCAGCAGCGATGCCTATCGTGAACGCACAGCTTTGGAAGAGCCTCAAGCTTTCTGCGCTTGATGTAGAACTTTCAGTTGAAAAGGCTCGCTCTTCACGCCTTGATATGGTCACTCAGGTGAAGAATGCTTACTTTGGCGCATTGTTCGCGAAAGAAGCTTTCAATGTGTACAAGGAGGTATATGAGAACGCAGTGACTAACCTTGAGGAGGCTCAGAAGAAATACGATGCTCAGAAAACCTCTGAGTTTGAACTTGTAAGGGCAAAGACTTCAGTTGCCAATGCGATTCCGAATGTCTACAATGCGGAGAGTTCAATAATCTTGGCTTTGTGGCAGTTGAAGGCTGTTCTTGGTGTTGATCTGGATATGAATATCGATGTGGCAGGTAAACTCGATGACTACTCAAAGCAGATGTTCTATGATATCCATCAGCATGATAGCATTTCTTTGGACAATAATACAACAATGAAGCAGCTTGCTATTCAGGTGGAGCAGTTGGCTCAGAATATCAAGGTGCAGCAGTTCGCAAACATCCCGTCATTGGCATTGGCCTTCAATTTCTCATATATGTCAATGGCTGATGATATCTCTTTCAAGGAATTCCCTTGGACTCCATATTCTACAGTAGGTCTTAGCCTCAGCATTCCTATTTTTGCTGGTGGAAAGCGCCATCAGGCAATCCGTCAGGCTAAGAATCAGTATCAGCAGGTGCAGCTCCAGGTGGAGAACACCGAGCGCCAGCTTAAGATAGCTATCCGTCAGAGTCTCAACACAATGGAGATGAATATGAAGAGCTATTATGCAGCTCAGTCAGCTGTTGAGTCAGCTCAGAAGGCTTACGACATTGCAGAGGCTTCTTATAAGCTGGGAAGAGGAACTCTTCTTGATCTTAATGATGCTCAGCTTGCACTGACCCAGTCGCAGCTTGCACAGTCTCAGGCAGTGTACAATTTCATTACTGCGAAAGCCCAGCTTGAGCAGACTCTCGGACAGGATTTCGTTGAATAATAAAAGACTAATAAATATATGAAGACTATTTTCAGAACAATGATCGTTGCAGGAGTGGCCGTGTTGGCAATCTCTTGTGGCAACAATGAGAAAAAGACAGAATCTGTGGCTGCTCCGGCTGAGGAGGTTATTCCTACAGTGGCAGTGGCTCAGGTGGCAATGCGTGAAGTGCCTCAGATGTCGACATATACATCGACAGTTCAGCCGTATGTGAAGAATAATATTGCACCTCAGAGCGGTAACCGTATCAAGGTCATCAAGGCAGATGTCGGTGATTTTGTAAGCAAGGGTCAGATTCTTGCTGAAATGGATCAGATTCAGCTCCAGCAGGCTGAACTTCAGATGAAGAATAAAGAGGTTGAGTACCAGCGTCTTAAGGGACTTTATGAGGTAGGAGGACTTTCTAAGTCTGATCTTGATGCAATCGAACTTGCATATCAGGTGAGCAAGACTCAGTATGAGAACCTTCTTGAGAACTCTGTTCTCCGTTCTCCTGTAAGCGGAGTGATTACAGCACGTAATTATGATGTGGGAGATATGTATGCCATGGCTGCTCCACTTTTTACAGTCGAGCAGATTGTTCCGGTGAAGCTTCTTGTAGGAATTTCGGAGTCCGACTATTCTAAGGTCAAGAAGGGTGATAAGGTGGAGATCGTTGCTGATGCGCTTCCTGGAAAGGTGTTTGAAGGTAAGGTGAGAAAGATTTATCCTACAATTGATCCAGCAACACGTACATTCACTGTGGAGGTTGTGGTGAATAATCAGAAAAGAGAGCTCCGTCCTGGAATGTTTGCCAGAGTTACTGTTACATTTGGCGTAAACAACAGTGTTGTTATTCCTGATGTGGCTATTGTTAAGCAGCAGGGCTCAGGAGAGAGATTCGTTTACATCTTGAATGAAGACGGAACCGTGAGCTATCAGAAGGTTGTTCTTGGACGTCGCATGGGAACTGAGTATGAGGTTCTCGAGGGCGTTGCAGATGGAGCAAAAGTAGTTACCGGTGGTCAGATCCGACTCAAGGACGGCGTGAAGGTGACAGTAAATGAGTAAGTGTCAGATTTTAGTGGTAAAGAGTTATGAGTATTTATAGAAAAGCGGTCAATAATCCGGTAACTACCGCCCTTGTATTTATTACATTGGCGATATTCGGAGTGTTTTCGCTGATCAGCATCTCTTTGGATCGATTCCCTAAGTTCGATGCGAACGTCATTATGGTGATGTCTTCGTATCCGGGAGCGAGTGCTGAGGATATTGAGACCAACTTGACAAAGGTCTTGGAGAACTCCCTCAATGGTGTAAGTGATCTAAAGGATATTTCTTCAACTTCAAAAGAAAATATTTCCTTGATTACTCTTGAATTTGTCGAGGGCGTTGACATTGATGTGGCGACTAACGATGTTCGTGACAAGCTGGACATGGTAAACTCTGTCCTTCCAGATGGAGCTTCACTCCCATTGATCTTTAAGTTCAGTGCGGATGATATGCCTATCATGATTATGGCGGCTACCGCAAATGAGAGCCTTCCTGCCTTGGAAAAGATTCTTGATGACAAGATGGCTACTCCTCTTGCGCGTGTCTCTGGTGTGGGTACGGTTTCAGTGGCTGGTGCACCTCAGCGTGAGATTCAGGTCTATTGCGACCCTAATAAATTGGAGGCATATGGCCTGACAGTAAGTACTATCTCTAATATTATTGCTGCTGAGAACAGAAACTTGCCAAGTGGTACAATCGATATAGGATCGAATGCATATTCTCTTCGTGTTGAGAAGGAGTTTACAAATGCAGATCAGATGCTTGATATCGTTGTTGGTCATGTAAATGGTAAGTCTATATATCTGCGCGATGTCGCACGTGTCGTGGATGGCGTGGAGGAGCGTTATCAAGAGGCTTATATCAACGGTACTCAGGGAGCGCAGATCATCATTCAGAAACAAGCTGATGCCAACGCTGTCAACGTTATCAAGGGCATCAAGAAGGAGATGAAGAAGATTGAAAAGAATCTGCCTTCTGACATTGAGGTTGTGACTGTGATGGATAGTTCAGATAACATCCTCAACACATTGGATTCCCTCAAGGAGACAATCTTGGTGACCTTCCTTATTGTGATGCTTGTGGTGTATCTCTTCCTTGGTAGATGGAGAGCGACATTTATCATTGTTCTTGCTATTCCTATCTCCCTTCTTGCATCTTTGATGTATTTGTGGGCAACAGGAAACACATTGAATATTGTCTCAATGTCAGCCCTATCCATAGCGATCGGAATGGTTGTGGATGATGCAATTGTGGTTCTTGAGAATATTTCAACACACTTGGAGAGGGGTGCCAAGCCGAAAGAGGCTGCCGTGCATGCTACACAGGAAGTGGGTATTTCTGTAATTGCGTCGACTCTGACAATGCTTGCCGTGTTCATGCCTCTTACAATGATCAAGGGTATGGCAGGTGTCATGTTCAAGCAGCTTGGTTGGATTACAAGTATCATTATGATCGTTTCTACAATCGGTGCGTTGACATTGATTCCGATGCTCTGTGCGCAGTTCTTGCGTTACAAACCTAAGACAGGAAAGATCCATGATGCTATCTTTGGTACATTTAACAGATTTATAGACAAGATCTCTGCTGGATACGGCCGTTTGATTAATTGGTGTATCAGCCACAGAATGTGGGTTGCTGTTATTTCGGTGGTAGTGTTCGTCGGAACAATGGTGGGACTTGGTCCAAAAGTAAAGACAGACTTCTTCCCGTCATCAGACCAGGGCCGAATCACCGTCCAGCTTGAACTTCCGGCAGGAACGGGACAGGAGGTGACCAGATCGCTTGCTCATGAAATCTATGGTAAGTTCAAAGTTCAGATTCCAGAGATTGTAAGCTGTTCTTTCTCTCTTGGACAGGCGGATACCGACAATGCGTTCGCTTCTATGCAGAATAATGGTACTCATGTCGTTTCGTATAACGTTAACATTGGAAGTATGGAGGATAGAGAGCGCTCTCAGTCTGATATCGCTGGTGTTATACGTACTATTCTTGCAGACTATCCTGAATTCAAGAAGGTAAGAGTGACAGAAGGTGGTGGCGGAATGGGAGGTGGAGCCTCTACTGTGGACGTTGAAATCTATGGATATGATTTTGAGGTTACAGACCGTTTTGCAAAAGTTATTCAAGAGAAGCTTTTGGCTACTGGAACATGTGCTCAGGTTCTTCTTAGTCGTGATGAATATACTCCTGAATATCAGGTGGATTTTGATAGAGAGAAGTTGGCTATCAACGGATTGAATACTACGACAGCCGCATCTTTCTTTAGTGCCGCAATGAATGGCTCAACTCAGTCTTTCTATCGTGAGGACGGTGATGAGTATGACATTCGAGTTCGTTATGCTCCTGAGTTCAGAACAAGCATTGAGGATATTGAGAATATCATCGTCTATAACAATATGGGTAAGGGAGTGAGAATCAAGGAGCTTGGAACAGTTGTCGAGAGTCTCACACCTCCTTCTATTCAGAGAAAGAATCGCGAGCGTCTCATCACAGTTTCTGGTGTTGTTGCTGCAGGCGTTGCATTGTCAGATGTTGTGGCTGAGGTGGATAAGATTATAGCTGACACTGAGATTCCGTCTGAATTGTCTGTTGAGATAGGTGGTTCATATGAGGATCAGCAGGAAACATTCGGCGACCTCTTCCTCCTCCTTGCAATGATCATCATCCTTGTCTATGTGGTGATGGCATCACAGTTTGAGTCATTTATGAGCCCATTTGTCATCATGTTCTCGATCCCGTTTGCATTCGTGGGCGTGATTATGGGTCTCGTTATATCAGGAACCTCTCTTGGTGTGATGGGTATGATTGGTATCTTGATCTTGATGGGTATTGTGGTGAAGAACGGTATCGTGCTTATCGACTATACTATCCTTATGCGTGAAAGAGGTTTCAGTATTGAAGAATCAAGTGCGATTGCTGCAAATTCCCGTCTCCGTCCGATCCTTATGACTACACTTACAACTGTCCTTGGTATGATTCCTATGGCTGTCGGTCAGGGTGAGGGATCAGAAATGTGGCGTTCACTCGGTATGGTAGTGGCATGGGGTCTTTCGATCTCAACTCTTGTGACACTTGTCATCATTCCTACACTTTATGCGGCGATGGCAACTCGTCAGGAGAAACGTGCTGCCCGCAAAGCTGCTAAAAAATTGGCAAATGCTTAGTTGAAGAGTCTTTAAAGATTATAATTATGAAAGGAATATTTATAGCATATGACCAGGCTTACAATATGGATATAGCAAATGCGCTTGAGAAGCTTGGAGTGCGTGGATTCACCATGTGGCAGGACATCGCTGGCCGTGGATCGCAGACTGGTGAGCCGCACCTCGGAAATCATGCTTGGCCTACAATGAATAATGCGATCCTTACATTTGTTGATGATAGTAAGGTTGATGCAATTCTTCAGACAGTCCGTGCATTTGATGAGGAGACTCCTGCACTCGGTCTCAGGGCCTTTGTCTGGGACATAGAAAAGTCATATTGATAGGGTATCATTATTGTAATTCCAGTCGCAAATCGTTATATTTGCGACTGGAATTGTTTTATAAACACCTAAATTTTAAAGTTATGTACAAGGTTGTAACAGATGCTAATTTCGCTGAAATTATAAATACAGATCAGCCGGTGCTTATCGATTTTTGGGCAACATGGTGCGGCCCATGCCGTGCATTGTCTCCAGTAGTCGAGGAACTGGCAAACGAGTATGCCGGTAAGGCTGTGGTTGCTAAGTGCAATGTGGATGATTGTGATGATCTTCCGATGAATTATGGAATCAGAAGCATCCCGACCCTCCTTTTCTTCAAGAACGGTGAGCTTGTTGACAGACTTGTAGGTGCTGCCTCAAAGTCTGTGATTGCTGAGAAACTTGATGCACTTGCTTAATCTTTCGCTATGAAGAAGCTCCTAGCTCTAATTATAGTCGCTTTTGCTGCCCTGCTTTGTGCGGGGCAGGTTTCTGCTCAGCATAACTTCGGTGTGATGGGTGGAGTGACTTTCTCATATTCAAATGTGAAAGAGCTGAATGATGGTCCGTTGACTCAGTATCATGCAGGTCTTACATATAGGGCGAGACTCCCGATGGGATTTTCTATCCAGCCGTCCCTTCTTTATCATGCTAAGGGATCAAGGACTTCGCTTGCAGGTGTTGAGTTTGATACAAAGGTGGGTTATCTGGAACTTCCAGTGTCTTTCCAATGGGGACCGGATTTGATTCTGTTCCGTCCGTTTGTGGATGTTACGCCGTTTGCCGGGTATGCCGTTAAACCTATAGAGGGGCTGGAGCGATGGGAATATGGAGTCGGAACGGGCTTAGGTTTCGATATATGGCGATTCCAGTTCATTACCAGATATAATTGGGGCAGTAATTTCAGGGGAGTAACTCTTTCTTTAGCATATTTGTTTTAGGCTGTATGAAAAATAAGATTGCGGTTTTCTGCTCGGCAAGTTATGATATAGATCCAAAGTACAATAAAGTCGCTCGTGAGTTTGTCAGGGCGGCTTCATTGCGTGGATATGGTATTGTAACTGGAGGAACAATCAAGGGAACGATGGGAGAGATTTCTGATGAGATTGTGGCATGTGGCGGATATCATCTGGGAGTTGTTCCCCGTTTCTTTAAGCAGTATGCCTATCCGGAACTTTCGGAACTGATCTGGACAGATACGCTTTCTGAGAGAAAGGTACTTCTGAGAAAGGATACATGTGCTGCTGTGGCGTTGCCAGGAGGAATCGGCACGCTTGACGAGATTATCGAGACATTTACTTTGCAGTATCTGGGACAGTACGATGGCAAGGTGTGCCTGCTGAACTATGATGGCTTTTATGAGCCTTTGCTGGCTCTTCTCAGGCAATACGTGGAGGTTAAGATGTTGCCTGTAGAGACGTTGGAAAGACTGGTTGTGGCTTCTACACCAGAAGAACTTTTATCAAAGCTTTAGAGAGATTATGGATATTAAAGCTATACACGAATATCTTGGTGAGAATTGGGCGGCTGTCAATGAGAGCATCCATAGTGCTCTACGCAGTGATATCAAGCTATTGAATACCACCAATGAATCAATACTTTCAAATTCAGGAAAGCAGCTTAGACCTTTGTTGGCGTTGCTTCTTGCACGAATGTGCTCTGGTGGCCAGGTGTCCGAGTCGACCGTAAGATATGCGGCCGCTTCTGAACTTCTGCACAATGCCACACTTCTACATGATGATGTGGCTGATGACAGCAGTCAGCGTAGGGGAGTTCCTACAATCATGTCTTTGATGGGCCCGACTGTGTCTGTGCTTGTGGGAGATTATTGGCTCGTCAAGGCGATGGAATTAATCCTCCAGTCGGCTGACACTGATGTTCGTGTGATCAAGATTTTCTCAAAGACATTGAGTGACCTTGCTGAAGGAGAACTTCTACAGCTTCAGAAAGCTCAGTCTGGAGATACTACAGAGGAAGATTATCTAAGAATAATCTACAATAAGACAGCGTCATTGTTTGAGGCTGCATGTTTGTCTGCCGCTGTGTCTGTGAAGGGAAATGAGGCTATGGAAAAAGCTGCGGTGGATTATGCTGTTGCTCTTGGAATTGCTTTCCAGATTAAGGATGATATTCTTGATTATGATGGAACAGATGCTGTCGGTAAGCCGTTAGGTGCGGATATTCTTGAGCAGAAGATCACTTTGCCTTTGCTTGGAGCGCTTGAGGCTGCAGATGCCCAGGAGCAGGCAAGAGTCAGAGGTCTTATCCGTGACATTGTCGGACATCCGGAATATAGGGATGATGTTGTTCGCTTTGTGAAGGAGAATAGTGGAGTTGAGTATGCGGAGAGAAGACTTGGTGAGTACGTTGCAAAGGCTGTTGAGGCCTTAAGTGTGTTCCCAGATTGTGTGGAGAAGGATCTGCTTGTGAAGTTGGCGCATTTTACTGCTAAAAGAGATAAGTAATGAGATTTGCGGATATTATAGGTAATCAGACAGTGGCCAAGGCTTTAGCTTCTATGGCTGATAGTGGCCGTGTGGCCCATGCTATGTTGCTGTATGAAAATGAGGGCTGTGGAGCGTTGGCGCTGGCTATGGCTTATCTGCAGTATCTTAATTGCGCGAACCCTGTTGACGGTGATTCCTGTGGAGAATGCCCATCGTGCCGTCAGATGTCTAAGTATATCCATCCGGATGTGCATTTTGTATTTCCTGTAAATAAAGGTCCGAAGAGTCCTGACGATAAGCCGACGTCGGAGTCGTATATAAAGTATTGGAGAGAATTGGCGATTGCCGATCCATATTTTGTTGAGGCTGATCTGCAAAAGGCCATTGGTGTTGAAGGTAAGAGTGGATTGATTGCTGTTGCTGAGGCAAAGTCGATCATCAACAAACTTTCGCTGGCTTCTGTGACTGATGGATACAAGGCAGTTGTCTTCTATCTTCCTGAAAAGATGAATCAGGAGACAGCCAACAGGCTGCTGAAGATGGTGGAGGAACCGCCGGCAAAGACACTCTTCCTGTTCATTACCCATGCGCCGGAGAAAGTGCTGCAGACTATATTTTCCCGCTGCCAGAGCATTAGAGTACTTCCTTTGACCAAGGAGGAGGCTGCGCAGGTAAATGCTCAGAAACCGCAGGAGGACAGGGAGGAGTATGATGGCTTCATGGATCTGTTTGCAGACCTGATGAATGCTATTATCTCTCGAAATCTAATGAGTGCATTGGAGTGCGGCGAGGCTATGGCTGCACTGGATTCGCGTGAAAAACAGAAAGCTTTTTGTATCTTTGCCTCTGAGTGCATCAGAAAAATATTTTTGATCCAGCAGAAACTGCCTCAGATTGCTGATATTCCTAGTGAGGAACAGGAGTTTTATCAGAAGATTTCACAGGGATGTGGCAGGAAGTTCTGCTCAAGATCAATTCCATATATTGAGAAGGTTGTGGCTATGATTGACAGAAACGTTAATTCAAAGATGCTCTTCTGTGATCTTGTCAACCGTATGTTTTTAAGCGTATGATGAACGAAAAAGAATCAAAGAAATATGATTGCTCACGCGGTTGCACCGTTGAGCGTACCGAAAGCGGTGAGTTAGAGTGTACTTACCGCCAAGGATGTTGTAAGCTTGAGGTCTATGACTGGCTTGATGGTGTGAGTCAGGAGCAGTGGAATGAGTTTTTTGAGGTTCGTTTCAAGAATACTCGAAAGGGAATCTATCGCAATGCTTCTGGACAGAGTATCAAGACCGGTGATATGGTGATAGTTGAGGCTGTGAATGGCCATGACTTGGGAATAGTTACCCTCGAGGGCGCTATCATTGCTCGTCAGATGAAGGCCAAGAGGATCAATCCTGAGACTTTCGAGTTTAAGAAGATCTATAGAAAGGCTAAGCAGTTTGATGTTGAGAAGTGGCAGGAAGCTATTGCTCGTGAGCATGAGGTGATGATCCGTTCACGTCAGATTGCTGCAGAACTTGGTCTAGAGATGAAGATCGGTGATGTGGAGTTCCAGGGTGATGGATCTAAGGCCATTTTCTATTACATTGCAGATGGTCGTGTGGATTTCCGTCAGCTCATCAAGGTTTTTGCTGAGGAGTTCCGTATTCGTATCGAGATGAAGCAGATTGGTGCTCGTCAGGAGGCAGGACTCATTGGCGGTCTTGGAGTTTGCGGACGAGAACTTTGCTGTTCAAACTATATTTCAACATTCCAGTCAATCACTACTTCTGCTGCGCGTGTACAGGATCTGTCATTGAATCCTCAGAAGTTGGCTGGTCAGTGTGGTAAGCTCAAATGCTGTCTTAACTATGAGACAGCAGTCTATATGGATGCTCAGACACGTATCCCTAAGGTTACTAATCCACTGGAGTTCGAGGATGGCCTTGCTTACTTGATGAAGACAGATATTCTTAGAGAGGTGATGTACTTCTCTTATGATTCAACATCTTTGGCTAATCTTTATCCTTTGGATGCTTCAGAGGTTCGTGAGATTATCAAGATGAATCGTAATGGTATTCGTCCGGAGTCATTGAAGGCTGATGTAGAGCCACGTATGCCTGAGTTCGTGTCTGCAGTTGGTGACGATAGCATTACCAGATTTGATGAGGCGCGTAAGAAAAAGAAGAAAAAGAAACATCGCGGCGGTAAAGGACCGAAGAAGGCTGAGTAAATGAATTTTCAGTTGCACATAAATAAAGTGATAAGAGCTACAGTGCTGGTTATAATTGCCGCTGTAGCCCTTGTTTCATGTGGAGCTCCGATTGTGAGTGATGAGTTTCGCGCAATCTCTGAAAGGGATTCTTTAGGACGTTTTGCGTTTGACTTGGATATGTCAGACTCGTTGGTCAGATACGATATCGCGTTTTATACCAGGGTGGATTCTGGCGAAAAGTCATTTTCTCAGATGTCGGATATTCCTATAAATGTTGAATTTACTGCGCCTTCCGGGGAGGTGTATTCAGAGGATATTTATTGGCCAAAGTCTAGTTTTAATACAGAGAGGATGGGAACGTACGATTCGTGTGTGGACTATCGAGTTTCTTGTGAGCCAGTAGAATATGGAATGTGGAAGATGTGTCTGACCGTGGCGCCAGTGAGAGGATTGTGTGGAGTTGGAGTGATTTTGAGTTCTAAAAAGTAAGAGTAGTTACTATGGGAAAGGATAAGCTTAGAAAGTTTAGAGAGAATGAGACATTCAGATGTCTCTTGCAGCCTGCAACTGATGAGGTGTTGAGGAAAGATCATCCTATTAAGGGTAATTGGGGCCGAACTATGTTCGGTAATGATAATCCGATTGTACTTGAGCTTGGATGTGGCAAGGGAGATTATACAGTGGATCTGGCTGAGCGCAATCCTTCATGTAATTATATTGGAGTTGATATCAAAGGCGCGCGTCTATGGAAAGGAGCCAAGTATGCTGAGGAGCATGGTCTGAAGAATGTGGCTTTCCTTCGTACGCGTATTGAGTTCATCGAGTCTTTGTTTGCTCCGGGAGAGGTCTCTGAGGTGTGGATTACTTTTGCGGACCCTCAGATCGGACGTGAGAAGAAGCGTCTGACTGCTCCGTTGTTTATGAATCGTTACCGCAACTTCCTTAAGGAGGGCGGAATTGTGCATCTGAAGACTGATAGTCGTTATCTTCATGAGTATTCTCGTGTTATGGCAGAGCAGAATGATTTGAAGATACTTGCTTGTGGTACAGATATTTATGGTGCTGACCGCGAGGGACTTTATGCTAGTGAGCTGTCCTCAGTGAGTGGCCGTGCTGCAGTGGATGCATTGTTTGAGGTGCAGACTTTCTATGAGTCTCAGTATCTGGCTCAGGGATTCCCGATTACATATCTTGCCTTTGTTGCTGATCACGAGGGTGAGTTTGTCAGTCCAGAGTGGGATGAGGATACATGGAAGGACGAGAATCACCATTTTGTGATTCCGTCAGGTCTTTCCGTAGCTTCTAAATTTTATCCGGAGGCGTAATCAATTATACATTCGTCCAGTGGATGGTGATGCCTTTGCGTTCCATACCGCGGAACCAGGTCATCTGGCGTTTTGCGAATTGATGAATTGCTGTTGCTAGCTGCTGACGCATTTCTTCGAATGTGAGTTCGCCAATTACGTGCTGCGTTACGAATTTATATTCCAGACCGTAGTAGATCAGGTCTTCTGATGGGATACCACTCTCGATCAAGCTGCGGATTTCTTCTACCATACCTTCTTCAAGGCGGGCATCAAGACGTGCGTCTATCTTTGAGTTGCGCACTTCGCGTGAAACCAAGGTTCCGATGTAGTATGTGTTTTTCGGGAGGAAGGCAGTGTGCTGTACCGGGTGCTCTGCTTCATAAATCGCGATTTCAAGTGCACGTATCAAGCGTTTGCGAGTGTCGTGGTCAGTGTTGTTGTGGAGCGGTTTGAGGGCAGCGAGTCTGGCAATGAGAGTCTCGTCGGTTTCTTTTTCGAGCTCTGCTCTGAGTTCTGGGTCGGGTGGAACTTCCGGCAGTGAGTAACCGCAGGTTGCGGCTTCGATGTATAGTCCGCTACCACCACAAAGGATAGGTATTCCTCCACGGTCTACGATGTCCTTATATGCTTTTTCGAAATCGCGCTGATATTCGAAGATGTTGTATTTTGTGCCGGCATCAACAATGTCCATCAGGTGATATGGGATTTCCTCGTACTCGTCAAGGTCTTTTCCGGTTCCTATGTCCATGCCCCTGTACACCTGTCTGGAGTCGGCGGAGATGATTTCTGCACCAGCCAGAGGTCTGTGACCTCTCGGACGTTCGCTTCGCTCACCCCACCACTGCGCTTTGCTTGTGGTCCCCCCGCTTCCGTGCCGCGGGTGGCACGGTTCTCGATGGTCACAGACCTCTGGCTTCATCGCGGTTTCATCTTCCAATAATGCGTTGATCTGGCGGGCCAGGTTGACTGCATAACGTGTTTTTCCTGAGGCGGTTGGGCCTAGGACGCATATCAGGTCGATTTCTCCGGCTAGGTATTTGTCAAGGAGTTCTTTGACATTGATTTCCTCGGCAGGGGGTAGCTCTGCCATTGGGGGAATTGGTGTGAAGGGTCTTTTTGCCATGCTTAGTCAATTCGTGGTACAAATATAGTATTTTGTATCGAGAGTTAGCATTTTGCGAAAAAGCAGTATCTTTGCGACGGGTGTTTTGTTGTTTGTCCACGAAAATGCCTGTTTGGTGGACAAACCAAGGGGAAAATTAGTGATTGTCCACGAAATGCCCGTTTTTGTGGATAAGAGAGAAGAAAATTTGAATTATGCCGAAAGCGAAGAGCAGTGTAGAGATTAAGAATCGGAGAGCCTCATTTGATTACGAGTTCATTGAGACTTTCCAGGCGGGTATTGTGCTTACCGGCACAGAGATCAAGTCCATCAGGGCAGGCAAAGCCTCTTTAGTGGATACCTTCTGTTACTTTAGTGGTAACGAATTGTATGTCAAGAATATGCATATCGCGGAATATTGGTGGGGAAGCTGGGGAAAGCATGATCCGCGCCGTGACCGCAAGTTGCTTCTTAGTCGTAAAGAGCTGAATAAGCTTCAGCGTGCAGTAAAAGAGAAGGGTTTGACTATCGTAGGAGTGAAGCTTTATATTGCAGATAATGGATATGCAAAGATTCTCATAGCTCTTGCGCGTGGTAAGAAGGAGTATGATAAGCGTGCTTCTATCAAGGAGAAGGATCTGCGTCGCGAGATGGATCGAATGTAATCAGTGTTTATACCGGACAGTAACGTAAAATGTAAGTTGCTGATCTATAGTTATATATGCAAACTGCGTGCTGCCATTTGGCAGCACGCAGTTTGTGTAAAGCGCTGATAGTTAGCGCCTTGTATTTCACGGTGTTTTATAGCCCGAAAGCAGCCTTGATCATGTCAACTGAGTCGAGGAGCTCCCAGCCGAAGAACTGTACATATTCTGTAGTCTTCACGCCGTTGCGGAGGAGAGTTACAGATTCCTTGTATGGGGTACGTCCTACGTGGCCGTATGAAGCTGTTGGCTCATAGATAGGCTTCTTGAGACCGAACTTTTCGATAATCTTTGCTGGACGGAGGTCGAAGAGTGTGTTGATCTTATCTGCGATTTCTGCGTCTGAAAGTCCGTTAGCTGCTGTGCCATAAGTGTTTACGAAAACGCTAAGTGGGCGAGCAACTCCGATTGCGTATGATACCTGAACGAGCATTTCGCGAGCGACACCAGCTGCTACCATGTTCTTTGCGATGTAGCGTGCTGCGTAAGCTGCTGAACGGTCAACCTTTGATGGGTCCTTTCCTGAAAATGCTCCACCACCGTGTGCACCCTTTCCACCATAAGTGTCAACGATGATCTTACGACCTGTAAGTCCAGTGTCTCCGTGTGGACCTCCGATCACGAACTTACCTGTTGGGTTTACGTGAAGGATGTAGTCACCCTTGAAGAGAGCTGCAGTCTCTGCAGGAAGTGTCTCGATGAGCATTGGAAGAAGGATATTCTGAACATCCTCGCGGATCTTTGCCTGCATAGCTTCGTCTACGCGCTTCTGACCGTACTGCTCACAACCCTCAGCATAAGTCATCTTACCAAGAGATGCAGGAGTGAACTCATCATGCTGAGTAGAGATTACGATTGTGTGTACGCGTACAGGCTGATTAGTCTCTCCGTCATACTCGATAGTAAACTGTGACTTTGAGTCTGGACGAA
>JAEIGA010008986.1_pt1 | contig 15119 bp, 10 predicted proteins | sample 9270691 | NCBI WGS metagenome assembly JAEIGA01 (sample SAMN17057246, study PRJNA624740) | gut metagenome | biome: biome; isolation source: fecal sample | host: Bos grunniens | place: China: Xizang | collected 2019
CGCCAGCGCTACTGGGGTGAGCCATTCCCAATCTACTACAAGAACGGAGTACCTTACCCTGTACCCGAGGAGTGCTTGCCTATTGAGTTGCCTGCTGTTGAGAAATTCCTTCCCACAGAAAGCGGCGAGCCACCACTCGGACACGCAAAAATGTGGGCTTGGGACACTACAACAAACAGTATAACAAGCAAGGATAACATTGATAATGTCACTGTATTTCCACTTGAACTCAATACCATGCCAGGTTTTGCCGGTTCAAGCGCATACTACCTGCGTTACATGGATCCAAGAAACAAAAATGCACTCGTTTCAAAGGATGCCAATAACTATTGGCAGGGAGTTGACCTTTATGTCGGTGGTAAGGAACACGCTACAGGTCACCTCATCTACTCACGCTTCTGGAACATGTTCCTCTTCGACAGCGGTTACAGCGTCAAGGAAGAGCCATTCCAGAAACTCATCAATCAGGGAATGATACAGGGACGAAGCAACTTCGTTTACCGCATAAAGGATACAAACACATTCGTATCTCTCAACCTGGTAAAGGATTACGATGTTACACCTCTTCATGTGGATGTGAATATTGTTTCAAATGATATCCTCGACATTGATGCATTCCGCGCATGGCGTCCCGAATACGAAAATGCCGAATTCATTCTCGAGAACGACAAGTATATCTGCGGTTGGGCGGTAGAGAAGATGAGCAAGTCTATGTTCAATGTTGTGAACCCTGATGTAATTGTCGAGAAGTATGGTGCCGATACATTGCGTATGTATGAAATGTTCCTTGGACCTATTGAGCAGTCAAAGCCATGGGATACAAACGGAATTGACGGTTGCCACCGATTCCTCCGCAAACTGTGGGGTATGTTCTTTGACAAGGATGATAACTGCATTGTAACCAATGACGAGCCTACAAAGGAGGAACTCAAGTCACTTCACAAACTTATTAAAAAGACAACAGAGGATATCCCTGCATTCTCATACAACACAACTGTCAGCGCATTCATGATATGCCTTAACGAGCTTACAACACTCAAATGCTATAAGAAGGCTATCCTTGAAAAGATAGTCGTGGTACTTTCTCCATTCGCACCACATATCTGCGAGGAGTTGTGGGCTGCACTAGGAAATACTACGACTGTATGTGATGCACAGTGGCCTGAATTCAATGATGACTACCTGAAGGAGGATGTAATCAAATATACAATATCATTCAACGGAAAGGCACGATTTACACTTGACTTTGCTACCGATGCTACAAATGCCGATATTGAAGCAACAGTTCTTGCCGATGAAAACAGCCAGAAGTATATTGACGGAAAAGCAATTAAGAAAGTGATAATTGTACCTAAGAAAATTGTTAATATTGTGTTTTAACATATAGGTTTAAACAGTAACATTTTAAATAATAAAATATTATGGGCAAAAGATTTCTCCCAAGACCAACAATTATGGGTGAGTTGAAAAACTACATCATGATTACATTGGGACTTACAATATACGCCTTTACATGGAAGTTCTTTATGGAACCCAACCATTTTGTAACAGGTGGTATAACCGGAGTCGGTGGCATTGTATTTTATGCTACAGATATACCTATGCAGTATACCTATTTTGCCATCAACATTATACTCATAATAATAGCAATCCAACAATTAGGCTGGAAATTTTGTATAAAAACTGTCTTTGCGATAGCTGTAATGACATTGACGCTTGAATTGTTTGATTACTGTTTCAATAATCTAGGATGGCCAACAGCTGTTGAAGTTCTTGGAGAAGAAAAACAGTTGGAAGCATGTATTGTAGGTTCAATATTCATTGGAATTGGTATAGCATTCTGTTTCCTTAGTAACGGAAGTACAGGAGGTGTCGATATCATAGCTGCAATTGTCAACAAATACAAGGATATAAGTTTTGGCCGTGCCATGCTATGTGTTGATGCTTGTATCATTTTAAGTAGTTATTTCTTTATACCTGAAAAGGCTGGTAGCCCGGAATATGACAATCTGCAAAAAATATTCTATGGCTTCATAAACCTGGTGATAGTGAATGTTTCTCTTGATTATATGATCAACAGTAACCGACAATCAGTGCAGTTCTTTATATTCACAAATAAATATGACAAGATTTCGTATTACATTACACGATACCTTAAACGAGGTGTAACATTGCTTGATTCTGTAGGTTTTTATTCAGGAAAAGAAGGTAAGGTTGTTACTACTATTGTCAAGGCAAATCAATCCAGCCAACTTTTAAGTGCTATAAAACAAATAGATCCCGATGCACTTATATCACAATCAAAGGTCATGGCTGTATACGGTCTTGGATTTGACAAGATAAAGGCTAAGTCAAAAAAGGTCAAGAACGAACATATAAACGATTCTGAAAGAAAAAATGAAACTGGTATTTGCAACAAACAACAAGCATAAACTGCAGGAGGTCAGGGATATTGTAGGCGATAGGGTAGAGGTGCTGTCACTCAGTGATATAGACTGCCATGATGATATTCCCGAAACTGCCGATACACTACAGGGAAACGCTCTTATTAAGGCAAGACACATTTACGATAAATATGGAATGAACTGCTTTGCCGACGATACCGGTCTTGAAGTTGAAGCACTCGGTGGAGAACCTGGTGTATATTCGGCACGATATGCAGGTGAGGAGTGTGACTCTGAAGCAAACATGCTCAAGTTATTGCAAAATTTAACAGGAAAAAACAACCGTAACGCACAATTTCGCACAGTAATCGCGTTAATTATAAATGGAGAGGAGAAACTATTCAACGGGATAGTCAAAGGTTCTATTTCCAATGAAAAAAACGGAGATTCAGGTTTTGGATATGACCCTATTTTCATTCCTGAAGGCTATAACGAAAGTTTTGCACAAATGAGTGGAGAGATGAAAAACAGCATCAGCCACCGATTCCGTGCAACAAAACAACTGAGCGATTACCTAAAAGAAAACTATGATTAAGAAATTATCACTACTGCTTGTAACACTGTTCACATCGTTGTTTGTAACGGATATAAAAGCCACTACAGACGGGTGGACTTTATACCAATCGTATCACGATGTAACATATTGCGAAGTGGTAGGTGATAATGTCTATGTACTTGCATCAGGTGCGCTATATTCATATAATACTAGCGACAATGAAGTAAGGACATATGACAAGATAACAACTCTCAGCGATATAGATATCGCACACATCCGGTACTCAGACTTCATCAACGCCCTTGTCATTGTCTATAGTAATGCCAATATAGACATATTGTATGATGACGAATCGGTATATAACATCTCTGATTTCAAGAACAAGCAATTGCCCGACAAGACAATAAACAATATTGACATTCAAGGCAATACTGCCTATATTTCAACATCCTTTGGTATTGTCGTGCTTAATCTTGAGAATATGGAGTTCGACAATACTTACAATACAGGTTTCGATACATACTGTGCATACCGCTATGACGGAAAGGTTTATGCCGGTACCAAGAGCGGATTCTACTCATGTGACATGACAAAGAATCTTCTTGACAAGAATAATTGGGAAATGCTATATCCCAATTATCCTGTAACATCAATGTGTGAGCTTGATGGTAAACTCTATTGTATTATTGATTTCCTTGGTATCTATACCTTTACTCCCAACCCAAAGAAATTGACGCTTGTTATAGGCAATAATGGCGAAAAATACAATTCAATCCAAACCTCCGGTAATGAAATTATTGCAACTGCCAAGAATAAAGTCAGCATAATAAGTGGTGAAAGCAATGTTGTCACATACAATAATAGAGAGAGTAACCATATAACAAAAAGAGGAAATGTATATTGGGACTGTAAAGGATATAAAGGTATTGTCAAGTGCGATGTAAAGGATGATTCGGTTGTTCAGGTAATGTCGGCAATAATTCCAAACAGTCCAATACGCAATTACTGCGAATATATGAAATTTACCGACACCGGTAAACTGTTGGTAGCAGGCGGCAGAATCAACTATTTAGGATTGCCGGAATATAACCACGAAGGTACATTAATGGAGTATATCTGCGAATATGACAGGTGGAACAATATTACCATTGATAGTATTATTACTACCACAGGGCTCAAGTATTATAATATGTGCTCGTTGGATGAAGATCCTACAGAACAGGGGCATTACTTTGCCGGTTCGTTCGGCTATGGTATGTGTGAGTTCAGAAATGGTCAATTCGTACAACACTATGATTTTACTAACTCCCCCCTTGAGAGTGCTGTATCCGACAACAGGAAGTATGTACGTGTTCCAATAGTGAAATTCGACAAAGAGGGTAACCTTTGGTGTGTAAACACAACCAATGTTGCAGATATCATAAAAGTAATGAAGAAGAATGGAGAGTGGGTCTCATTGAATTATAAGGATATAGAGAATATGCAAACTATGGTAAAGCCATATTTTGACTCAAGAGGCTGGTTATGGGTTACCTCACTCCAAGGCGATGCCGGTCTCTTCTGTGCAAAGATGAATGGTACTCCGTTTAATACAAGCGATGATGTCACAAAAAAGTGGATGGCAAAATTCACCAACCAGGATGGAATCAGTTATGATATATACCAGTTATATGATATAGCCGAGGATAATAACGGGGATATTTGGGTAGGTACAAATATTGGAGTGTTTGTAATAGATGATGCCGATAAATTCTTCAACGATGGAGTTTTCAAGCAAATAAAGATTGCACGTAACGATGGTACAGGACTTGCCGACTATTTTATGAGTGGTGTGTATATCAAGGATATTGAAGTTGATGGAGCTAACCGCAAATGGATAGGAACAAACAATAACGGTATATACCTTGTAAGTGCTGATGGCCAGGAGACCATACATCATTTCACGACAGAAAACTCTCCTCTTCCATCGGACTGTATTGAAAGTATTGCTGTAAATAATATAACCGGCGAGGTATTCATTGGAACAGACAAGGGAATAGCCGGTTATATGAGTGATGCTACAACTCCCGCCACAGAACTTGAAAAGGAATATATACACGCTTATCCCAACCCTGTAAAAGCCGATTACAGCGGATATATTTCCATTATTGGACTCACATACGACTGTAATGTGAAAATCGTTGACGCGGCCGGTTATTTGATTAATGAAGGTAGTTCAAATGGAGGAATGTACACCTGGAACGGACGCAATATGAGAGGTGAAAAGGTCGCAAGTGGAGTATATTATGTACTCACCTATGACAGCAATGGCAAGGAAGGCGTGGCAACCAAGATACTTGTCACAAGATAAGTAGACGACAACTTATCATTCAGATATCAATTCTATTACGGTAATCTCAGGTCTCGCACCTACACGCGCAAGATAACCCACACAACCTATACCGTCGTTTATATAAAGACAACCCTTGTCTCTTCTATATAATCCGGTCCATTCATCATACATCAGTGCAGCAGGGGAGAGTGAACCCAATTTTATTTGCATTGCATGTATGTGCCCCGAAAGTGTCAGATCACTGTATCCACCATCGCAAATTGCATGCCACAACTGTGGTAAATGAGAAATGGTTATATTAAAGACTGAATCGGGTACATTTTTATATACACTATTCAGGTCAACACCCTTTATAGCATCCATAGAATGCTTATATTCCAGCAATTTTTCATTATAGTCAATACCTGTTATAGCTATTGAATCATCACCTCTATTGATGTATACAGTGCTATCTCTCAACACACACCATCCGGCACTCTCCAACTTTGCTATCAAACCTGTCATATTGGTCTTTCTGAGAGCTTTATTTGAGTTTTTTATATAAGCGCCGGTATCATGGTTACCTAATGCCATAAAAACGCCGTCACGGGCTTTTATACAAGAAAGTTCTTCTATTACCGACTGTGATATTTCAGAATTGTGTACATTGATTATATCGCCACCGAACAGTACAATATCAGCATCAATATCATTTATAATCCCGACAATCTCTTCAATCTCATCGTCTGCGTCTATCATGGAGCCGGTATGTATATCTGATATGAACACCACCTTATAACCATTGAACGCCTCGGGGAGATTCTCATAAATTATTCTTTCATGTTTTACCTGGTAATCGGTACGGGTGATGAAAACAGAGTACAATAATGTCAATAAAACGATTGAAGCCACACCGGCTCCGATCCATATCCAACATATCTTTTTTGTAGGAAGCCAGAATGCATAGAAAATGAGTCGTGGAATGGAAAGTATGAAATATATGGTAAGGAATATCATAGATATCTTCATCATTTTGCCACAGTTATTCTCGTCTATAATGAAGTACATGAATATAGGTGTCAACAGAATGAGCAGATATGACAATCCTACAATAGAGAGGAAAGTATACTTTACAGCCTTATGGAATGAATATGCTCCAATGCGTTGATAGGCTTTGTTATCAAGATATATTACAAACAAGGCCAAAAGTATCGTGATTATGATTGTCATGATATATCCTTATATTAATATGTTTTTGACTTATCCCCCATTTCAACCGATTTTATATTATATATATCCTTTTTAAAAAATTAAAAATATAAAAACAACAATAACTCCTGTTGATAGTGTAGAGAAAAAATGTCAATTAAACTTGTTTATTAAGTTATTAGTTTGGAATAAACATATATCCACAATTACTAAACAAACTATTTGTTTGGTTTTTAATTGATTGTATATAGTTATTAACAATCGTTGCATTACCGGGAGTACTGATAAAATCTGTTTGTTGACATGTTGAAAAGTGTTGATATCATGCTTGAAAAATAATGCTTAAAAAGTGGCTGAATAATTTGGAGTTTTAATAGTTGTTTTGGCTTATTTTTTTCTGTCGAAAAACAAAATTCAAATGACACTTTTTGTAATAAACTTTTCCAACAGTTTTCAACAATATATTAACAGGGTATTGTTAATTATAAAGAGGGTAGCCAAAGTAATTGGCACCCTCTTTATATATTAAACAAATATCAGGCAAGCTTTGCAAGTGCTTCCTTGATACGGCGTATAGCCTCTACGATGTTCTCGTCGCTTGTTGCATAGCTCATTCTGAAGCATTCAGGTGCACCGAATGATGTTCCGCCCACAGCTGCAACATGAGCCTCGGTCAACAGGTACATTGCAAGGTCATCACTGTTGTTGATAACTGTTCCATTATAGCTTTTACCATAGAATGAGCTACATTTTGGGAACAGATAGAATGCACCCTCGGGAACATTAACTTCAAGACCTGGAATCTCCTTGGCAAGCTTCACAATAAGGTCGCGACGGCGCTGGAATGCCTGGCGCATCTCTTCAACAGGCTCCTGTGAACCGGTATAAGCCTCCAATGATGCCATCTGTGATACAGAGCAAGGTCCGCTGGTATACTGTCCCTGGAGCTTGTTACAGCCCTTTACAATCCACTCGGCAGCTGCAAGGTAGCCTATACGCCAGCCTGTCATTGCATACGCCTTAGAAACACCGTTGATAATGATAACTCTATCCCTTATCTCCTCGAACTGGGCAATGCTCTCATGTTTGCCAACATAGCTGATGTGTTCATAAATCTCATCGGCAACAACAAAAACCTGTGGATATTTTGCAAGAACATCAGCAAGTTCCTTGAGTTCCTCTTTTGTATAGACAGAACCTGTAGGGTTCGATGGTGAACAAAGGATAAGCATCTTTGTCTTTGGTGTGATGGCAGCTTCGAGCTGTGCACCGGTAATCTTGAAGTTCTGCTCTATGCCTGCGCTTACAATGACAGGTGTACCGTCGGCAAGCTTTACCATGTCGGGGTAGCTTACCCAATATGGTGCAGGTACAATAACTTCATCACCAGGGTTTACAAGCGCCATGATAGCGTTGCAGACAGCCTGCTTTGCACCGTTTGATACAGAAATCTGTGTCTCTTTAAACTCAAGTCCGTTCTCATTTTTGAGTTTCTCGACAATAGCTTTGCGGAGTGAAGGATAACCAGGAACCGGAGAGTATCGTGACCAGTTGTCATCGATAGCCTGTTTTGCTGCAGCCTTAATTGCATCGGGAGTGTTGAAATCTGGTTCACCGACACTCATGTTGATAACATCTACGCCCTGTGCTTTCAACTCCTGGCTTTTCTGTGACATTGCCAGTGTTGCCGATGGCGCCAATCGGTTTACGCGGTCTGATAATTTGTTCATACTTTGTATTATTGTTAGTTATTCTTTATTTTCATTGAAATGAAGTGTGTGTCCCATTCGTTCTGCCTTGGTATGCAGGTAACGTGAGTTATAACTGTTGGGTTCAATCTCAATACCAACAATTTCAGTTATTGTAAGTCCATAACTCTCGAGTCCTATTCTCTTTACAGGATTGTTTGTTATGAGACGCATGTTATGTACTCCAACCTTGCGAAGAATCTCTGCACCAACGCCATAATCCCTTTCGTCGGCCTTGAATCCAAGACAAAGGTTAGCATCAACAGTGTCCATACCCTCTTCCTGTAGTTTGTAGGCGCGCATCTTATTCATGAGTCCGATGCCACGGCCTTCCTGGTTGAGATATACTATAACACCCTTGCCTGTCTTGTCAATGAGTTTCATAGCCTCGTGCAACTGTGAACCGCAATCACAACGCTGCGAACCGAATATATCACCGGTCATACATGATGAATGTACCCTTACAAGCACTGGTTCATTCTCTTCCCATTCACCCTTTATGAGTGCTATGTGTTCAAGTCCGTTTGATTTCTGACGGAATGGTATAAGACGGAAATGTCCGAACTCGGTTGGCATATCCACCTCTTCTCCCTTTTCAACAATAGAATCCTGTTTCAATCTGAATTCAATGAGGTCCTTGATTGAAATTATTTTCAGGTTATGCTGCTTTGCAATTTCAAACAACTGTGGCATGCGTGCCATTGTACCATCCTCGTTCATTATCTCAATCAAGGCGGCAGCGGGGTAGAGTCCTGCAAGGCGTGCAAGGTCTATACTTGCCTCTGTGTGTCCTGCACGACGCAATACACCGTTATCCTGTGCATAAAGAGGATTGATGTGTCCGGGGCGTGCAAAAGTCTCGGGTTTACTGCTTGGATCTGCAAGAGCCTTGATAGTTGCAGCACGGTCTGTAGCCGAAACACCGGTTGAGCAACCATCGACCTTGTCAATAGTAACTGTGAATGGAGTTCCCAGCAGGCTTGTATTTGAACTCACCTGGGGAGTAAGGTCGAGTTCCTTGCAACGCGACATTGTAATTGGTGCGCAAAGTACACCACGGCCGTTCTTCAACATGAAATTCACAGCCTCTGGAGTAATCTTTTCGGCAGCAATTATAAAGTCACCCTCATTCTCTCTATCCTCATCGTCAACAACAATGAGGAATTTTCCCTCTCTGAAATCATCAAGGGCCTCTTCAATTGTATTTAATTTAAAGTCCTTCATTTATATTTATGTTTACAATTTCTGTATTTGGGTTTATAAGTTGTTCCTTTTTGATAATCTGGTTTATATCTCTAATTTTTGCTTCAACCTTTGTAAGGTCCTTATATAATTTCACTCTGAATCTTATAGCTCGTATGTAGACAAATATATTGAATGGCGAAGTTATACACAATAAAATATTAATAATTCTGTACTTGAATGGAGAAGATATGGCCTTTGGCATCAAAATAGGAATCTCATTCAAATTAATTATGATTTTTCTACTTCGGCTCTGGCTCAGTATTTCAATAATATCCTCCAGTCTTTCATTAATATCCAAAATGGTATTGTTTTTCTCATTAAAGAAAACCTTTTTTAGTGATGGAAGCTTTTTAAGCTTGTTTTTTATTTTATACAGTCTGATATCCCTGTATATTTCTTTAAGTCCACTGCGGCAATTGCTATAATCAGGTTCATCTATAATAATCTCCTTGAGCTGGATATTTCTTTTTTCGGATATAGCAAACATTCTTCTGAAAAACTCCTTTATGGTGTCATTCTTCAATATACCGGAATCCTTGTTTGCCTGATATGTAAAAAAGAGACCCAATGGTACCAATATCATTGTGCTCAACCAGGCTCCAAACCAAATTTCCCATTCACCTTCACTTGCCATTTTTGAACCTGAAGTATCAAAAATATAGTAGAGTATGAATGTTGCGACAGAAATGATTATAGGGTATCCAAGACCACCTTTCTTTACAATGGAACCAAGAGGGGCACCTATGACAAGGAATATAATACAACCAAGTGAAAGTGTAATCTTTTGCCACCACGATATTTTATGTTTGTTTAGATCCTTGTCCAGTTGATACAGCACTTTGTTGTTTATATCGTATGTATTCTTTACACTTGATATATTTCTTAATGTATTTCGTTTCCAATTCAGTTTTGCCTTTTGTGTGGCAACATTGTATATACTGTCAATATTCATTGAATACACACCTTCATTTATCATAGATACCGAATCGGATTTATTAAATTCAATCCTTGCATTATAGGTGTTTCGTTTCAAGTGTTTGAGATTATCCCTTGCAATACTGTCATTTGATTTACCCAATGAGTCAATGGCCAATACCAGTTCCTTCATGTTTTTTCCATCGGCCTTTGTCTTGAGGAAATCTGAGTTCTTCATTTCGAATCCGCCCTCAGTCTCAATCACCAGATCCTTTTGGATAAATGTTTCTCTGCGGTATGGTGCATTCTTCTTGTTGATATTCTGCTCGTCAAGGTTTGAAAACTGTTCACCCGAGAATATGGAGAGTATCATATTCTTGTCGTCGGCTGTGTTTCTTAGTATGGCTGAATCAGCAACCAGGATATTAGCCTTTTCAAAACCGGCTGACATGTCATATATGGTTACATCATAGAGCATTCCGGTCTCTTTGTCCTTTCTGTTTACATAGAGATTGTAACCATTTATTTTGTTGTAGAAAATCCTTTCTGGTATATCACTTTCAGGTGAAGCTTGTTTAATGGAGTACATCATTGCTACAAGCTTCTTTTGCGCCATTGGTGCAATGATATTTTGAAAACAGAACGATATACCTCCAAAGAACAAACAGCAGATAATAAGCGGCACCATTGTTCGTATGAGTGGGACACCTGCTGATTTTATTGCCAGCAATTCAAGTTTCTCACCCATGTTGCCGAATGTCATGAGCGCTGCAAGCAATATGGCAAGTGGCAGTGCCTTTGAGACGAGAGATACAGAACCTAGAAGAAAGAATTGTGAAATGACTGTAAGCTCCAGTCCCTTATCGACAAAATCATTTATCCACATCCATAACAACTGGATGATGAAGATGAAAAGACAGATGAAAAAGGTTGCCATCAAGTTCTTTAAAAAAGCCTTTATAATGAAACGGTCCAGCTTTTTTATGTAATAAAACCTTGGGAATTTCATGTTTATATAGTGATGGTACCTTTGTATTTTGGGTTCATTTATATATTAAGCACAGAAAAACAGTGCTGCCATCAATAACGCAGCAGTTGTTCTCTGTGCAAATTTAGCATAAAAAGTGTGAATTTTATCTATAAGATAAAAAAAACTCACCATTACATACCCGATTGTCTTCTCAAATTTTCGATTTGAGAATTCCACAACTCCTTTTGGTCTTCACTTTCGCCCTTTTCGGCAAAATCCGTAACTTCAAGTGTATTCTCACGGGTGAGTTCGTTATATGAAATCCTCATTTCAAAGTAAGTGTTCGGTGATTCATCCTCCCACCTGAATTTAACATACACACCATTTCTTTGTGCCACAAGATGAGCAACTCTCTTTTCGGTTTTTCCCCAATAAAAAGTAAATGTACGGTCAAAACAATCTACCCTGTCTGCAAACCATGGTGAAAGGCCGGCTGCAGTTCCTATATGTTTCCATATCATTCCAGCGCTTCCTTTAAGAGTGTATTCAAGAAAAACTTTCTCCTTACTCATTATAACTAAATATTATAGGTTGTATATCTCCCGCAATTTAGGAAATAAAAATAACAAATCCAATTTTAAAACTCTATTTGTGTCCATTTTTAAAGTTTGTTATGTTTTTTGACCGTAAAACTACTTTTGTATAAAGTTTTTTTGATGAAAAGCATAAAAAAATTTGTCAATTAAAAAATATAGACATATCTTTGCACCGCAAAAACGCAATGGCGAGATAGCTCAGCTGGTTAGAGCGCATGATTCATAATCATGAGGTCCCCGGTTCAATCCCGGGTCTCGCTACTCAAAACGGAGAAAGCCTAAAAAACTCTCTCCGTTTTTTGTTTAAATTGGTATCAACAAAAAGTGGATGTATGCGACTGCATGCATCCACTTTTTTGATTATAAGTTATTTGTTTTTATTTTCTGGTTTTTTCCAGTTTGCTGTTTATCTCTTTCATGCGCTTGGTTGTAAGCGGATAGAAGAATATGAATAATGCCGATATTGCAGCAATACCTGCCGGAACCCAACTTATCAATAGTCTCAGACCTTCTATTGCACTGTCTGTCTGCACAGCACCTTCGGCTGTGTTGAAACCGAATGCAGCAAGTAACCACAGAACAGCTGCTGTACCGAATGCTCCACCGAACTTCTGTGCCATTGATGATGAAGAGAAGATGAGACCTGTAGATGATGTCTTGAACTTATATTCTGCATAATCGGCAATGTCGGCATACATACTCCATACAAGTGGCGAGATGATTCCGGTGAATATACCCATTACAATCTGTAGCAACAATAGTGTCCAATAGCCGGCTGTGCAGTCTGTCGGTACAAAGTAGAATGCGACACAAAGTGCCATTATTATGAACAGAGAGTATAGGAATGTACTTTTTTTACCCAATTTGAATGTTATTGGTGTTGCAATAGCGACACCAACCATGTTGGCTATCTCTCCAATTGTAAAGAATATACCTGTGTAGAATGCGAATTCAAATGAGAATATGGAAAGGGTAGCACCATCAGCAATCTGTGTTGTGAAATAATATGGAATGATGGCGTATCTTACAGCGCCAAAGAAATTAAAGAACAGTACGCCACCGAGTAGAATCCACCAAGGCTTGTTGTGAAGCAGTGACTTGAAATCATCCTTTATGCTTGTCTGTTTGATGATTGGCTTGATTCTCTCGCGTGTCATCTTGAAGGTGAGAATGAATAACAGACAGCAGATAATACCTACCACCATCATTGCAAACCACCATGCTCTCGGGTCAAGTGTTACCTTTCCGCTTGTGCCTGCAAAGAAATTACATAAAGGCTCCCACAGCAGTAGTACAATGAAAGAACCTGCATAGGCAAAGAACATTCGGTAGGATGAAAAAACCGTCTTTTCATCGCTATCATTTGTCATTACGCCAAGCATTGAACCGTATGGTACATTGATAGCTGTATATACGGTCATCATAAGGATGTATGTTGCAAAAGCCCAGATATTCTTGCCTGTTTCGTTAAAATCGGGAGTTGTGAACAGCAGTATGCCGGATATGGCAAAAGGTACAGCTATCCATAGCAGATATGGGCGGTATTTACCCCATTTTGTGTTTGTTCGGTCGGCAATGATACCCATCATTGGGTCCGATACAGCATCCCATAGTTTTGTAACAAGGAATAGTGTTCCGGCAACAGTAAGGTCAAGGCCGAATACATAAGTGTAGAAGAAAGGCAGATATGCGCTGAAAACTTTCCAGAACATCGATGATGCCATGTCACCAAATCCGTAACCGATTTTTTCTTTTAGAGTAGCCATTAGTTTTTTTTGTGTTTTTTATTGAATTTTGGGCAAATGTAACAAAAGTGTGCGTCAATGCCAATACCGGAATGTTTTTTTTGAGCCTTAGGAACTGTAAAAATCGTTTTTTGTTTCTTTCATTATAGCGATTGAGGTAAATAGTGGTCAAATCCAAAAAAAATATACCTTTTGCTATTTTTTATGAAAAAAAGTTTATTTTTGTGACATTGAATAGGTGTGTATATACGCCTATTGGCTTTTGTTGATAACTATTTATTTATTATATAATTTAAAATCAATTCATTATGTGGTTAACTAAATCTTCTGTGGGAAGAAAGGTTATCATGAGTGTTTCGGGTGCTGCCCTTGTACTCTTCCTTCTCTTCCACATGTCAATGAACTTGGTTGCAATCATCAGCACAGATGGTTACAACATGATTTGTGAGTTTTTGGGAGCTAATTGGTATGCATTGGTGGGAACTGCAGGTCTTGCAGCTCTCGTTGTTGTACACTTTATCTATGCTTTCATTCTTACAATGCAGAACAGAAAGGCTCGCGGTTCACAGCGCTATGCTGTTGCCGAAAGACCAAAGGGTGTATCTTGGGCATCGCAGAACATGCTTGTTCTTGGTATCATCGTTGTTCTTGGCTTGAGCCTTCACCTCTTTAATTTCTGGGCAAACATGCAGTTGCCAGAGATTCTCCACAAGTGGGATCATAGTGTGAATGTTGATTTGGCAGCAAATGGTTCTTACTACATTGCTTACACATTCGGTTGCCCTGTCTATGTTGCTCTTTACATTGTTTGGTTGGCTGCTTTGTGGTTCCACCTTACACACGGTTTCTGGAGCGCAATGCAGACACTTGGCTGGAACAACAAAGTATGGTTCTGCCGTTGGAAGGCAATCGGAAACGTTGTCGTTACCTTGATTATCCTCGGCTTCTTGGCTGTTGTAATTGCAGGTGCACTTGGTATTGGTGACTTGAAAGAGTACAAGGAGTTTATTGAGTGTGCAAAAGAGTGTGGTATTTGATATAAAACCTAAAACATATATATTATGGCTAAAATAAGTTCAATTAAAGTGGATTCAAAAATCCCCGAAGGCCCATTGGCTGAAAAATGGACTAACTATAAGGCACATCAGAAATTGGTGAACCCTGCCAACAAGCGTAAGTTGGATATCATTGTTGTGGGTACAGGTCTTGCTGGTGCATCGGCAGCCGCATCACTTGGTGCAATGGGTTTCAACGTGCTCAACTTCTGTATTCAGGATTCTCCACGCCGTGCTCACTCAATTGCAGCGCAGGGTGGTATCAATGCTGCTAAGAACTATCAGAACGACGGTGACTCTGTTTACCGCCTTTTCTACGATACAATCAAGGGTGGTGACTACCGTGCACGCGAAGCAAACGTTCACCGTTTGGCCGAGGTTTCAG
>JAEIGA010008987.1_pt1 | contig 15118 bp, 17 predicted proteins | sample 9270691 | NCBI WGS metagenome assembly JAEIGA01 (sample SAMN17057246, study PRJNA624740) | gut metagenome | biome: biome; isolation source: fecal sample | host: Bos grunniens | place: China: Xizang | collected 2019
ATAAATTTAGCGATAGGTTGAAAAAGGTAAAGCTTCCTTTTATAAAAAATCCTTACAATTTTCAAAAATCAAAGAGAAAAATAGCCGAAAACGTTATGGCTTTTGTAACGGATATGGCGTATTTTTTAGTAATAACGTCAGTTATGACTGTTTATACGTATCATGTGAATTCAGGCATTGTAAGGTGGTATATATTTGGCGGTGCAATCGTTGGAATTTTATTATATTACGTAACTCTTGGAAGACTAGTTATATCGGTCTCTGAATGTATAAGCTTTTTAATAAGAGCGTTCTTTTTATATATTGTGTTTTTCATTTCGAAGCCGTTTTTGTTTTTGTATTCGAAAATAAAGCCATATTTTAAAAAAATAAAATCAACAAAAAATAAAGATAAAAAATCGCATCAAAAAACCTCAAACCGTAGAGTAGAACTATATAAATTAGGAAAATAAGAATTTTAAAATTTATAAATTCTAAAATTGTTAAAACAAAAAATCACCCTTACAGGTGATTTTTTGTAATTTAAAAATTCTTTATTTAATGGAGCACTTGCCGTCGCTACATTTGTCGAGCACAAAAGACTCGCAATCAACACATTGAGAAACGGTTGGATTGCATTCGTGTGTGCCGATAGAAACGGTATCAAGAACGCAATAGTTGGTTGTTTTAGCATGATGTGCGCACGACTTAACTGTGCAATGAATACAATGATTTGCCTTTTTTTCCATAATGAACTCCCTGATAAAAAATTGAAATCAAAAGATTTCGATTTTAGTTTGCGCAAACAGTTACAAATAATTCAAAAATATAGAAAATAACTATTGACATGTGTATTTTCGCGTGATATAATACATAGCGTATCTGGGTATAGCGCAGCTGGGAGCGCGCTACCTTGGGGTGGTAGAGGCCGTGGGTTCAAATCCCGCTACTCAGACCAAAAAAGCCAAACGAGATATTTCTCGCTTGGCTTTTTTGCTTTATATAGTATAAAATGTATTGATTTTTATTTTTTAATATGATAAAATATATAAGAATAAGTATATAAGGAGCTCAATATGGGACTTTTTACAGGAAAAACATTAATGATAACAGGAGGAACAGGATCCTTTGGAAACGCTGTCCTTAACAGATTTTTACAAACCGATCTTGCCGAAATTAGAATTTTTTCTCGTGATGAGAAAAAGCAGGACGATATGCGCCACGAATTTCAGGTTAAAATGCCTGAATATGCTGATAAAATTAAGTTTTATATAGGAGATGTTCGTGATATTGCATCCGTGAAAAATGCTATGCACGGTGTCGATTACATCTTTCACGCAGCTGCGCTCAAACAGGTTCCTTCGTGTGAGTTTTTTCCACTTGAAGCTGTGAAAACCAATGTTTTGGGAACCGACAACGTTCTTACAGCAGCTATTGAAGAGGGAGTAAAGTCTATTATTTGTCTTTCTACTGATAAGGCTGCATATCCTGTAAATGCTATGGGAACAAGTAAGGCGATGATGGAAAAGGTTATCGTTGCTAAATCTCGTACTGTATCTCCTGATAAAACGAAAATTTGTTGTACAAGATATGGTAACGTTATGTGTAGCCGTGGTTCCGTTATTCCTCTTTGGATAGAGCAAATTAAGAACGGACAACCTATCACAATTACCGAGCCATCTATGACTAGATTCATTATGTCCCTCGAAGAGGCTGTTGATTTGGTTCTTTTCGCATTTGAAAAGGGTGTTAGTGGCGATATTCTTGTTCAAAAAGCACCTGCTTGCACAATTCAAACACAGACAGAGGCAGTTTGTGAACTTTTTGGTGCTGATAAAAGCAATATAAAGGTTATCGGTATAAGACACGGCGAGAAAATGTATGAAACGCTCCTTACAAACGAGGAATGCGCTCGCGCTATCGATATGGATAGATTCTACCGCGTGCCTTGCGATAGCAGAGGCTTGAATTACGATAAGTATTTTAGCGATGGAGATTCAAAACGCAATACTTTGACGGAATTCAATTCAAATAATACTAACCTTCTTGATGTGGATGCTGTTAAAGAAAAGCTTCTTTCTCTTGAATACATTAGAAACGAGCTTGATACTATGGGTATCAAGTATTGAGGTATATATGAACATTCTTGTTACAGGAGCTAAGGGCTTCGTAGGGAAAAATCTTGTGGCGAGCCTTTACAATATAAAAGAAGGTAAGGATAAGGCAAATTCACATATATCTATTGATGATATATTCGAGTATGATATCAATACCAACATTGAATTATTAGATATATATTGCAAGGAAGCAGACTTTGTTTTTAATTTGGCTGGAGTTAATCGCCCAAAAAATCAAAACGAATTTATGCAAGGCAACTTTGAATTTTCTCATTCGCTTTTGGATCTTTTGAAAAAACATAATAATAAGTGCCCTGTAATGATTTCTAGTTCTATTCAAGCGACTCTTGAAGGACGATTTGCGAATAGCGAATATGGCAAAAGCAAAAGAGCAGGCGAGGAATTGATGCTTGAATATTCTAGGCAAACCGGTGCTAAGACTTTGATTTATCGTTTTCCAAACCTTTTTGGAAAGTGGTGTAGACCAAATTATAATAGTGTGATTGCTACATTTTGTTATAATATAGCGAATGATTTGCCAATTCAGGTAAACGATCCGAGCGTAGAACTCGATTTGGTCTATATTGACGATTTGCTCGAAGAAATGATTCGTGCTCTTGACGGAAGAGAAACAAAAATAGGAGATTTTTGTACTGTTCCTGTTCAATACAAAACAAATCTTGGATTTATTTCCCAAACTATACAAAGCTTTCCTCAAATTAGAGAATCATTTGAAGTCCCAAATTTCGAAAACTCTTTGGTTTCAAAGCTTTATAGTACATGGTTGTCTTATTTACCTGCCGAAAAGCTTCTTTATGACTTGAAAACTAATATTGACGATCGCGGCAGCTTTACCGAAATAATAAAAACTGCAAATTCGGGACAGTTTAGTGTTAATATTTCGAAACCAAACATCACCAAGGGAAACCATTGGCACCATTCTAAGAATGAAAAATTTGTTGTTGTAAAAGGTGAGGCGCTTGTCCAACTTCGTAAGCTAGGCAAAGATGATGATGGAAACGACTATCCAACAATAGATTTCTATGTTAATGGCGAAAAGCTTCAAGTGCTCGAAATGATACCTGGCTACACTCACAATATCATAAATCTTTCTAAGACGGAAGATTTAATAACGTTTATGTGGGCAAACGAGCCCTTTAATCCTGATAAACCAGATACTTTTTTTGAAAAGGTGTAATGAAATGACTGTTAATTACGACTACTCAAATGTTAAATTCCAAGAAAACGGAAAAATCAAGCTTCTTATTATCGTTGGAACTAGACCCGAAATTATTAGACTTTCTGCAACGATTAATAAATGCAGAAAGTATTTTGACTGCATTCTTGCTCATACAGGTCAAAATTATGATTATAATCTTAATGGCGTTTTTTTCAAGGATTTGAAAATTACTGATCCTGATGTTTATATGGATGCTGTTGGTGAAAATCTTGGTGAAACAATAGGAAATATAATAAGTGCATCATTCACACTTATGACTCAAATTAAACCGGATGCATTGCTCGTTTTAGGAGATACCAATTCATGCTTATCAGCCATTTCCGCTAAAAGGCTTCACATTCCTATTTTTCATATGGAAGCAGGAAATCGTTGTAAGGATGAGTGCTTGCCTGAGGAGACAAACCGTAGAATTGTAGACATTATTTCTGATGTAAATCTTGCCTATTCTGAGCACGCAAGAAGATATCTCGCCGAATGTGGATTGCCAAAAGAGAGAACATATGTTACTGGAAGCCCAATGTCTGAGGTTTTAAGATCGAATATCAAAGACATTGAGGCATCTAATATTCTTTCAAAGCTTAATCTTGAAAAGGGCAAATATATACTTCTTTCTGCTCATAGAGAGGAGAATATTGATACTGAGAAAAATTTCATTTCACTTTTTAACGCTATTAATGAAATGGCAAGAAAATATGATATGCCTGTATTGTACTCTTGTCATCCAAGAAGTAGAAAGAGAATAGAAAAAATGGGATTTAAGCTTGATGAAAGAGTTATTCAACACGAGCCTCTTGGATTCCACGACTATAACAATCTTCAAATGAATGCGTTCGCTGTTGTATCTGATAGCGGAACTTTGCCTGAGGAGTCGAGCTTTTTTACATCCATTGGAAATCCGTTTCCTGCAGTTTGCATAAGGACCTCTACAGAACGTCCTGAGGCTCTTGATAAGGCTTGCTTTATTTTAGCTGGGATTGATGAAAAATCACTTCTTCAGGCCATCGATACTGCAGTAACTCTTGTTAAAAATAAGGATTTTGGTATTCCTGTACCTGATTACACCGACGAAAATGTTTCTGGTAAGGTTGTTAAAATTATTCAATCTTATACCGGAATTGTTGACAAAATGGTTTGGAGAAAATATTAAAAAGAAAAGGGCTTTTAAAAGCCCTTTTTTCTTATTTTAAAACATATTCGGGTTTTGATATGCCCTTGATGCAATCGGCGCTAATAATAGCCTTAGAAACGTCCTTGCGTGATGGAAGCTCATACATAATAGAAGTCATTGTTTCTTCCATAATAGAACGGAGTCCGCGAGCACCGGTTGAGCGGTCCAAAGACTTGGAAGCAACCTCGCTTAAAGCATCGTCTGTGAATTCTAGCTCAATTCCATCAATTTCGAAAAGCTTCTTATATTGCTTTACAATTGAATTTTTTGGCTCTTTGAGAATTTTAACTAGAGCATTCTTGTCAAGATTTTCAAGACCAACAATTACAGGAAGACGGCCAACAAGCTCTGGAATAAGACCATATTTTACAATATCGTGTGCATTTGCATCCTCAAATACCTTGGTACCGTTGTTTTCTTGCTTGCTCTTGATAGTGCCACCAAATCCCATAAGCTGCTTGCCCTTGCGCGATTCGATTATGTCGGAGAGCCCGTCAAAAGCACCACCGCAAATAAACAAAATATTTTCGGTATTAATCTTTATAAATTCTTGATTAGGATGCTTTCTTCCACCTTGTGGTGGAACGTTTGCAACCGTGCCCTCGAGAATTTTTAAAAGCGCCTGTTGAACACCCTCGCCCGAAACGTCACGAGTTATAGAGCGATTTTCGCTTTTTCTTGAAATTTTATCAATTTCATCAATATAGATAATACCTTTTTCAGCCTTGCTTATATCAAAATCGGCAGCTTGAATAAGTCTTAAAAGGATATTTTCAACATCCTCGCCAACGTATCCCGCCTCGGTAAGAGTAGTGGCGTCAGCGATAGCAAAAGGCACCTTGAGCGCACGCGCAAGTGTTTGTGCAAGGTATGTTTTACCAACACCGGTAGGACCAATCAAAAGAACGTTGCTTTTTTGAATGTCAACATCATTTTCACTTGCTTCCTTAGCCTTTTGTTCATTATAAAGAATTCTCTTATAATGGTTGTAAACAGCAACGGAAAGAGTGATTTTAGCCTTATCCTGACCGATTACGTATTCATCTAATGTTTCCTTGATTTGAGCAGGAGTTGGAAGATTGGAAAGAGAGAAACCTTCCTCGGATACGCTTTTTTCTTCGCTTTCAAGATATTCGTCGATTATCATCGAGCATGCGTCAATGCATTCATCACAAATACAAGCACCCGATGGAGAAGGAATAAGCAATCCTACATCCTTTTCGCCTCTGCCACAAAAGGAGCATCTTTTAATTTCACTCATATGAATTAAACTCTCTTGTCAATTACTTTATCAATAAGTCCGTAAGCCATAGCCGCATCAGCTGACATAAAGTTATCGCGCTCTGTATCACGCTCAATAACCTCAAGAGGCTGATTTGTGTTTTTTGCAAGAATTTCATTAAGTCTAGCTCTTGTTTTTAAGATGTGGTCTGCATGGATTTTAATATCAGTTGCTTGACCTTGAGCACCGCCAAGAGGCTGATGAATCATAATTTCGCTATTAGGAAGAGCAATACGTTTTCCTTTAGCGCCACTTGAAAGAAGAAATGCTCCCATGCTTGCCGCCATTCCTACGCAAATGGTAGAAACGTCGCACTTAATGTAATTCATAGTATCGTAAATAGCCAATCCAGCGCTAACACTTCCTCCGGGGCTATTTATATAAAGATAGATATCCTTATCAGGGTCCTTAGCCTCAAGATAGAGAAGCTGTGCAACTACCAAGGATGCAGTTGTATCGTTTACTTGATCGCAAAGAAATACGATTCTATCCTCGAGAAGTCTTGAATAAATGTCAAAAGAGCGTTCGCCACGGCTACTTTGCTCAATGACCATAGGTACGTAAGGCATAATAATCCTCCTATAATTTAAGTTTAAAATTACCGCTGTATTTATTAAACACAGCGGTAACAAGAATACGAATGTTAATTTACGCTTTTACTTTTGCGTTAGCCTTAACAAAATCAACAGCCTTCTTTACGCAAAGGTCTGACTTAATTGCGTCAGCCTCAACAAGCTCCTTAACCTTATCAGCCTCAAGACCGTAAGCGGTAGCAAGATTTGCATATTCAGCGTCAACCTCTTCGGCTGTAGCATCAATACCCTCAAGCTCAACAATCTTTTCGAGAGCAAGACGAGTTTTAACCTGTCTTTGAGCCATAGGCATAAACTGCTCACGCAAAGATTCGAGTGTTTGACCGGTATATTTGCAGTAAGTATTGAGATCAAGACCTTGCATTCTAAGTCTTGAATCATAGTCGCGAACAAAGTTCTCAGCCTCGTTTTCGAACATAGCAGCAGGGATGTCAGCCTCAAGAGCCTCAACCAATGCGTCTATGATTTGAGCTTCAACTGCGTTTTCAGCATCCTGCTCATTTTTCTTTTCGAGTTTTGCCTTAATGTCTGCCTTATATTCATCAACAGTATCAAATTCGCTTACGTCCTTAACGAATTCATCGTCAAGAGCAGGAAGCTCGTTGAACTTAATGCCGTTAAGAGAAATCTTGAAGATTGCTTCCTTGCCTGCAAGGTCCTCAGAGTGATACTCAGTTGGGAATGTAACTGTGATATCGAACTTTTCACCGATGTTATGACCGATGATTTGCTCTTCAAATCCAGGAATAAAGCTACCTGAGCCAATAGAGAGGTCGTATCCCTCTGCCTTGCCACCGTCAAATGCAACACCGTCGCAGAAGCCTTCGTAGTCGATGTTTGCAATATCGCCGTCTTGAACAGCACGGTCAGTAACGTCAACAACGCGAGAGTTTCTCTGACGAGCTCTGTCGATATCAGCAGCAATATCCTCTTCGGTTACTTCCTTAACAGTCTTGTCAACCTCAATGCCCTTGTAGTTCTTGAGCTCAACAGCAGGCTTTACAAAGAATTTAGCCTTGAGAACAACACCGTTGTCATCAATTGTAACGATGTCAAACTCAGGACGGCTTACAACCTTGAGGTCAGCCTCCTTGATAGCGTTTTCGTAAGCGTCAGGAATGATTTCGTTGATTGCATCTTCATAGAAAACACCCTTGCCATACATTTTTTCAATCATTGAACGAGGAGCTTTACCTTTTCTAAAGCCAGGAACGTTAATCTTCTTAACTTCCTTGCGATATACCTTCTCGATAGCAGCCTCGAAGGTCTCCTTGTCAACGTCAAATTCGATTTCGTAAAGGTTCTTTTCAACCTCTGTGGTTTTTTTCAAAGCCATTTTTATTATCCTCCAAAAGTAATTGGTTTTTTATTTCTATAACATTATATATAAATAAATTTAAAAAGTCAATATAATTTCGCAAATTAAATAGAAAAATTTAATTTTCAGGGCTTAATTAGCGATGGAACGAAATTTAAGTAATCGGCGGAAATTAAAGTAAAGCAAATATCCTTGTAAACTACACTTTTCGGAATGTTATAAACACCGTGAATGTGTCCGTGATAACAATGTGATATGTTAAATTCCTTTAAAACGTCAATAATACTGTCGCAAACAAACGAGCCGTAATAAGCAGGGAAGTGAAGAAAAACAAGAATTTCCTTGTCGGACTCACCCTTTAATTTAGTAGCTTCCTCAAGACTCATTCTAAGACGCTGCGCTTCACGGGCAACGATTTTGTCGTATTCGGGATTATTCGTAGCATTTTGAAGCTTTTCATCAATGTACCATCCTCTAGTACCACAAACGATGTAATCCTCCACCTCATATGCATTGTTGAATAGAAAATCTATGGTTTTAAAGTCTTTTTTCTCGATATATGCACGATTTTTGGACATTGTTCCCCACCAGTAGTCGTGGTTTCCCTTGCCAAGAAGCTTCTTTCCCGGAAGAGAATCAATGAATTCAAAATCCTTGTCAATGTCCTCTATATTGATCGCCCAAGAGATATCTCCAGGGACTATAACCGTGTCCTCATCCTTTACGATAGCACACCAATTTTTCTTTATCTTATTAACGTAATCCTGCCATCTGTTTCCAAAAATATCCATCGGCTTATCAGCTGATAGAGGAAGATGGAGATCTGCCATCGCAAAAATAGCCATTTTAACTCCTAATCAAGAATGTTTTTTACAGTAAACGCATAAGCGTTTTCAAAAAATATTTTATTAGCAATTTCTTTTCCAAATTGCTTTTCAATACAAAAATAGAGATTTTCTAAGTCGGAAATATCGTCAATTCCGTTCGGCAATGATCGAATTCCATCGAAATCGCAACCAAGTCATAGCGAATTTTTCGCACCAAGCGCTAAATAGTAATCAATATGCCTTAAAATGTCGCTTATATCGGCTTTTGACGATGCGTTTAAATGCTCAGGGGCAAGCGAAATCCCTATAAGAGAATTCAATCCTATTAAATCGCGAGCCTGTGATTTTAGAAGATTTCTTCTATGAGGACAGGCAAAATATGAATTTGAATGTGATGCAATCGGTATTTTTCTCGCCTAGACACAAATTAAAAGAATGTCGTAAAAAGACCTACAGGATGCGTGGGATAAATCAACGGTTATACCAAGCTCTACCATTTTTGATATGGCTTTTTTGCCAAAGTCAGTAAGCCCTAAATTTGTGTTCCAAGCACCACCAATGCGGCTTATATCTTTCCAAAGCGGAGTTATTATTCTTACACCGTCCGAATATAGGGAGCTTAGCCTCAAAATGTCATCCTCAATAATTCTTGCATCCTCGATAGACAAAATTAAGGCAGAGTTTGTCAATTCGCTGGCAAAAGTAGCAAAGCTAACACCTTGCGCTTTGGCGAATTTGTAAGTGCTTAAGTATCTTTTGTATCCCTCTGAATCGGTTAAGGCATTGTTAGTCCAAATTGCCATTACCTGTATATATGGAAGAAATGCTTTAGATTTGCAAAAGGATGCCTGTAGCGAAGAGTCAAAAAGAGAATATTTATTTTCATAAGCTCTTGTAAGAGTATCACAATGCAAATCAAAAAGCGGAAGCATATTATCACCTCGAAAAAGCGTTCTCTATGTAGTTTATGTCGCAAACTCGAAGAGTATCTTCTTCACACGCTTCAACAATGACCTCGCAAACATCCATTCGGGGTTGCTTTGAGGCGTGCCTTTTGGGAAGCGTCTTCATATAATAATATGCAAATTTTAACAAATTATCTTTTTTTGAGGAATTTACAGCATCAGATGGGCGATTTATATTCGATTTGTCACTTCTGCGAGTCTTTACCTCAACAAATAAAACGTGTGTTTTATTAGTGGCGATAATGTCAGTTTCAAGCTTGCCGATACGACTGTTTCTAGCAAGAATTTTGAAACCGTTTTTTCTTATGTACTTAACGCAGGCCTCCTCGCCGAAAATACCAACGTCCTTCTTCGAAAAATCACTCATTTATCGAGAAATTTCAAAAAGCTTCTTCTGTGAACAGGGCAAGGACCGAATTGTCTTATCGCATCCATATGTGCCTTTGTGCCGTAGCCCTTGTGCTTGGCAAATCCGTATTCTGGATATTCCTTGTCGTATTCATCGCACATGCGATCACGGGAAACCTTGGCAAGAATAGATGCCGCAGCAATAGAAGGAACAGTAGCGTCGCCCTTGACAACGGTTTTTGTAGGGATGTCAAAGCCACGTGATTTGTCGCCGTCAATCAATGCCATATCAGCAGGTATGGAAAGTCCCTTAACGGCACGGTTCATAGCAAGCATTGTTGCATTTAGAATGTTCAATTCCTCAATTTCCTCAACGCTTGCCATAGCAACGCAGTAGGAAAGAGCATTTTCAATAATCAAATCGAAAAGAGCCTCGCGCTTCTTTTCGGTAAGCTTTTTAGAGTCGTTTAGTCCCTCAAGAACAAAGCCCTCGGGCAAAATGCACGCAGCAGCAACAACAGGACCCATAAGTGGACCTCGTCCTGCCTCGTCTATTCCACAAATAACCTTTATCTTATCGTTTTTAAAGGCGTTTTCATAGTTGTAATCAAGCATTTTTATCCTCCGGTGATTCGATGGTTATGTTTCCGATTTTTGCGCCTCTAAACTCCTCTAAAAGAGTAATAGCGGTGCGCTCAGTGTTAATTTCTCCGCCGGAAATCAAAAATCCACGCTTTCTTCCCACAAGCTCGAAAAGCTCAAAGTCCATTTCACACGCATCAAGCTCTGATTGAGTTATTTTATATCTTGCCATAAGCTTTTCAGGCGCAATTTTACGAAGGCGAGAGCACAAAAGAACAGCGATATATTCAATATCCAAAATAGCATCCTTTATAGCACCGGTAATAGCAAGGTTTTCACCAACAACCTTTTCCTCGAATTTTGGCCAAAGCACACCGGGCATATCCATTAAGTCTAGACCGATTGTGGTAGGAATCCATTGCTTGTTAAGAGTAACGCCAGGGCGATTTTCAACCTTCGCCTTTTTAGCTCCGCAAAGCTTATTTATAAGAGAGGATTTTCCTACGTTAGGGATGCCGACAAACATAGCCTTGAGCTTTCTTGACATTCCCTTATCCTCATATCTTTTAAGCTTTTCGGAAAGGATTTCCTTAACGCTCGAGGCAAGCGCAGAGAAGCCCTCGCCGGTAATGCAGTCAACGGCAATGGCGTATTTTCCCTTTGATTTGTAATATTCAATCCACTTTTTTGTCATTTCCTTGTCGGCAATAGAGCTTTTGTTGAGCACAGTAAGACAAGGCTTGTCCCCGATTATTTTCGCAATTTCGGGATTTTTTGAGCTATATGGAATTCTTGCATCCAAAATCTCAACAATAATATCAACTTCCTTAAGATTTTCCGATATAAGACGGCGAGTTTTCGCCATATGACCGGGAAACCATTGAATAACGTCAGATTGCATATATACCTCTTATTTTACAAGTCCTGTGTTTGGAAAAATTCTAAATACGCATTTTCCAACTATATAATCCTCGTGAACAAATCCAATCTCGCTTGAACGGCTATCCTTGGAATTGTTTCTATTATCTCCCATTAAAAACAAATGATTTTCGGGAACAATAGTCGTAGCAGTGATTAAAGCACCTTCACTGGTTTTAGTCCAATGAGCCCCATCCGGAGCGATGTATAAATAGTTAAAAGAATTATAGAAAGCATAATCCCTTTCATCTAGCAAAACACCATCAACGTATACGTCGTAAACACAATCACCATAGCGACCAAGGTCCATAGAGTAAACAATTTTAACCTCTTGACCTTCCTTGGCAATAACTCTTTTAACAATAGGCTCGTGATAATTGTCAGGCTCGGCAACAACAACGTCCCCGTGCCTTGGATTATACGAGAAAAATAAATTTGACACAACAAGATAATCCTTGTCGTGAAGAGTAGGCTCCATTGATGCGCCCGAAACAATGCTCATTCTGGCGATAAATGTAAAAATCAAGATAACGCAAACGATGGCAAGAACAAGAGATTCCACGATCTCATATATGCCGCTAGTTGTTTTGTTTTCTTTTCTTGTTTCTTTGGTATATTCCTCTTGCATAATATCTCCTAATAAGGTAAAAACATAATCTTTCATCTTATTTTACCACGAATAGAGAAAATTAACAACACTTTTTATAAAATTTATTAATAATATTATAGTAAGAGAAAATTTTTTCAAAAAAGTGAAAAAATGTCTTGCATTTTAAAAACTAATGTGATATAATGTGCCCAAGTGTGCATTTTATGCACCAACGGGATGGTCCGCTGCGAAGCTCTGCATGAACATCCTATGATTAAATGGAGGGCGCGAAAATGGATAAGATCCAAGCACTTGTAAACGAGCAGTTGAAGACAGAAGTACCACAGTTCAACATTGGTGACACTGTAAAGGTACACAACCTCATCAAAGAGGGAAACAGAGAAAGAATTCAGATTTTTGAAGGCACCGTTATTGCAAAGCACGGTGGCGGAATCTCTGAAACATTCACTGTAAGACGTGTTGCTTACGGTTGTGGTGTTGAGAAGACATTCCCACTTCATTCTCCTCACGTAGCTAAGGTTGAGGTTACCAGACTTGGTAAGGTTAGAAGAGCAAAGCTCTACTACCTCAGAGACAGAGTTGGTAAGGCTTCCAAGGTTAAGGAGCAGATCTAAGCTTTTAAAGAAAATATCTCCGTTGAAAAACGGAGATTTTTCTTTTATTATCTTAAATTTCTTGGCATTCTTAGCTTCACCTTTTTATCATGGCGTCTTCTTGCCAAAAAAGATGCACAAAGAGAGGTCAAAATTATAAGAAGCCTGTGAATTATCGCGCCTGCACTTGATGCGTCTCTTATAAAAATAGAAAGGAAAAGAGTTAAACAAAATATCATTGTCCCTAGTATGAGTCCGCCAAAGAGCCACTTTTCCTTATTTATTCTTGTCATTACAAAGGAAGTCAAAAAAGTAGACAAGTAAAGTCCTATATATCCAAGTAAGGATATCTTTGCCGTGGGATTTTGAGAGCCGTAAAACATACAAGACATTAAAACAACAAGAAAAATAGATACTAGGCAAAAAATAAGCGTAAATAAAGCGCATCTTATGATAAGCTTATAAAAGGGAAGCCCCTTTTGATGTGAGATATTTGTAGAATCCATAAATAAAAACCTCGCAAACAGTACTTTATACTAAAGTATATTTGCGAGATTTTAAATATATGAGTTTTTTATTCCTCAGTCTTAGGCTCTTCTACAGCTTCCTTTTTATCGTCAACCTTTTCAGCCTTTTCGATCTTTGCGCTCTTTTCAGATGGCTTATCGTTCATAGGAACCTCGCCACGCTTTTGAGCAGCACTAACGTCAACGTTGCGAACAGCAGTCTTCAAGAATCTAATCTTTGTTCTATCCTTGCTTGTTTCAATGGTGATAGTTTCATCCTTAATGCTTACGATTTCTCCAACAATACCACCGATAGTTGTAACCTCATCGCCAACCTCGAGATTGTTTCTCATATCGTTAGCTTGACGCTCCTGCTTCTTGTTTGATCTATACATAAAGAAGAAAACAACAACCAAAAGAACGATCATGATAATAGGCATAAAGTTGAATCCACCGCTAGTAGCACCTGCATCGCCTGCTGCGCCACCGTCAGTAAATAATGCTATAAATGACATTTTTGAGTACCTCCATGTTAAATTTTATTCTATTGTATATTATTTTAGTCGGTTTTTCAAGTCTTTAACTAAAAAAACACAAAAAAATAATAATTTGCCAAAAACTTATGTGTTGAAAAAACCGTCAAAATGTGATAAAATATAAGCATGGAATATATTATTAATGAAAAACAGGACAAAATACTCTTAAGAGATTTTTTGAGAAGAGAGCTTAAGCTCTCCGCAAGACTTGTCAAAAGCTTGAAAAAATATGAGAATTCTATCCTTGTAAACGGAGAACATTCAATTGTTACTAAAAGACTTTCTAAAGGTGATGTGGTAACGCTTGATTTTACGGACAAGGAAGAGGATGTAAACGAGTATCTTGAAAAGACCGACATTCCCCTTGATATAATTTACGAGGATGAAAATTTTACGGTTGTTAACAAGAGCTCGAATATGCCAACTCATCAATCCTTAAGACATTATACGGATACGCTTGCTAACGCACTTGCTTTTAGATACAAGGACCGTCCATATGTTTTTAGAGCAATTAATCGCCTTGATATGGACACGAGTGGCGTTGTCGTTACGGCTAATAATCGTTTTTATGCCGATTTTCTTTGTGAAAAGCTTCAAAACGGAGGCTTTCATAAGCAATATATCGCTATTGTAGAGGGAAAACTCGAGGGCGAGGGAACAATTGACGCGCCTATCATAAGACTTGAGGAAAGTATTATAAAAAGGGGCGTTTCGAGCGAAGGAGACGAATCTATTACTAATTATAAGGTGCTTATGTCAAGTGATAGCGTAAGCGTTGTGTTGGTAACACCCGTAACAGGAAGAACACATCAAATACGAGTACATATGGCTCATATCGGGCATCCTATCGTAGGAGATTTTCTCTATGGCAAGGAAAGCGACGAGATGAAAAGACAGGCGCTTCATGCATATCGCCTTGATATAGACGGAGTTGGAAGCTTTGAGGCAAAATTACCTGAGGATATGCAAAATTTGATAAGGAGATATTTTGGAGATGATAAAGGCATTTCGTAAGACAAGAGAATACGTTTCCCTTGGCTCACTTGTTATATTCTTCTTGACACTTGTAAGCCTTGTTCTTTTTATCATTGTGAATTGCTCTAAATCCTTTGCCGATTTCTTTAATTATTATATGACTGCACCTTTTAGAGCCTTTATTACTACGATGACCTCTTGGATACCGTTTTCTCTTGCCGAAATGGCAATTATTTCGATCCCGCTTTGGGCAACCGTTCTTATCGTTTATGCGATAAAAGAGAGCAAAAAGGGTACTAAAAGCGCTGTAAAATACCTTTGTGGAATAATATCGGCACTTTGCGTGATATTTATGACCTTTGTTTGGACTTATTCAAGTGGTTATCACACTACAACCATAGATAAAAAGCTCGAAATTGACAGAGAAAAGATAAGTGCCACAGAGCTTTACGAAACTGCGAATTGGCTAACTGATAATATAAACGCGCTTGCCCCCGAAATTCTTTATGGCGAGGACGGAGCATCTATTATGAACTATTCCTATAAGGAAATGAGTTCGAA
>JAEIGA010008988.1_pt1 | contig 15117 bp, 11 predicted proteins | sample 9270691 | NCBI WGS metagenome assembly JAEIGA01 (sample SAMN17057246, study PRJNA624740) | gut metagenome | biome: biome; isolation source: fecal sample | host: Bos grunniens | place: China: Xizang | collected 2019
AAAGAGCAAAAGAATACATCGAAGCTGAAAAAGATGAAAGATTCAGCAACGAAATTAAAGAATTAATTGAAAAAGAAGATTATGCAGAACTTGAAGACCGCTTTTATCAAACATTAGAATTTGGTACAGGTGGGTTGCGTGGAATTATGGGTGGCGGAACAAACCGCATGAACACTTTAGAAATTAACATGGCAACACAAGGGCTTGCAAATTACGTACTAAAAGCATTCCCAGAAAAAGCAAAAGATGGCACATTAAGCGCAGTAATTGCTTACGATAGCCGCTTAAATTCAGACGTTTTTGCAGAAGCTACAGCATTAATTTTTGCAGCTAACGGAATTAAAGCTTATTTATTCAGCAGTCTTCGCCCAACTCCAGAACTTTCTTACGCAATTCGCCAATTAAAAGCGCAAACTGGTGTTGTAGTAACAGCTTCTCACAACCCAAGAATGTACAATGGTTACAAAGCATACTGGGATGACGGTGCTCAAGTAATTGAACCACACGACAAAGGAATTATTGAAGAAGTAAATAAAGTTTCAGAAGTAAAAACAATGACAAGAGTTGAAGCAATTTCAAGCGGAAAACTTGTTATTATTGATAAAGAAATTGATGATAAATTCTGGGATATGTGTAAAGCACAACTTTTCCGTCCTGAACTAATCAAAGAAAAAGCAAAAGATGTTCGCATTGTTTATACACCACTTCACGGAACTGGAGCAATGCACGTAGAAAAAGTTCTTGGTGATTTAGGATTAAACATCATTACAGTTCCTGAACAAAGAGAACCAGATGGAAACTTCCCTACTGTGGAAAAACCAAATCCAGAAGAAAAACCAGCTTTAACTTTAGCTGTAGAATTAGCAAAAAAAGAAAAAGCAGATGGTGTTATGGCAACAGACCCAGACTCTGACAGATTTGGTACAGCATTCCCAGATAAAGATGGAAACTTTGTATTATTAAGCGGAAACCAAATGGGAGCTTTACTCATTGATTATATTTTGCTTTCTAGAAAAGAACTTGGCAAAATGCCTGCTAATCCTGCAGTTATTCGTTCAATTGTAACTTCACCTTTTGGCGATTACATCTGTAAAAAATACGGTGTAAAAATGATTGAATGTTTAACAGGTTTTAAATGGATTGCTGCTGTAGAAGCTCAGTTCGAAAAAGACAATTCTGATTCTTACGTATTTGGTCTTGAAGAAAGTTATGGATACAAAGTAGAAACTGAAGTAATGGACAAAGACGGTGTAAGTGTCGCTGCAATGTGTGCAGAAATGATTCTTTACTGGCGTTCACAAGGTAAGAGTTTACTTGAACACCTTGATGATTTATACAAAGAATTTGGATATTTTGAAGACAGAGCAATTTCTCAAAACTTCCCAGGGGCTTCTGGTAGCGAAACTATGAAAGCTATGATGAGTTCTATGCGTGCAAATCCTCCAAAAGCACTTGGTGGTGAAAAAGTTATCAAAGTAAGAGATTGCATGGCAGATCCAAATTTACCAAAGAGTAACGTTTTACAATTCTATCTTGAAAGCGGAACAATTGTAAGTGCAAGACCTTCTGGAACTGAACCAAAAATTAAATTCTATATCAACTCAATGATTCCAGCTGGTGATGGTTCTGATGCTTGGTTTGCAGATGCAAAAGTAAAAGCAGGAAAACTTTGCGATGGAATTACAAGCGATATTCAAAAAATAATTGATGAAGCGTCAAAATAAAATTTTAAAAGATTTTAAGAAACTGCACCTTCTTTATGAAGAAGGTGCAGTTTTTACTGTCTTTGACACAGAAACAACAGGTCTTTCTCCCTCAAATTGTAGAATTATAGAAATTGGTGCAATAAAATTTTCAAAAGACGGAATAATTCAAACATATTCCCAATTATTTAACCCACAATGCGAAATTCCATACTTTATTTCACAGTTAACTCACATAAATCAAGATATGGTAGATTGCTGCAAAACAATAAACTGTCATTTACCAGATTTTCTTAAAATGATTAATAACACAATTTTAATAGCTCACAATGCTCAATTTGATTTAAACTTTTTAAATGCAGAATGTGAAAAATCTGGTTTAGAATCCACAAAAAATAAAGTTATAGATACGTTACAATATTCAAAATGGGCTTTTCCTGATTTAGAAAAACATAAATTAGATTTTCTTGCAGATTATTTTAAAATAGATAAAGGCTCTTCACACAGAGCCTTTGATGATGCGCAAACTTGCAAACAGTTATTTTTAAAATGTACAGAAGTAAGAAAATAATTATTAATTTCTAGGTGCTTTTGCAGGGTCAATTGGTTGACCATTTTGGAAAACCATAAATGTAATTTGATTTTTATTACTAATGGAATCTATACCAACAGTTCCAAGTTTATCACCAGAAACTACATATTCCCCTTTTTTCACATCAATTGAACCAAGTCCAGTATATGCATAAATTAAACCAGTTTTTGATTGTACAAATAAAACTTGCCCAAAACCACGGTAAATACCAACGTACATTACAGTTCCAGCCATAATACATTTTACAGTTTCATTTTTTTGCCCAACTAATTGAACCCCCGAAACTTTACCTTTTACATAAGTAATTTTTGGATTTTTAATTGGCCAAACAGTACTTGAATCTGCATTTAAAGTTGTTCCATAAGTTCTTGTGTCAGGCGCAGGAGACAATTCTTGTGTTGTAACACTTTTTGACAAATTTTCGTTATCCGATTTTTTTGATATATTTGCTGTAGAATCAATTTTTAAAGCTTCTCTTACTTTTAATTTTTGACCTACTTTAATTACTGAATTAGAATCTAAATTATTTAATAATAACAATTCAGAAACAGTCATATTATTATTCTTTGCAATTCTGTACAAAGTTTCACCTTTTTGTACAACATGAACAGAAGTTTTGATGTTTTTATCAACTTTTTGATTTTTTGTATCTGAAGTTAACGATACAGCATTTGTAATATCCGCACTTGGAATAATTAAAACTGTATCAGCTTTTAACACATCATTTTCAGAGAGATTATTTGCTGCACGTAATTCCTGAACTGTAATTTGAAATTTTTTACTAATAGAATATAAAGTATCGCCCTTTTGAACTTTATATTTGCTTTCGGCAAACAAAATAAAAAAGGATGACATGAATATTAAAGTTAAAATTATTTTTTTTGTAATTAAATATTTTCTCATAAAATGATTATCGGCATAAATAAAAAAAACTTCATCTGTTTATTTATGAAACAATATCATTAAATAAAGAAAAAACATTAATTCCATTTATAATTTCAGAATCTTTATAAGAATATAGAATTCCATCACGGCCGTTTATTAAATGAACAGATGTAATTCCATGTTTAATAGAAATGTCAGCTTCCATTAATGCAGAAAGATGGTCTGCAATACGAACTAATCTTCCATCAATAGGATAATATTTATTTTGATTATATTTTGTATTTAATTCTTCCCAACTGACATTTTGAATTTTTCCAGAATCATTCTTAATTCTATTTGAAAACTCATCACTAGTATAATCAATAATTTCTTGAACAAAAAAATTTTCCATCAAAGGAACCAATTCTTTATTAACAATCTCATTTTCAATTTTTTTTACAATATTTGGTAAATCATCAGTTGCTTGCTTTACAGGTGAAATAATATCTCTTGTAACAGCTTCTGGCAAATCATGAAATAAAGCACTAAAAAAATTATTAATAACTCTTTGTTCACACATATTAGGATTTGATTCTCTACCCAACAACAAAGTCATTATTGCAACAAAAAAACAATGTCCCAAAACAGAAGTTTCAGGAACTCTAGGCGTTTGATTCCATCTTGTTTGAAAACGCAATTGTTCAATTTTTAACAGAAAATCAAACGGTTTTTGATGAGTAATTAATTTTTGAAGCCCTTCTAAATCAAGATATGGCTGAATTTCTGCTTGAAGTTCTTTTTCAATTGAACCTAAACGTTCCTTTTCATTAACAACAGAAATCATTTGTAATTCACGAACAGATGAATACTTAAGCGCTGCCTGATATACTTTTACAGTATTTAACAAATGTTCAGGTATAGGAAAAGAACCTGAACTTTGACCAAAATAAATAGTAAACTTAGAAAATAATTCTTCATCTTTTATTAAGGTTTTATATTGATTTAAAACCCACTCATTTAATCTTAAATATTCTTCAGGATATTCTTTTTTTAGCATTTGTTGAATTGGTGCTTTTATATCACACAAAGCAATCTTTTTTAATAAATCAAACAAGGAAGCGTAAATAATCCAAATCCAATCAATTTTGTTACCTTTATTTTCTTCAAACTTCCCTATGATATAGGCTAAAACCATCTTTTCAGCAGCTTTATCCATTTCAACCATATCAAAAGGACGAATTAAATCATTCCAACGTTGAATAGAGAAACCTTCAAATATTTTATGAGCAAATTTATTTTCCATTTTCTAATTACTTAAACCAGCTTTGTGGTCAGCATCCATTTTATCTTTCCAAACAAGAGCCTTTTTCTTAACTTCTTCAGCATTATCACTATCACCAATTGCCAAATAAAGTTTTCGTAAAGCTAAAAGATATTTAATACCGTTACGCATATCGTCAATACGGCGTGTAGAAAGTTCATATTTATCTCTGTATGCTGTAGCAGAATCATTTAACAAGCGAATAATTGCTCTCATATACAAAACAGTTGTTTCATAATCTTCGGCTCGTGGGTCAAAATAATCTTTTACAGCAGATTTCATATCAATAAGATTTTTTGCTACAGTTGCAAAACGACCTTCTAATTCAACAAAAGACCATTTCCATTTACTGTTATCTCCAAAAGCATCTTTTAACATATTGATTGCTAAACCAAGTTTTTGAACAATTTCATATCGTCTTTTTATATTTATAGAAGTCATTTTTTCATGATATGGAGTTAATTCAGAATATGGTGTATCAATAATATTTGTTACAATTTCTTCCAAATAAATAATTGCTTTATATAAAATTTTTCTGGCATCATTTAAAGCATCATTATTTTTTACATCCATTAATTTTAAAGAAAGACTATTTTGGGCCATATACAAAGATGAAATATAAATCATATCATCGCACAAAAGCAATTTTTTAAAACACAAGTCAACATCACCGTCATGCATTCCATTTAACATTGTCTTTTCTTTTTCTAAAGTAAGAGAAATTCTTTCTTTATAAGGTTTAATAACCTCTGCAAAATGTAATCTTGTTTCTTCTGAAATTTTTGCCATTAAAAAACTCCACTATATTTTGTTAATAAAGTTCTGGCATGGTCTAAAGATTCTGTCGAATTAGAATCTCCAGAAAGCATTCTAGCAATTTCAAGAACTCTTTCTTCACCTGCAACAACATGCACATTAGAAGCCGTAACTCCACCAGAAACATTCTTTTCTATCTTAACTTGATTATCGGCATAAACTGCAATACTCGCTAGGTGTGTAATACAAAAAATTTGTCTTTTTGCAGCAAGCATTTTTATATGATTTCCTACAGAAACGGCAATTTCCCCACCAATTCCAGTATCAATTTCATCAAAAATTAAAGTTCCAACGTTATCTGATTTTGCAAAAACAGTCTTTAAAGCAAGCATAACTCTAGATAATTCACCACCAGACGCAATTTTTGCCAATGGTAACAAAGGATTCCCAGGATTTGCGCTAATTAAAAATTCAATATCGTCTTTACCGTATGGACCACATTTTTGTTCAATTTCGGAACCAGCTTTATCTTTAATAGAAACACCAAAAGAAGTTCCTTTCATTCCAAGATTACACAAAATTGAATCAACCTCTTTTTCTAACGATGATGCACATTTTTTTCTTATTTCAGAAATTTGGTTTGCACGCAACAAGACATCTTTTTCAAGTTGCTTAATTTCAACCAACAACTTTTGTTTTTTTTCATCACTATCAATATTTTCATCCAAAAACTTTTGAGCTTTTTCAAAATATTCAAAAACTTCAGATAAAGGCGCATTTAGTGACGAAGCATATTTTTTCTTTAAGTTATAAATTAATGACAAACGATTATGAACTTCTTCTAATCTTGCAGGATCAAATACAAGTTTTTGCATATACAAAGAAATTTCTTCTGAAATATCAGACAATTCATAAAACGAAGATTCTATTCTTTCGTTTAATGTCGAAAGAGATTTATCCAAATCACTTGCATAAGAAATATTACGACGAATTTTCTTTATTCCATCAATTATATTAGAATCATTTGAAGTTAAAAGTTGATTAATTTCTTCCATGGAGGAATATAATTTTTCGAATGATGATAATCTACTTTCTTCTTCCTCCAAAGCCAAATCTTCATCTTTTTTTAATTTTGCGTCTGAAATTTCTTTTACAGCAAAAGAAAGCATATCAATTTTTCTAAGTCTTTCAGATTCAGACATTGAATATTGTTCAAGTTCATCTCTTTTTTGAACTAATAATGCATATTGAGTTTTATACTCTAAAACTTTATCTGTAATTCCAGCAACAGAATCTAAATATTTTCTATGTTCAGCTACTTTCATCAAAGACTGATGATCATGTTGACCGTGGATATCAATTAAAAAAGACGAAAAAGATACCAAGTCTGCACGAGTAACAGGAGTATTATTTATCCATGCACCTGACTTTCCGGTATCGCGAATAAATCTTCTTAAAAGAATACGATTATCTTCAACTTCAATTCCATGTTGTTCAAGCCATTCATAAGCTGTTTGGGGTTCTTCATCATTAGTTCTATTACTTAATTCATTTTCGCCCAAATACGTCCGGTCAAGGCACGCTTTGCTCAAGGCCTTGACTCGGCCGTTTTTAGGGTTTGTATTAACCCCTAAATAAAAAGTTCCTGTTACAGAAGCTTCACTTTTTCCAGCACGAATAACAGAAACATCAGCTTTTCCACCAAGTAAAAAAGACATTGCACCAATTAAAATAGATTTACCAGCACCTGTTTCACCAGATAAAACTGTAAAACCATTATGAAATTCTAAAACAGTTGACTCTATTAATGCAAAATCTTTTATTGAAATATCCTCAAGCATGCGGAACTCCCGACCAGTTTAATTTTGAACGTAATGCATTATAAAATTTTTCCTGAGTTGAAGAAATTAAAGTGATTTTCTTTTCTAATTTTTTTATAATAATTTTATCATCACATTCAAGTTTGAATGATTGTTGCCCATCAACAGAAATACAGGCATCTTTATTTCTACTATTACAAATTTTTATATTAATTTCTCCATTTGGATTTAACACTATTGGTCTACTTGAAAGCGAAAATGGATTAACAGGTGTCAAAACACAAGCTTCCATTTCAGAGTCAATTATTGGCCCCCCCGCTGCTGCAGAATAAGCAGTTGATCCAGTTGGAGTACTAATTATTACACCATCAGAAATTAATTTACATAACGGAACAGAGTTATAATTTACATCAAGCGAAATTGAAGAAGCTGTTCTTGTTGCACATATTACTACTTCGTTTAAACAATAGGAAGAATAAACAGATTTTCCATTTCGATATACTTCAGTTTGAATCATTAATCTTTGCGTAGTTACAAACTGATTATCAATGTAAGCTCTTAATTCTTTTTTCCAATCTTCAGGTTGGACTGTCGCAATAAATCCGAATTGTCCTAAATTTACAGGGAAAATAGGAATGTCATTTTGCACACAATTCCTTGCAGCATATAATACAGTTCCATCTCCTCCAAGTGTTACTGCAAAATCATAATTTTTTATTGTAAAGTTATCAGAAAATCCATCAAAATTAATAAAATCAGATTCAATTGAAAGTTCATTAAAAAATTCTTTCATCTCTAATGCGATTTTCATTGATTCATCTTTTCCAACATTAATTACTACAAGGACTTTCATACACTCACCTAAAAAAATTATGGCAATGAACTTAAAACCTTAACAATTTTTGCACTTTCAGATTGAGTTAATCTTGGATATAAAGGAAAATGAACACAACGCAAATATAAAGATTTTGCACGTATACATTTTTCAGAAACTTCTTCTACACACGCAACAATAGAATTGTCAAATGCTAACTGTATTGAAATATCTTTTTTATTTGTATACTGTTTTATATCTTTAAAAGGTGTTGCCAAAACTAAAGGGAAACAACTCATTGTTGAACCTTCGTCCATTTCTCTAACCAAAATATTATGTTTACCAATCATACAAGCTCTATGAAATAAAGCAAACAAATCTTTTCGTACTTTTTCATTACGAGCAAATTCTTTTAATTGAACCCAAGCTAAAGCACTATTAATATCTGGCAACAAATCTGTTACAGGTGCAGAATCCACAAAAGGTTTTAATAACAACCATTCCTTTCTGTTAGGAGAAATTAATACAGCACCACCACCGGCGGTAATAACATCTCTTTCTTCCAAGCCTAAAATTGTATAAACACCATAAGAACCAACTTTCTTACGATTTTCTACAATTGATTTATCATTCGAACCTTTTACAGCAAGAAGATAATCTTCACTCAATGCTACAGAAGCACCAGCACTCATTGATACATCTTCTATAACTGGAACACCTAATTCAAGAATCTCATCAAAATTTGGCACTATACCTTCAGTTTCATGCAATAACAGAACCTTTCCACCATTTTCAATACCAGTCTTAATTTCTTCAACAGAAACCAAACCATTACTGTCATTAACATCAAGAACTTCAGGTTCAAAACCAAGAGTCTTTAAAGTTTGATATTGCCACAAAGGAGCTAAAGCCGAAATCATAACTTTAGAACCTTCTTCCAAATTCATCGACTTTAATGCATAATCTAGCGCAATTGCAGGACTTCTTAACGCAACAGCCCCATCACATCTAAAAAATTCTTTTACTTGTTGGATTAACCGAGCATTCAACTCACCTGGTCCAATTTTTTCATCAACCATGCAAGTTAACACAGCATCCATTTCTTTTCTACGAATTGTTGTACTGTATGTTTGAATCATTTATTTATCTTTTTTCTAAAATCAATTAAAAACTATTGAACATCAATAATCTTTTGAAGTTCTTTAGCATTAAACACTTTTCTAATATTAAGCATAATCAAGTAATGATTATCTTCTCTAATTACACCTTCAATATATTCTGTACCAATACCACTTAACATCTGAGGAGGTTCTTTTATTTCATCTTTTTTAACAGTAACTACTCTTGCAACCTTATCAATAATAATTCCAATTTTACTATTATCAATATTCAAAATAATAAATCCACCTTCAATATCAGCATCTTCAGAATTCTGAACATTCTTAATATTAAATCTTTTATGCAATGCAATAATAGGAATAATTTCGCCACGAAGATTAATAATTCCTTCCACATAATAAGGAGCATTAGGAATAAAACGAACAGGTTGGATTTTTACAATCTCTTTTACGTCCATAATATTTACACCATAAAGCTCTTCACCCAAATGGAAAGTAACTAATTGAAATTGTGATTCGTCAGCAACCATATAAACTCCTTGGGAACAACATCCCTAAAAAAATTACTACATTACATTTTACTCTGAATTTCAATTTTTTGCAATCCAAAGATTTACAATGTTTCATGCCACATATTTTCAATTAAAATATCTTAAACTAATCAACAATAAACAGTGTTACACCAACAACTTCGCAACCCAAAACCTCCTTTACCAAAGACGCACAACTTTCCAATGTAGCACCAGTAGTTGAAACATCATCAAGAATACAGATACTTTTTGGATTTTCATAATTCAATTTTTTTAATTCAAATTTAATTTCTTCATCATTTTTTATGCAATATGAACTTCCAATAGTTTTTAATCTTTCTTCCCGATTTAACTTTTTCTGCTGATCAGATGAAACTCTTTTTAAAATTCTAAGCACTTTAAAACAAAACAAATACTCCAATTTTAAACAAAGATCTTCAATTTGATCCCAACCTTTTTCACTTAATTTCCCAGGCCTTGGAGGAACAGGAACGATAATATTCATGTTTTTTTGTTTTAAAAAATCAGAAATAATTTTTGCAAAAAAATAAGATAAAGTTCTAACTTCTTGCTGCTTCCACATGAACATCAATTCTTTATTCCACAACCTGTAAGAAAACAAAGCAAAAACACTGTCAGAATGTCTTTTAAAATTATCATTTTTACAAGGGAAACAGATTTTTTCAGTAGAAATTAATTCTCTACCACACGACGAACATCTAGGGACATCTAAAATATTTTCCATATTAAATCTTACAGTTCTGCATTTTCTACAAACAGGGAAATAATAAGATTTTTTTCCACAGATAACGCACGTTTCTCCGCCATCAATGTAAATTAAAATCAATCTTAATAAAAATAGTAAAATAAATTTGATAATAAAAAAGATTTTTCTCACATATATATAATGTCAAAAAAATGAAAAATTTAGGAAATGAAAATGTAAAAAAATTAAAAAAACTTAAAAAAATTTTTTTTTATTGACCAGAAAGAGTCTTTTTCCAACGTGTAATTATTTGCAAAGCATTAATTGGTGTAATATTATCGGTATCTACTGAAAGAATTTCCGAAATTATAATTTCTTCATCACTAAAAAGCCCTGGTGAACTTGGAACTTGAGGTTGAATCTCTTTTGATTTTGCTAATAGTTTTTCACTTTCATCTAAAAGCAGAGGATTTTCACTGGCCATTTGTTGAATATGATTTAAGATTACATTTGCACGATTAATAACACATTGTGGAATTCCCGCTAAAGAAGCAACATGAATACCATAAGAATTTTCAGAAGCACCTTCTTTTACTTTTCTTAAAAATACAACAGAGCCATTTTGTTCACTTACATCCATACATAAAAGATTTAATTTTTTATGTTCCATTCGGGAAAGTTCATGATAATGAGTTGCAAATAAAGTTCTACATTGAATTTCGTCAAGAAGATGTTCTGATACAGCTCGGGCAATTGCAAGTCCATCTTCTGTAGAAGTCCCACGCCCAACTTCATCCATAATAACTAAAGATCGTTTTGTTGCAGAATGAAGAATATGCGCAGTTTCTGTCATTTCAACTAAAAAAGTTGATTCCCCTTTTGCAAGATTATCTGAGGCACCAACACGACAAAAGATTTTGTCTACAATTCCAATTTTTGCAGATTTTGCCGGAACAAATGAACCTATTTGAGCTAATAAACAAATCAACGCATTTTGACGTAAATATGTACTTTTACCAGCCATATTTGGGCCTGTAATTAAATTAAATGAAGGTAAGTTTTCATCATCAGAGTTAAGTTTAGAATTATTTGGAACAAATTCGCCAATTGGAATATGTTTTTCAACAACAGGATGGCGACCTTCAATAATTTCAAATTCTGTAGACTCATCAACAATCGGTTTTTGCCAATTATTTTCAATTGCAGCTAAAGTTAATGAAGAAATTACATCTGTATTAGCAATTTCAGAAGAAATTTGTAACAAGTAAGGAATAAATTGAATTAAAGAATCACGAACTTCTATAAACAAATCTCGTTCCAATTCTAATATTTTTACAGAAGATTCATTTAATTGTTTTTCTAATTCCTGTAATTTTTCTGTTGTGTACCGTTCTCCATTTACCAAAGCGCGACGCATAATAAAATGACTTGGAATAGAAGAAATTTTACCTTTTGAAACTTCAATAAAATATCCCGAAGCTCCCGTATATTTAATTTTTAATGTTGAAATGCCTGTTTTTTCTTTTTCTTCCTGTTCATATTCGCTCAAAATTTTATTAAAATTGTTGTGAATATCTCGCCACTTATCAAGTTCTTCGGACCAACCTTGTTTAATAATTCCCCCGTCTGTTAATGAAGTTGCAGGATCATCTAAAATTGAATTAGCAATTAACTGACAAATTTTATCTGAAGTTTCTGTTTCCAACAAAGAAAAGTCATGTTGGTTTAGGTATGATTTTATTTTTGTCCACAAAAGTAGACTATTTTTTAAAGCTTGCAGATCTTTTGCGTGTGCTTTTTGCATTGCAATGCGCCCAGACAATCGTTCAACGTCTAAAATATTAGACAAATCTGAAACTACATTTGAAAGAAGTTGTCTGTTATTAAAAAAAGTATCTATTCTGCTTTGTCTTTCTTCAATTTGATTAATTTTTGTAAGTGGGAACATAAGCCAGTTTTTTAACAGTCTGTTTCCCATTGCTGTTTTTGTATAATTTACACATTCAAATAAAGAAAATTGAATTGTTCCATCTCGCAAATTTTCTGTAACTTCAAGATTTTTTCTTGACGCATTGTCTAAAATTAAAAAATCAGAATCTGTATATGTTTTTATTGATTTTACATGAAGAAGATTTGCATTTGTTGTTTTTTCAAGATAATCTAACAAAAATCCAGCCGGTCCAACTTCACATGATTTTTCATCTAGTAAAAACGCTTTTAAATTATTTACACCAAATTGTTTTGTTAATTTTTTATAAGAAAAATCTAAAGAAAAATCCCAATCAGGATAATAAGAAACAGCAATTTTGGGATTGCTTAATAAAACATTCTGTATTGTAGAATTCTTTTTTAGAGAAAGTGGCAAAATCAATTCACTAGGAGAAGCTCTGTTTAATTCTTTTGGGAAAAATTCTTCCATTTTGGATGCTACCCAACTAGTAGCTTGAAAATTTCCAGTTGTTACATCAATATAAGCAAAACCAACTTTTCCACCAGAAATCGAAAGAGAAGCAAGATGGTTTGCTTTAAAACCTTCTAAATATTCTGCTTCAACTGCTGTTCCTGGAGTAATAATTTCTACAACTTTTCGTTCTGCAATTGACTTTCCATCTTTTGGAATATCACCAACTTGTTCACAAATTACAATTTTTTTTCCAAGACGCAAAAGTCTAGCTATATAGATTTTGGCAGCATGATATGGAACTCCACACATAGGAGTTGCTTGTCTGTGAGTTAAAGTTAAATTTAATAAACGAGAAACTTCAATTGCATCATCATTAAACATTTCATAAAAATCTCCAAGTCTAAAAAAAACTACTTCATCTTTATAATTTTGTTTAATTGATGAATATTGCATCATCATTGGAGTTTGTTTTTCTTCAGCCACCATTTTTTTTAAAAAGTTTTTTTACCTTATAAACCAAGTTCAGAAATAACTTGACTTGTAATATCAACAGAGGAACTGTACCACAAAATTGCATTTGATTCTTGCAAACTTAAAATCATACTGTATCCCCCACTTTCAGCAATTCTGGAAAGCGTATTGTACAATTTTTTATAAAATTCATCTGATGTTTGCAAACTTCGTTGTAATGTTTCCAATTCTACATTTTTTGCATTTGTATATTCTGTTAAATACTCTGTTTTTTTAAGAATTTCACTTTCAATTTTTAAAACTTGAGCATCTTTTCCTTCATTTTCATATTCAAGTTTTTTCTGCTGCAAAGAACGTAATTCATCTGTTCTTTTATTAATTTCTTCTTGAAATTCGGCCTTTTTCTTTTCAAAATTTCTAACAGGAGCAGAATTTCTAAAATATGCATTATAAACTTTTGCAGTATCTACTACACAAAACTTTGTAATTTGTTGCGCAAATGCACTTGAAAAAACAAATAAAAAGATAAAACAAATTGAAACTGTAATTTTTTTCATAATTATCCTCACAAATATTCTAACGATTTACCATATTAAAGGAAAGCACAAATTGGAATGGCTTTTCTGCCCAACCATTAGATGTAAATTTCCAAGCAAACAAAAGTGACAATGGGAATTGAGGCAACAAGAATCTAACACTTGGTCCAAAACTAAAGTAAAAATCATCAATTGAAAGATTTGTAAACATATCGCCCACAGTTGGTTTTACGGCACAAGCGTCAAAAAATCCGTCAAGACCAATAATATTTGGAATTAAAGGCATTCTAAGTTCAAGTCTGTTACTAAACATTGCCATACCTTTTGTTGTTTTATACATTTCTGTCCAACCACGTCCATTAAACATTCCGTCAACATATACTTTACTAGAATCAGAAACAGAACCTGTTTTAGTAGGGAACAAACCTGTAAATCCTGTATAACCTGCTAAAACAAGTGTAAAATTCCATTTTTCTTCAAACAATGATTTATCAAATAAAGTAACGTAACCTTCAAGTTTTGTATCTGATTTTAAATAGAATTCACTTTCTATTGAAGGAACAAGACCTGTCCAAGATAATCTTTCACTTGCAAACCAACCTTTTTTAGGATAATAATTTATGTCTCTATTATCAATTGCAGCTGTTAAGAATATAGAATTTGAAAGTCCCCATCTATTTGCATAATGAGAAATTGCATAATCAACCGGAACACTAATTTTTTCATCATACATATTATTAATAAGAGAATTTGTAATTCCAAAACCAAGAGAATAAACTGCATAATCTGTATACCATCTATGGAATAAACTATTAGACAAACTTGCAGAATAACTTTCATAATTCATATAATATAAATTTTGATTTAGATTTCCATTTGGTAACCACATATTCATTAAAGTAATATTATTTGCATGAGAAAGAGATAAAGATGTGGAAAGAGATAGAGGTATATTTCCAATCCAATTTTGTGAATAAGAAAAATCAACGGATTGTTCTGAAGTAGATAAAGATAATGCTGCAGATATTGATTTACCTTCTCCGAATAAATTAGAATTTTCCCATTTTGCGAATAAAGAAATAGGAAGACTTTGTGGGTCTGATGATTGAGAGAAAGTCATACCAAACTGTAGGGCTGTTGTTGACTGTTCTTCGACAGAAAAAACAACATCTACCAAATCTTTTTCAGAACCTTGTTGTGGTTCAGGGATTACATTTCCAAAATATTGAAGATTCATTAAGTTTCTGTATGCACTAAATATTTTATCTCTGGAGAAAACATCCCCTTCTTGAATAGGAATTTCACGTTTAATTACAAATTCTTTAGTTTTATTATTTCCTTTTATAATGATATTTTCAACGTGAGATCTATTATTTTCTGTAATTCTAAGTTCGTAAGAAATAACGTGATGTTCTGCATCTTTTTTTGGAATAGGAACAATTTCTACAGACATATACCCATTGTCCATATACATGGTTGCTA
>JAEIGA010008989.1_pt1 | contig 15117 bp, 12 predicted proteins | sample 9270691 | NCBI WGS metagenome assembly JAEIGA01 (sample SAMN17057246, study PRJNA624740) | gut metagenome | biome: biome; isolation source: fecal sample | host: Bos grunniens | place: China: Xizang | collected 2019
ATGGAAGTTCTTCCTGCAACTGTTTTTGGTCACGGTTTGGAAGTAATCTGTAGATTAGTTGCAACTGGAAGTTTTATCCGTCGTTATGGTGAATATATTAAAGACGGTACACCATTAGAAGGTGGATACGTAGAATGTACTTTCAAAAATGACGAAAAAGGCGATCCTTTAGTAACAGGCGAAGGTTTGGCTGCTCTTGGCGTTATGACACCAGAAATGTTCGAAAGCATGAAAGAACAAACATTAAAAATTACAAAAATTGTTGCAGACGACTTAAAATCAATTGGTCTTGATTTGTGGGACATCAAATTTGAATTCGGATACAACAACGGTGAAGTTATCTTGATTGACGAAATTGCTTCAGGAAACATGCGCGTTTACAAAGACGGAAAAATCGTTGATCCAGTTGAATTAACAAAACTTATCAACAACCGCTAATTAAAAAGAATGTCATTTCCGTGCTAGTCACGGGAAACTTAAATCCCTGCTCGTTCAGATGCAGGGATTTTTTTTGGCAACTTTTACTCAAAGTAAACTTTGAGTAAAAACAGTCATTCCGTGCTTCCCTAACGGTCATCCTCCTCACCTTCACTGCGTTTCGGTTGCGGTGGACTGCTTCGCAGGCACTCCAATCCTTGTTGCAATTATGATATAGGGACACTTTCTTCAAGCCCTTGACTCACCTTTGTTCAAGTTTTACTAAAATTGTAAAACTTGAATAAAATTTCAAAAACTATTCAAACACAGTTTTCGAAAATATTTCATCAAGTAATTGTTGAGTTTCGTTTGCAATTACATTACATGAGTCAACTAGAATTAAAATGTTTACAGGTTCATTTAATCTTTTTTGAGCAGGTTCAATTTTAAAAAACTTTTCTTTTGAATTATTTTCAGAGTTTTTCATAATGCTCGCAATATCAATATCATGTTCACACTTTGCTCCAAATGTTGTACCAGGCATAATTTTTGCCGTATACAGATATCCTAGCGCTCCTTGTCTATCATCATTATATTTTGATAAATCTTCATAAGTATATTTTGTAAAATTTTTATTATCAATTTTAACAGTTTCGGTTTTAATAATATTCAACGATTTTTTTAACGATTCTTCTGTATCATCAGTATAAATTGATTCAGGATAAATTAAAAATAAAATTGAAATCCCCAAAGGTAAATCGTTAAGTGTAAAATCTCTAATTCCCAAATTTATCATTGCTGGAGCTTTAGAATTAATAGGCATAAATCTTAAATTCCAATGCCCCTTTACAGGTAAAGATACTCCAAGCATTGTACTATAAAGATAATTAAAATTATCTGAATCTAGATCAGAAATCTTCCATACATCTTTTACTTCATAAGTTTCAGACCAACTACTTTCTTTAATATTTTGTTTTAATATATTTAATAAATTTTGATTTGCAATTTTTTCTTCTGGAATACTTCCACCATTTGTTAAAGTGTAATAGGCTTTTAATGGTGTTGCACACAAAAATTGAGAATATGAATAATCATTTAAAAAAGATTCAGTAACACGATTTTTTTTCATATTCAAATATTTTTCAAGTTCATTCTTTCCTTCAATAGAAAGACCAGTTGAAGCTAAATAATTTCCATAAATCCAATGATGTTCCGCTTTTTTTGAATATTTTTCTTCCAAAAAATTAAAAGTATCTTTCATCTGATCTTGTGTTATCTCATCAAAATTATATAAACAGCTCATTGCAAGTAATTTTAATAATTGATCATCATAATTTGTTTTAGTTTTTTTAGACAAATATTCAAATAAATTATTTGCAACTAGTAAATCATCAGATTTTTCATCTTTGTGCATATAATCAGGAAAACATATAGAATTGTATACCTCCAAAAAATCATTTGATAACTCTTTTAATTTTGAATCTTTTGAAAGTTTGTTAAAATCTATTGCTGCAGGATTAGCAAAAAGATTTACACTCAAAATAAATGTCATTGTTAACATAAAATACATGTTTTTTTTCATTAAAAATCTCCTTAATAATAAACTCTCATTTAAATATATATTTTTTTATCTAATCTCTTTTCTTCTGTAATTTATACTCATCAATAATCCAATACAACTCATGGAAGTTAATAAAGAAGACCCACCGTAAGACAAAAATGAAAGCGGAATACCTGTAATAGGCATCATTCCCATAACCATTCCTACGTTAATAAAAAAGTGGAAAGCAAACATTCCTAAAATTCCAGATGCAATGTAAGCTCCATAAGATGATGTTGAACCCCTAATAATAAAAATTGTTCTAACAAAAATAAAAAAGAATAATAAAAACACCAGACAACATCCAATAAAACCTAATTCTTCCGAAAGGATACTAAAAATAAAGTCTGTACTTTGTTGTGGTAAAAAACGATAATGACTTTGAGTTCCCATTAAATATCCTTTTCCAAACAAACCACCTGCACCAATTGCAATTTGTGATTGAATAATATTCCAACCAGCCCCTCTTGGATCTACATTTGGATTCATAAAAATAATCAAACGTTTAATTTGGTAAGGCTTTAATACTTTTGTCAAAACTAGAGAACAAATCAAAGCTAAAGAAATAATTGCAAAAGTATATGTAATCCAGTTTATATATTCAGGACCATGAAAATATCGTCTAATAATTACACCAATAATAGCAATAATAAAAGTGGCAAAAATTAAAATAGTTCTTAATTTATAGTTAGTTAAAATGGAAATGATTAATAAAGGTTTAGCAGCAATTTCAGTATTCCAAACTGGTAAAACCGCAAATAAAATTGTAGATAAACCAAAAGAAATCAAAATTATCAAATATTTTGATGGAATCCCGGCAATAAAACACATAACAATAAAAATTGGTAAGTAAACACTGGCAGTACCTAAGTCTGGCTGAATTAAAATTAATCCCATAGGTACACACAAAATAATTAACGCTTTAACAAATCTTTTTAAAGGCTCTTCAGATTTTGATTCATTCAAAAAGTGAGCTAAATAAAGTATAAAAAATAACTTACCAAATTCTGATGGCTGAACACCAAAATCACCAATTCCAATCCAGCTTTTTGCACCATTTACAAGTTTTCCAAAGAAAAATGTGTAAATTAATAACAAAATTAGTGTAATATATAAATAAAGAGACATCTTCTCAATTTTTCTAAAGTCATAGATTGTTAATACAATACTAAAAACAAAACCAATTGAAGCCCAAATTATTTGTTTTATATGTTCATTCGTAACAGAAACACCGTCAGAATTTACACTTGAAGAATAAATAAATAGGATTCCTAAAGTTACCAAAGTAAGAACTACTAATATTAAAAAATAATCAAATTTTTCAAAAAACTTAATTTTCACTTTTCTACTCCATTCTTCCTCTGTTTTTAGTTAAATATGTAAATCCTAATTCTTTTACAGCTTCTTCGTAAGTTTGATTAGCAAATATTCCTTGAATAATAATATTTGTTGCATAAGGAGCCCACCATTCCCATGTATTGCAAGCTTCTACCAAAGTAACAACACAAATTCTATCTTCAGGCGGTGCATCATAAGGAGCATATGCAACAAGCCAAGAGTGCCAACTATCTTTATATTGATCAACTTCAGCAGTACCAGTTTTACATGCAATTTGAACAACATCATTGTGCATTGGGTATTGTGGAGTTCCATCTGTTACGGTATAACGCATTATTTCCTGAACTTCTTTCCAAACAGACTTATCAATTGTTGATTCTGTAAGAATTTCAGGCTTAATTTCTTTTGTAATTTCATTTGTAACAGGGTCTCTAATTTCTTTTAAAATATGTGGTTTGTAAATTACCCCTTCATTAGAAACCATAGCTACCATATTGGCTAATTGTAATGGAGTTGCTTCCATATACCCCTGTCCAATTGAAACAGACATTGTATCTCCACCAACCCACTTTTCGTGATATTTTTTTTCTTTCCATTCTGCAGTTGGAACTAAACCTGAAACTTGGCTTGGTAAATCAATTTGAGAACTTTGACCAAACCCAAATTCCCGTGAATATGAAGCAATTTTTTCAATTCCCAAATTATCACGACCAACTGTCCAATAATAAACGTCACAAGATTGGGCAAATCCATTTTTTAAGTCTAACCATCCATGTCCAGGCCATTTTATGTGACAATTGAATGTATGGCCACCGTAAACCATCTTTCCTTTACATTCAATTGTTTGTGCAGAAGGAAAAGCTTGTTCCTGCAACATTGCTGTAGACATTACAATTTTAAAAGTTGAAGCTGGTGGATAAGAAACCTGAACAGCACGATTAATCAATGGTTTTGTTGGATCATTCAAAAGTTTATTAAATTCAATACTACCTTCTTCTGATGAGAAGATATTTGAATCAAAATAAGGATAAGAAACCATGGCCAAAATTTCGCCTGTTGAAGGTTTTAAAACAATTGAAGCACCAACTCTGTTGCCTAATGCCTCTTCTACCAATTTTTGAATCTCAGAGTCAATTGTTAAAACTAAGCTATCACCCATTTTTGGTTCAATAATTTCTGGTTTATCAGATATTACTTTACCATGAACGTCAATAGTTGAAATTTCTTTACCTTGTTTTCCTTGTAATAACGAATCGTATTGTTTTTCAATTCCAGTTTTGCCTACAATACTGTTTTTTGTATATCCTTGATTATACAAAACAGTCCATTCATCTTTTGTAATATCACCAACATATCCAATGATATGTGACAAAGAACCTGTATGAAGATAGTTTCTAATAGGTTTTGAACCCCAAGAAACTCCAGGTAAATCATTTTTATTTTCTGCAATATTCAAAATTGTATTAAACGGAATATTTGCTCTTACCTGAATTGAAGAATAGGATTTTTTTAAGGATTTTGGAATTTTATTTTCAATATCAGATTTTTTTATGTTTAAATATCCAGCTAATCTCGAAATAACTGTATCAAAACGTTCAGATGGTATTTCTCCTGGAGTAACATAAACCGCAAATGAGTCTGTGTTAATAACCATTGGTAAACCTGCATTTCTGTCAAAAATTTCACCACGTTGTGCAGGAATAACATAAACATGGCTTGATATTGTTTGCGATTGGGTACGGTAATGTGATCCTTGAATAATTTGCATTGAAAAAAGTTTAAAAAGGAATGCAAAAAAAGGAATTATAATAATAATTAATAAAATTACGAGTTTTGATGTTTTATTTAATTGTTTTTTATAATTTACATTAGACATTATCAACTAAATCCTTAACATCTTTTATTGATAATCTATTTTTAAAGAAATCTAAAAACTTAAAAACAAATGGAGAAAGAATAATGTTCACCAAAAATTCATATAAAAATTGATGAGAAATAATTCCTGGAATATAAATATTTATATTTGGAAAAATCAAAGAAATGATAAATGTAAGAATTTCCTTTGCAATAGTACCAATTCCAACAGTAAGGATTGGAATAACAAATCCAGAAACAATAACTAATTCAGAAAATAAACCAGTAATATATCCAATTATAGTTCTTAATAAACAATTAAAACCAAGAGGAATTCCAGTAATAAAATCAAAAAACAAACCAGAAAAAAAACCTGTTGTTTCACCAAAAGATTTTCCATTTAATAAAGAAAAATATAATAAACAAATTAAAGCCAAATCAGGAACTACATAAAAAAATGATATATTTGATAAAATTGAAGATTCTAAAATGACAGTACACAACAAAATAAATACACTAATCAAAAAAGATTTTATCATTTTTTTTATCTCCTACCTATTTGTATTTAATTCTTTATGATTAATTACAACAATATTTTCCAATTTTGAAAAATCAATAATTGGTGTAATTTCTATATATAATGATGAGTTATAAGAAATTTCTTCAACTTTTGAAATTGTTCCAATTGGAATGTCTCTTTTATAGTTGTCATTTTCACCAGAAGTAACAATAATATCACCAATATTTAAGTCTGCTAAAACACGTTTTCTAATATATTGCAATTCTAAAGGCAAATCATTACTACCAAGTCCATTTACCAAACCTAAATCACGGGTATTTTGAATTCTGGCTGAAACCATATTATTCAAATTATATACAGGACTTATCTGGCTTGTAAAAGTTCCAACCTGAACAATCTTTCCAACCAAACCTTGATTTCCGTTCTGAAATGCAATAACAGGCATATTCTTTTTAATGCCATCTACACTACCTTTATTAATTGTTAAATGAGAACTAGAATTATCTAAATCTCTTGCAATAATTTGTGCAGGAATATTTTTTTCTTCAAGAGATGTAACAAAATTTAATTGTTCTTTTAATCTTTCGTTTTCTTTTCTAATGTCAGCATTTGAACGTTGCATTTGTTCAAATTTTTCAAGTTTTACAACAAGTTCATCATATTCCTTTTTTAATTTTCTTAATTCACCAACAGAATTTAAAGTATTAGTTACTCCGTTTACACAAAAACTAACACCTTTTTCTATTGTGGAAAGAACTGAGAATCCAACATTTTTTAAGTTAATTACAAAACTTCCAGAATTAAAAGCCAAAGAAACTGACGATAAAATAATTAATATTATAAGAAGAAATTCTGAAAATCGTAATCTAAAAGAAAAACGAGATTTATTTTTCATAAATATCTCTTAGTCATTTAAGCTGTTATAAATCTTACGTTCAGATGACATATCTTTAAATAAGTTAAATGCTTCACCAGAACCAAGTGCAACACATTCAAGTGGTTTTTCAACAAGAATTACTGGTACACCAGTTTCTTTAGAAATTAATCTTGGTAATTCACGAAGCATAGAACCACCACCTGTCATTACAATACCTCTTTCGATAATATCTGAAGCCAATTCAGGAGGAGTTTCACTTAAAACAATTTTAATTTCTTCAACAATTTTTGTAACAGGATCTTTTAACGCTTCTCTAACTTCAACACTGTCAATTTCAAGGCGACGTGGCAAACCAGTAATAGCATCAGTTCCTTTTAATTCCATTTTTTCAATTGTTTTTTCAGGTGCTGCATTACCAATTTGAATCTTTAATCTTTCAGCAGCCTGTTGACTTATTGATAAGTTGTGAACGCTTTTTACGTGTTTTACAATTGCTTCATCAAATTTATCGCCACCAACACGAATTGAATGTGTAACAACCATACCACCCAATGAAATAACAGAAACTTCTGTAGTTCCACCACCAATATCACAAATCATATGTCCAGCAGGTTCGTTAATTGGCAATTTTGCACCAATTGCAGCTGCTAAACTTTCAGCAATAACTTCAACTTCCTTTGCACCAGCTTTATATGCCGCTTCAATAACTGCACGGCGTTCAACATCTGTAATACAAGATGGAATACCAATTTTCATTCTAATTGATTTAAAAAACTGATGTCTAGGAATAATCTTGGAAATAAAGTATTTAATCATTTTTTCAGTGCTATCAATATCAGCAATAACACCATCTGCCAAAGGACGAATAGCAATAATTGAATCTGGAGTTTTATCCAACATTCTTTTTGCATCTGAACCTACAGCAACAATTCTGCTAGTTCCTTTTTCTACAGCAATAACAGATGGTTCATCAATAACCATTCCTTTATCGCGAACATATATCAAAGTATTACAAGTACCTAAATCAATACCAATATCTGTTGAAAATTTATCAAAAAAACCCATAAAAAACCTCCCTTTGAAGTTATTTGATTAATTACAAATTACTATTTAATTTTTGTAAAGCACCCTGGTGATTTACTTGTATTTTTAAAGCTTGACGCCATTCAGCTCTAGCTTTTACTAAATTTCCTTGTTTTTCATATATTACACCAATTCCATAGTGTGCGTCAGCAGAATTTTCACTTTTTTGTAAAACATTTTCAAATTCTTTTAAAGCTTTTTCATAATCTTCTCTATCAATGTAAATATTTCCTAATAAAATTTGACTTTTTATTATCATATCATCATTTTGACTGTTTTTGATTATTCTAAACAAATATTGTTCTGCTGCAGAAAATTCCTTTGCTTTATAATATTGTTCTGCTATTGCAAGAAGCAAAGCATCTGATTCTCTTGTTAATAAAGCTTCTGAAAATGCAGAAATACTTTCCATTGTCATATCTAGGGCTGCATAACTTAACCCCAAATATTCAGGAATATCGTCAGAAACGTACCCATTTTCTTTTGCCTGTAATAAATACTTTATTGCTAAATCTGAATAATAGTTTGTAGTGATTGTACTTTTTGAAAAATATGCTCTTCCAAGCATATATTGCAATTGAGGTAATAGTGATTTATCTGCGTTGTAAATAGCTAATCTTATTTTATTTATACTTTCATCAAGATAAGTTTGTGTCAAAATATTATCATCAATTTGAGATTGTGCTAAAAAGAAACATGCATAACCATAATATGTTAAAACTGTATTGTTATAAGGATTTTCTTGCAAAAAAGTTTTACCAAGTTCATATACCTGCTGGTAATCATACACATTCCATGCTTCTTGGATTTTTTTTATACTAGATGTTTTTTTTATGTAGAGGTGTACAGATAAAAGAACTAGAAATGTAATTGCAATAGCAATGAACAAAACAAATAAAAATTTTGGTAATTTATGAAGAAATGCATTTTTTTTTCTAGATTTATTTTCGTTTTCAAATTTAATAATTTGTTTCATTGCTCTCTAACTGTAAAAAAAATAACAGATGGAATAGTAAGCCGGGTTCTGTCTAATAAAACAAAAGTTTTATCAATAATCATCTATCCGTGTTTTTTGTTACCAAAAAACTATAGCATTTTACCCGCAGTTTATAGCTCGGAAAACCAAACTGCTACTTAAATTTGCTCCAAATGAGGTTTACAAGCCACAATTGTTACCAATTGCGCGGTAGTCTCTTACACTGCCTTTTCACCCTTACCCTTTCGGGCGGTAATATTTCTGTTGCACTGTCTGTCACAAAATGAGTTATGCAAATAAACTTACAACTATCATTTTATGCCCGGTCATTATCCGGCATTTTTTCCGAAGGAGCCCGGACTTTACCTCATTTGGTTTTATTGTCATTAATAAAACCAAACGCGATTATATTCCATCTGTAAATATCAAAATTAATCTTCGTCAGATTCTTCTAGTTCATCAGCATCATCATTGTCATCTGAACTATCCTGATCTTTATCATCAGAATCATCTAATTTGTCATCATCTTTGTCATCAGAATCTAAAATGTATTCTTCATCATCTTTTTCATCATCATCATCTAACAAATCTGACAAACTACCAAAGTCTTCTGTTGGGTGGAATGTTCCTGTTTCTGTATTTTCTGATTCTTCATAATAAAGAATACGGCTACAATATGGACAGAAATTAATTGTATCACCTTTACGAACAATATTTACAAATTGTGATGGAAGCATCATGTTACAACCATTACAAACTTGATCTTTTACGTAAACAATACCTTTTGTGTTTCTTTGAATAATTCTTTCAAATTTAAATAAAAGTTCGTCGCTAAGCCCAGGTGTAATTTCATCTTCTTGTGCTTGCAACTCTTTTAATTGTTCGTCAAATTCTCTAATTTTTTCGTCAAGAGAATCTTTTGCTGCATTTAATAATGAAGTTTGTAGTTCTATATTTTCTTCATCTAGTTTTAAAGTTTCTTTTAAATTATCTTTTGTTTTTTCTTCTTTTTGGAGTTCTTTTCTTAAATCTGCTTCAAGGATTTTAGCTTCGTTAATTTGTTTTTCCAAAGCCTCGTATTCACGATGAGTTGTGATATTATCCATGCCTTGTTCACCAGATTCTTTTAATTTTACAGCCTGTTCAAGATCAAATTTAATTTTATGAACTTTTTCTTTTATAGCGTCATATTCTGCATTTTTTGCAATAAATTCTTTTTGTGAAACAGCAAGCAATTCCTCTTGTGCTGTTAAATCTTTTGGAGCTTCTGCTTTCTTAGCTTCAATTTCATATTTTTTAACAAGAACTTCTTGCAAAGCTTTTAATTTAGAAAAAATTTCTTCTGTAATTTCCATAAAAGTTTCCCCATATAAATGATTTGAAATTATATAATAATTAAAGTTTTTAGTCTATTGTTTAACTTAGGTTTCAACAAAATCCCTTAATCCATTTGCTCTACGAGGATGGCGTAATCTTCTTAGAGCTTTTGCTTCAATTTGGCGAATACGTTCGCGAGTTACTTCAAAGTACAAACCAACTTCTTCCAAAGTTAAAGAATAACCATCTTCCAAACCAAAACGCATTTTTAAAACTTCTTGTTCTCTTGGTGGTAAAGTTCCTAAAACTGATTTTAACTGTTCTTGTAATAGTGTAAATGCAGTTTGAGAAGCTGGATTTTCAACTACTTTATCTTCAATAAAATCGCCTAATAATGAATCTTCTTCTTCACCAATTGGAGTTTCAAGTGAAATTGGCTCTCTTGCAACATTTTTAACTTGTTTTACTTTTGCAACTGGCCATCCTAACTGTGTTGCAATTTCTTCATCTGTTGGTTCACGGCCAAGTTTTTGCATAAGTTGACGAGATTCTCTAACAACTTTGTTTATTTGTTCAATCATGTGAACAGGAACACGAATTGTTCTTGCTTGGTCAGAAATTGAACGTGTTATAGCTTGTCGGATCCACCAAGTTGCATAAGTAGAAAATTTAAATCCTTTTCTGTATTCAAATTTTTCTACAGCTTTAATTAAACCAATATTTCCTTCTTGAACTAAGTCAAAGAAATGAAGTCCTCTGTTTGTGTATTTTTTTGCAATAGAAACTACAAGTCTTAAGTTTGCATTAATAAGGCGGTTCTTTGCTTTTTCCATCATAATGCGACCATGTTCAATTTCTTTTGCCATTTGAAGAATAACATCTACACTATTTTCAAATTCGTATTCTAGTTTATGAAGTTTTCTGTCAATTTTTTGAATCTGTGTGTAAATTTCACGAATTTCATCAGCACTCATGTTAAGTTCTTTTTCTAACTGAGCAACTTGAGATTTTATTGAAATTTTTCTTCCTAAACTGCGCAATTCAGAAGTGTTTGAAATACGCAATTCTTTCATTTTTCTTTCTTGTTTTAAATGATATTCTTCAATTTTTATTGTTGCGTCTCTATATTTTTGTGTAAATTTTTCCAATTCTTCAGATTGAATATCTGTTTTTTGAAGTTCTGGAAGAATTTTTTCTCTTAAAGAAACTAATTGTGGATTATCAAATATTTTACAAGATTGATCTGCTTCAAATAATTGTTTTTTTAGTGCAATATATTGTTTTATTTCTGGCAAAACAGGTTTTAGATATTCACTATAAAAAGTTTTTAAACGTTTTTTGTCTTGAACTTCTTCATTAATTTCTTTTCTTGTTTTACCTACATCATCAATTTTTGTAAATGCTTTTTGAGCAATAGTAAAAAACTCAGGAATCATAATACCAGAATGTTTTATAACATCTTTTATAATATTATTTCCGTCTTCCATTTGTTTTGAAAGTTCTACTTCTTGTTCTGCTGTTAAAAGATTTTCTTTACCAATATCTCTAAGATACAATCTAATTGGATCATCTACATTGGATTCTTTATCATTATTTACTAATTTATTTTTTGCAGATGCTTTTTCGGCTTTTTCAATTTCAGAAACAGTATCGTCTTCTTGAACTATGTCATCATCATCCTGTTCAAGCATAATGTCTTCATCATCTTGAGAATCATCAAGCCCAATAATATCAGTTTCAATAAGTTGGATTTTATTTTCTTCAAGTAATTTTAAAACATTTTCCATTTCTGGTGTATGAATAAAATCTTGACCTAGAATATCTGTTACATTTTCCCATGTAATGATTGTCTTACTTTTTCCAAATTCAATTAACTTTTCAATTAAAGGATTATTATTTTGATCCATATTTAATAAATACCTTATAAAAGAGCTTGAAGTTGTTTATCTAGCTCCATTTTTTGTTTTATTAGAATATCCAATTGCTTTGCATCTTCTTCTGTAATAACTGTATACTCTCTAATACGCTTTACAAGTATATCTTTTTGTTTATCAATTGAATTTTTTTTCATTAATTTGATAGTATCTTTAATTACTAAATCAACATTATTATCTTGATAAACTTCATTAGAAAGCTCACTTGTTATTATGCCAGACAATTCTGAATCACAACGATTTAAAATTTCTGGAATGGAAAATGCATTAGAATTAAAACATTCTTCCAAAATAACATATAAACTTTTGGCAGTTGGATTTTGAAAATCATCAGCTTTTATATGTTGCTTTACAACATTGAACTTATCTAGGTCCGCCAATACAGATATTAAACCTCGTAATTCAGCATTGAGGTTGATTTGTCTTTTTTCTTCTGATTGGTGATTGTTTTGTCGGATGTTTAGACGTTCACGGGCTTGATTACGATTTAGAAAATCTCTTTTTACAGCCTCCGGTTTTAGATTGAATGCCTGTGATAATTGTTCAAGGCTTGACTCCTTCTGAATGTCGGACTGTAATGAATCAATATAGTCAAAATACTCCAAAGCTGCTTTAGTTTTGCCTTCTGGTGTATCAACAGGATATTTTTCACCTAGTCTATTAAGAAGATAGTCGGAGTCTAATATACTGTTTTTTACCTGCATTGTCAAGTTGTCTTTGCCGAATTTTAACATAATTTCTGCAGGATCTTTTCCACCTTTTAATGAAATTATCTTTACTGCAAAGTCTAACTTACGGGCCATGTAAATTGCTCTTAAAGTAGCAGCTTGACCTGCATTATCTGAATCAAATGATAATAAAATTGTATCTGCAAATCCACGAATTAATTTTAGATGTTCTTCTGTTAAGGCTGTACCCAAAGGTGCAACTGCATAATCTAAACCACATTGATGATACGCAATACAGTCCATATAACCTTCGCAAAAAATTACAGTTTTATTTGTTCTAATTGCTGATTTTGCAAAATTAAATGCGTATAAAGTTTCGCGTTTTTTATAATGAATTAATTCTGGAGAGTTTAAATATTTACTATCTTTTGGACCCTGTGGATGTAATATTCTTCCTCCAAAAGCAACAACTTTTCCATTTCGATTAAAAATTGGAAACATCAGTCTGTCTGAAAATAAACAAATATCTTTATAATTTTTACTAAAAAGCCCCGATTCGTTCAAAAAGTTTTCACTATAATTTTTACCTTTCAAAAATTTCTTAAGCCAGTATCTATCATTCGGACTATAACCTAGTTTAAACTTTTCAATTGTTTCATCAGTTAAACCCCGTTCTTTTATATAATTATAGGCAAACTTTCCTTGTTCAGTTTGGGTAAGCATATAATGAAAAGAAGTTGAAACGCCTTCGTATAAATTTATATTTTGTTCTATAGTTTCTTGAATTTGTTGTTGTTTAGCCTGATCTTTATCATAATTGGCAGAAGATTTATCATATTTTATAGGAATACCAGATTTTTTTGCTAAGCTTGTAATTGCATCGGGGTATGAAAGATGTTCCATTTCCATTGTAAACTTAATTACATCCCCAGCAGCATGACATCCAAAACAATAATAAAATTTTTTATCGGCATCAACTTGAAAAGAAGCTGTTTTTTCACTATGAAAAGGACAACATCCCCACCACTTATTTCCAGTTTTTCGTTCAAGTTTTGTGTATTCACCAATTACACTAACTATATCTGAGGAATCTCTTACATTATTTATAGTTTCTTGTGATATAAGACCAGCCATATTTTAATGATTAATTTTATGTTCTTCAAAAGTTTCTGTAAATACATGAGAACCAATTTCTTCATCTTTTACTTGGAAAAAGAAATATGGTGTTTTTGGTGTATTTATTACAGCATCTAACGCAGTTAATCCTGGGTTTGAAATTGGTCCAGGGGTTAGGCCTGCCCATTTGTATGTGTTATATGGATTGTCAATTTTAGTATCAGTTGTAAGAATTCTTTCAGGATGAGGTTTTCCTTGAATTTCTGTAATTATATAAACAATTGTTGCACAAGAATATAAACCAATATTATATTTTAGACGATTTTTAAAAACGCTTGCAATAATTGGAGCTTCTTCTTTTATTTTATATTCTTTTTCAACAATGGAAGCTAAAGTAACAATTTTAAATAAATCTTCATTTGATATTTCTGAAAAATTATTAATTGATTTTAAATTTTCAAAAAAAGTGTCAATAAAAAGTTCAACAACTAAATTTGCATCCATATTTATATTCAAAAAATATGTTTCAGGAAATAAATAACCTTCGCAACTTTCACCAGGAATTTTATATTTATTTAAAATTTCTTGTGAATAACAAGCTTTTTTAAAATCATTTGCAGAACATATTTCATTATTTTCCAAAATATTAGCTATAGCCGAAATTGTAAGACCTTCAGGAATACTCACTTTTTGATACTCTTGTTTTCCAGAAGATAATTCAGAAAAAATCTGGGCAATATTCATATTTTTCTTTAAATAATATGTTCCACTCTTTAACGAAAAATTTGTATCATAACCTTTTAATGGAAGTAATAAATTCATTAATTGAGGTTTTCTTGCAAGTAAATAGCAAAATTTATCATTTTTAATAAGATTTTCTTTTTTTAAATCATTAATAATTGATTTTGTTGAAGCTCCGTATTGAATTTCAAATTTAACGGATTGTTCATCAAGTGAATTAGAAACTGGAGTAACAAGAGTACATAAATAAAAATATGCTACAACAATTAAAACTAAGAAAAAAAACGGAAAAAATAAAAAAAGCGATTTTTTTTTCATGAATAAAATTTCCTAACCTCTTGAATAGATAAAGAATTATAAACAGAATCTTCTAATGTTTTGCAGAAAGTTTCAAGTCCAAGTGGTAATTCTTCTTCTTTTTTGCGTAAAAATTTTGCCAATAAAAACATTTCTTTTTTTGTAAAATTATATGAGAGAATTTCAATATCTTCATTATCTAAGTGAATTTGCGAAGATTCACAATTTTGTTGATTTTCTTGAATCATAGAATAATTTCTTGAGATTCCTTTGCAAGATAAATTTCAACATTTGAATGTTCAATATATTGAGCATACCATCTTGCTGCTTGCAATATAGAATTTAATTTTTTATCATCGTAAGTTGGTTCGTGATGAAA
>JAEIGA010008990.1_pt1 | contig 15116 bp, 14 predicted proteins | sample 9270691 | NCBI WGS metagenome assembly JAEIGA01 (sample SAMN17057246, study PRJNA624740) | gut metagenome | biome: biome; isolation source: fecal sample | host: Bos grunniens | place: China: Xizang | collected 2019
CTCGGATCGCATTTCGTGAGTTCGTTGAAATGCTCATCATTCAGAACGCCATCCGGGCCGAAGACCTTGTCCTTGATTGTCAGTTTTCCCTGATCCTGAAGTACCATTATACCTGTGGCAGTAATCAGTTTGGATACTGATGCCACTCTCATGATGTGGCCAGGTTGCATTTTGACATTCTTTTCCTGGTCAGCCCAGCCATATCCTTTTGCATAGACCAGAGAGTCATTGCGTATAATCGCCAATGATGCCCCCTTTATGTGCCAGTCCCTTATGTAGTTTTTGATTTTCTTGTCCAGTCCTGCAAGCTCATCAATGTCAGACATTTCATTGGTGATGGTCTTGTTAAGCTCCACTGCTCCATATGGTATCTGATCATATGCCCCGGTAATGATTCTGCTGACCCCGACTGCTTCAGATGGCATTGAATCACATGCCTCTGATGTTCTGTCAGGAGAATTGACATCCGTGCCGGTTCCAACTCTTTTTGCTGCAATAATAAACAGCAGTGTAAGCGTGAATGTAATTGCTAAGAGTGTACGGGATTGTCTTTTACGTATTATCTTTCTAGTGATTTTGCTCATGTTTCTTGGGTATTCAGTCGTCAAGCGATTGGGCGATGTCTCCATCGTGGAGAGAATTAAATTTTTTGAATAGCCTCTTCAACAGGATTACTGTCAATATTGTTGACAGCAGGTCAGAAACCGGAAAACTGAGCCATACTCCGTCTGTGCCGATCCACATCGGTAGAAGATAAAGGGCAGGCAGAAGCATCAGCAGCTGCCTTGACAGAGAAAGTATGATGGATTTCTTTACAAGTCCCAGACTTTGGAAAAAATTGGTTCCGATCATCTGAAGGCCTACAATAGGGAACATTATTGTAAACAGTCTGAGTCCTCGTTCCGCAATGTCAAGCATTTCTTTGCCGTCATCAGTGCTTATGAAGATACCGCAGGCTATACGAGGCATGAACATACCTATCATGAAGCAGATGGACGTCACAAGCATTCCCAGTTTTGCTGTCTTCCAGAATACCTCCTTCACTCTTGAATATTGTCTTGCTCCATAGTTGTAACCGGCAATAGGTTGCATGCCCTGGTTCAATCCCATGCAGATCATGATGAACATGAAGATGATCCTGTTGCATATGCCGTATGCTCCGATATATGCGTCACCATGAATCTCTCCTCCATACCTGCGCAGCTGCTGGTTGATGAAAATCGTTACGATACATGCTGCGATGTTCATAAGGAACGGTCCGGTTCCTATTACGAGAGACTTCTTTGCAACATTCCAGTTTAGCCTGAATATTCCTTTTTCAAAATGAATGGCTCTGCTCTGGTTGTTGAAATGATGCAGTACCACGAGCATGGCTGCAAGCTGGGCAGTAACTGTTGCCCATGCTGCTCCTGCTATACCCATATCCATACCGAAAATAAATATAGGGTCGAGGATCGCGTTGAATATGACAGTGAATATTGTCAGCATCATCGCTTTCTTGGGGCTTCCTGACGACCGCATTGCTGCGTTCAGACCGAAGTAAAGATGTGTGATGATGTTGCCGTACAGGATGATGGTTATATATTCCTTGGCGAATGGCAATGTTGTGGCACTGGCTCCGAAGAAATACAATATCGGGTCTATGAATGCGAGGGCAAGCACCATGAATGCCAGACCTATGATTATGTTAAGGCTGACTACGTTTCCAAGAACCTTGTTACCCATGTGGTAATGTTTCTGGCCGAGCAGAATAGATATCATGGTTGCAGCACCGGCACCCACCAGGGTTCCGAACGCTGTGGAAAGGTTCATAAGGGGGAAGGTCACTGCAAGTCCGGAAATTGCATTTTCGCTGAGGTGTCCGATGTAGATGCTGTCCACCATGTTGTACAGCGAAGCCGCTACCTGGGCTATAATGGCAGGCCATGCATACTGCCTGAGCAGTTTGCCGATGTTTTTTGTTCCGAGTTCTGTTGGGATTTCTCTTGTAGCTTCTGCCATCTTATTCCTCCGGCTTTGCTACAAGTTCAATTTCAAAAATGAGTGGAGCATATGCAGGGATCTTGTCTCCGCTTCCGGAGTATCCATAACCCAGAGTCGAGTAGAATACGCCTACACCCTTTTCCATAGACTTCATTTGCGCAATCGTCTGGGCAAATCCGCTGATCACTGAATTGGCGTCGGATCCCATTGTCATTTCACTGTAGTCCTTCTTCCAATTGACCAGCATAGGCTTATATGCAGAAGTTGACGAATACAGGCTGTTGTCTTTTGCAACTCTTTCTATATTGGTGTCAAATACCTGTCCGTTCAGAAGCTTTCCTACATAGTTGATGTATATGGTCGTATCGCCGCTGAAGGAAGTGGTGTCAACAGGAGCCTGAATCTGCTTGTAGTAGAATCCACGTGTAAGCGAGTCCGCTGCTGTCATCTGCAGTCCAGCATCAGTCCGGAATACATCGATGGCCGGTCTTCCATCAATACGGATATCTCTGTTTCTGAAGAATCTTCCGATAGAGTCGATCTGCCACTGCTCGATGTCTTCAGTATAGTCTGTGAGAGTGAATTCGTATATTGTATTCGAGTAACTTGATGCATCATACTCCTCCTTTTTTTCGAGAGGTGGATCAAGATAGTCCTCTTCGCTGTCATATGCCTGATATGACATGAGCCAGCTTGGAACGATGACCTTCCTGGTTGTTCCGACAGGCTGTCCGATAATTGCCTCTCTCAATCCGGCCGGCATTGTTGTCTCTACTGTTGTCCAGAACTGCGGGCCATAGTATTTTGTCTTGCTGTATTGTCCGAGCTGTCTGGCGGTAAGAGCATCGGTGTATGATGAGATGTTGCCCTCCAGATCTGTGATCCTGTAATCGATGAGCACAAATCCCTTATCTCCTACTTTTACGCCATTTCCTTGCTGATCTTCAATTATATAGATTCCGAGTCCTGAAGGTGTTGCCTCGGGATGGTTTACATGCATCCATGCCTCAAAATAACGCTGGTTTGCGTCATTTGGACCGGTTTTTTCTGCCTTGGCGCAGCTGATGGCAAGTGCTGCAGCCGCTATGTACACTACTGTTGAAAAAAACTTCTTCATTACGTTGAATAACAAATTAACTCGCGAAGATAATAAAAATACTGATAGACTCACTCGTTGGATACGCCAATCACCCAAATTTTATATAGCAACGCCGAGTTCGCAGGAATTATGCCGAATGTCTTGTTGCCGTAACCGTATTTTGCTGTGAAAAGAATTTCGCATGTCTCACCGGCCTGAACCCCGACAAGGCCGTTCTTCAGACCCTCGACCATATCTGCATCTGAGATGTTTACTTCGTAAAGTGAGTAGTCTGGATCTGTGAGACTGAAGTTGGCGCTTTCTGCTGTTTCCTGGTGGTTGGTCGCAAATAGATTGGATGCAGATACACTGCTTCCCTTGAATGTATAGCCGGCGTAATAGAACGATACGGCTCCAGTTGACTCCAGTTTTGGACCATGTCCCTTGGTCTTGACAAGACGGGCAGAACCATTGTTATGAATGATGCTCAAGGTGTCTGTCCAAGTGGTATCGCGTGTGCTTCCGTCTTCGGCTATGATCGTCGAATCCCTTCTTGCGGTGTTGTTCTTGGTCAGGTATGAGTCGATCTGCGTCTCCTGCTTCTTGTATATTGTTTCAAGTTTTTCCTTGACGCATGATCCTGCACATAGGCATAGCAGGATGGCAAATATTATTTTATCTGGCATGCTTTTCATCTTCTTCCTTCAGATATTCATTTACGTGTTTTTCAATGTAGGCGGCAGCCTCTGCAATAGGGATGTTCAGCCGTCCTCCTGCCGCATTTTCGTGTCCGCCACCATTGAAATGCAGGCGTGCGCATCTGTTGGCGGATGTGCCTTTCTTTGAACGGATCGATACCCTTAAACGATCAGAATCTTCCTTTATCAGTATGCTCATCCTGACATGTGCTATTGAAAGGGGCATGTTTACAAAGCCTTCTGTATCACCTTCCTGGGTATTGTATTCTTCTTGTGTCTTTTGGTCCAGTATTATGTAAGCGACACCGTCCGGCATTATTACAAGGAGGTCCTTCATCATGTGGCCCAGCAGTCTGAGTCTGTTTTCGCTATGCTGATTGTAAAGCTTTTCAAGAATATAGTCTCTGTTGACTCCTGCTGCCAGCAATGTTGAGGCCATGATGAGCGTAGATGGGTAGACTGAGTTCGCAAAGTTATTTGTGTCTGTCGTCATTCCGGTCATCAGGGAGGTCGCTGTCCTGGCAGGGAGTTTCGATGCATTGCCACATATGGCCGGCATTGACATCAGTATCGTGTATAATAATTCTGATGCAGAAGACACTTCGGTTTCGGAGAATATTATGTCGAAGCATTCCCGTTCTGGACTCAGATGATGGTCTATGAGGACTTTCCTGGCTGTGGATGCTTCCAGCAATCCGCATAGTCTGTCTGTACGGTGGAATGCGTTGAAGTCCATGCAGATTATAAGGTCTGCAGATTCAATCTTTTCCCGTGACTTTTGAGCGTCTTCTGTGATGATGAACATGTCATCGGAGATTTCTTCTTCCATCAAGAAATTCAGGCATTGTTGTGGCCTGTCATTTAAGACAATGCAGGTCTCAGTATTCTCATATTTCCTGATATAGTGATAAAGGGCTGTTGAGCTTCCTATCGCGTCTCCATCCGGTTTCATGTGTGTGACTATAACCGTTTTAGAGGCTTCATGTAATGCATGATCAAAGTTTTCAACGTCCCTAAAATGGATTTCCTTCATGCTGTACTTATTTTGATGTTGCAAAATTATAAAATTATATTGCATTTCATAAATGAATTTTCTAACTTTGTCCGGCATTTTGAAAAGAATAAATAAACAACAATAATGAGACTTATTATCAAAAGAATTTTGACTTGGGCTGTTCTTCCAGCAGCAATCGTTGTATTGGCTTACTACAATGTAATGACTATTATGGCTCCTCTGGAGTTCGAGAATAGCAGAGCGGCACGTGAGGAAGTTGCAATTCAGCGACTGAAGGATATCCGTACTCTTCAGGAATTGTATAAGAGTATCAATGGAAGATATGTCTCTACGATTGACTCACTCAAGATGTTCTATAATGAGGGTGTGCTTCCTGTTTTATACGAGGTAGGTGAGAGAGATGACTCTATTGCTGTTTTGAGAACTGATGAGATTATCAAATCTTTGAAGAACGACAGTGAGTTTAAGGCAATTCTCAAGAAGGCTCCTAAGGAAAAACATGACAGTTTGATTTCAAGAGAGCTTTATCGTATATATAAGCAGACAAACGCGAATATTGTATTCTCTATTGACTCTTTGATGCCTGTCAGGGATACTCTCTTCGGTGGAAGACCTGATTTCTGCATTGACTCTCTCGCATTCATTCCATTCAGTGGTGGTGATTCAGTTCAGATGGCATCAAAAATGGTGGATGATGGCGGATATATGGTTTCATTGTTTGAGGCAAAGATGCCTTATTCATCACTTCTTAAGGGTCTTGATGAGCAGCTGGTCGTTAACCTGATTGCAGAAAGAGACAGTGCTAAGCGTTATCCTGGTCTCAAGGTTGGTGACATTGAGAAGAAAACCAACAATCCTGGTAACTGGGAGTAGTCATCGACTATGATACATAAAGAAGATTGGATATCCATTCAAGTCGGCTTGAGTGGATATTCTTTTAAAATACAAGCTGACGGAATAGAGCGTTCATCCGGTTGGATGAGTGCTGAACGTATTTTTGGAACACCAGAGTTTCAGAAAAGATATTCGTCTGTGCAGGTTTCTGTCTTTACGCCGAAGTGTGCGCTTGTTCCTGCGCAGTTCCATACGCCGGCCGTTTCCAGACAGATGCTTTCCGAGGTGTTTGACATTACTGATGAAGAATCTGTTGAATTTGTTCCGGTTCCGGAGTTCGCCTCTGTTCTTCTATATTCGAATACAATGGTGGGCGCAATTTCCCGTGTCGTGAGCGAGACTGTGTTGATGACTGATGGAACAAAGGTCAGACCGCTTCCGGAGATCTACTATATGCTTAAGCAATTATCGCAAATACCGGATTACAACAAGATTTTTGCAGCTTATAAGGATGATTACCTTTATCTTGTGATTGCTCAGGGAAAGAGCCTGTTGTTTTGCAATACTTTTAAGGCTTTTGATTTTACAACAGCTCAGTATTTTATCTTTATGGCCATGAAAAAGCTGCAGCTCAATCCAGAAGTATCCTCGATCTTTTTCAGAACGCCGCTTGAGGATGAACAGGAGCTTTCATTATATCGCTACTTTAAGAATGTCGAGCAGATATAATATAATAATAGGTAAGGATGAGGATTATAGGTGGAAAATTTCGTGGCAAGACAATAATGCCACCTCAAGGATATAAAGCAAGGCCTACTACAGATTTTGCAAAAGAAGGGCTTTTCAATATTCTTAATAACGAGTTTGAGATGGAGGGTCTGAAGGTTCTTGATCTTTTTGGCGGAACAGGAGCCATTTCTTATGAATTTGCCTCGCGCGGTGCTGAGATGGTTTATTGTGTCGAGATGCTCCCTCTTCATGCAAATTTCATCAAGTCTCAGGCATCAAAGTTTGGTATGTCCAACCTTACAGTTGTCAGACATAATGTCTTTGAATTTCTAGAGATCTGCAGAGAAAAGTTCGATATTGTCTTCGCAGATCCACCATATGCTTTAGAAGGGCTTGACACTTTGCCGGACAAGGTGTTTTCTCAGGATATCCTTCATCCGGGTGCTTATTTTATTCTGGAACATCCACAGGAGTTCAATTTTTCTTCGCATCCACGTTTCTGTAAAGAACGTAAGTATGGTAATGTGCACTTTTCTTTTTTCGAGATGCCGGTATGAAAAAGCTAGTTTTAGTGCTTTTTGCTCTGATGGCTGCAGTATGTACTGCATATGCCCAGAGCGCTAAAAGCCTGTTTTCTATTTCTGATTCCATTCAGGTAAATGAAGTCGTCCTCAGCGATTCTGATCTTACGTCAGTGCTGGGACATTCCGGACCGGCTGTTGAAAATAGCCATATGGCGTTAAGAATCATAGCAGATGACAGCGGCAGTATTGATCTTTATTCAAAGACTGGCCGAGGTATGGAACTGTTGGAATATCATTGGCATCCGACAAAAGGACAGCAGGATACTCTGGCTGCAGGAGTCGATGCGTATGAGGTCGCCAATACCCTGGGACTGGGAGGCGTGGCATTATGGAATGGTAAGGAGGTAGTACGGCTTGTCGCAACAGATGGCCGAACAGCTCGAGCAGGGGATACCAAGAAGGGAGCTTATGCAGAGATTATTTCATATGGTGTGCCGTATATGGGAGATAAGGTGGATATTTCTGTTCGGGTTGATGTTGTGGCCAAGAGTCGTACGGCAGTAATAACGGCGACAGAACTTTCTGGCAAGAAGGTACAGTTTGTTACAGGATTGAACTACCATCCAGGACAGAAGGTCGTGCATTCTGAAGGATATCTCATGATATGGGGCCCCCATTCAAAGACCGAATCCGGACAATCATTGGCAATCGGTACCGGACTTTTTTATTCAGACAAGCTTTTCCCCGTCGTTCAGAAAACCGAAGATATGCTGATGGTGATTTCCAGGATGACTTCGTCTATGAGCACACGTGTGATCGCATCATCGACCAAAGAAGCGGAACTTAACAGCGCAAAACGCCTTGAAGTATATATGCAGAAATAGTAGTGTATTATAATTAGTAAGCAGAAATGAAATTTAACCTGAATGAAGTCTTTCAGCCTAAGTTGTTCGGGCTGTTCAAGAAAGGCCAGTATAACAGTCAGACCTTCACGTCTGATCTCATGGCAGGTCTTATTGTGGGTATTATTGCTCTACCTCTGGCAATCGCTTTTGCCACAGCAAGTGGTGTCCCTCCACAGAATGGACTTATAACGGCAATAATTGCCGGATTCCTGATCTCTTTCTTTGGAGGATCAGATTTTCTTATTGGAGGTCCTACAGGAGCATTCATCGTTATCATAACCGGAATCATTGCAGGTTATGGTTTTCAGGGACTCTTGATTGCTACCATCATGGCGGGAATCTTCCTGGTTCTTATGGGTGTGTTCAAGATGGGGGCCATCTTCAAGTATATACCATATCCGATCGTTGTCGGATTTACAAGTGGTATTGCCCTTACCATTTTCTCAACCCAGATGAACAACTTCTTTGGATTGGGCCTTGGTGATATGCCGGAGGATTTCTATTCTGGAGTTCCAAGTGAGTTCATCAGAAAGTGGATATTCTATTTTTCTGAAGGCAGTATCGATTGGAGAGAGATGCTGCTTGCTTTAGGATGTCTTGCAATCTGCTTTAGCTGGAAACGTGTAACCAAGAAGGTTCCAGGATCTTTGATTGCATTGATTTTTGCTGTCATCGTTTCGCTTGTTGTCGGTAGCTATACAGACTTTAAATTTGCTACCATCGGTTCTGGAGCATCTGGTTCAGGTGATGGAGCATGGGGGCTTAATCTGTCCGAGTTTGAGTTCTCTAAGCTGCCTGAACTTCTATCCCCAGCATTTACTATTGCAATTCTTTGTGCGGTAGAGTCGCTGCTTGCAGCAATGGTGGCAGATGGTGCGACAGGTAAGAGGCATCATGCAAATACGGAACTGATTGGACAGGGAGTGGCGAATATCGTTACTCCGCTGTTTGGAGGAATTCCTGCAACAGGTGCCTTGGCCAGAACAATGGCAAGTATCAATAACGGGGGTAAATCTCCGGTGACAGGTTTGGTTCATGCAATTGTTCTTCTCCTTATCTTCCTTTTCCTGATGCCGTACGTTTCATATGTGCCTATGGCATGCCTTGCAGCAATTCTTGTTCAGGTTGCATACAATATGAGTGAGTGGAAGACATTCAAGTACCTGCTTCGTGGTGATAGGTCAGATGTATCCGTGCTTTTGATAACATTCTTCCTTACTGTTATTTTTGATCTGACTATTGCAATCGAGGTCGGTGTTGTTCTTGCAGTCGTTCTCTTTGTACGCCGTGTTATGCAGACAACGCATGTCAATGTTTTTACAGGTGACTCTTTGGCTGCAACAGAGGATTCAGAAAAAGCCAGCATGGAGGATACAGATCGTCTTTCAATCCCTCAAGGTGTAGAGGTGTATGAGATAGATGGACCTTTCTTCTTTGGCCTTGCCAGCCGTTTTGAGGAGCTGGAGAGAACGAAAGGCGGTAATGTCAAGGTTCGTATCATCAGAATGCGTAAAGTGCCGTTCATTGATTCTACAGGTGTAAACAACCTTCGAAATCTTTGTGAACGTACAAGCAAGAGGGGTGTCACTGTGATCCTTTCAGGTGTTACAGATAAAGTATACAATACCTTGAAGAAGTTCGGTGTGGATCAGGAGATCGGAAATGAGAATATATTCCCGCACATCATTCCGGCTTTGCAAAGAGCTTCTGATTTGGCAAACTCTGAAAACTAAAAATAAGTCCCGAGGGACTTATTTTTTTTGTGTTCTATATCTTTTCTGATGTACTGCCTGAATCGTAAATCCGTCAATCAGGGCGCAACGTCCTGCAACGAAGTTGAGGAATGATGCCAGGAGAGGGAATAGCATCGTTATGGAGAATGTCAGCAGTTCTTTGTATCTGAAGAAATCGATGCCCAGCCAGATCTGAAAACCTAAAGTTATCAATCCTGTGATTATGCATATTCTGGCCTGCAGCATAGGACGCTTGTATGCACATAAGGCAAGTAGGTTTGTTATCAGAAGCATGATCAGCATCACCAGGTACGATGTCCTTTCATAGTATCTGATCGTTACGTCGTCTCCCGTGCCTCCTGTTTCAGTTGCAAATCTGCTGAAGAACATGGATATCACCAGTCCTGTAGATATTACAAGGTATAAAGTTTGAATTCTTTTCCACATAATGATTTAGTTAGTCAGCGCAAAAATAGGAATTTTCATAGGAAAAAACTAAATTTGGGAGATTATTGGTAAATTAAATAATTATGAGAATAGCAGAATCAGAACTTATAATCAATGGCGACGGCTCGGTATTTCATCTGCACCTTCGTCCGGAAGAGCTTGCTGATACCGTTATCTTGGTTGGAGATCCATCTCGTGCAGATATGGTGGCAGAGTATTTTGAGGATAAGGAGTTCAGACATGAATCACGTGAATTTGTTTCCATCACAGGAAAGTATAAGGGTGTAAGAATGACTGTTCTATCGACAGGTATCGGTACAGATAACATCGACATTGTCATGAATGAACTTGATGCTCTTGCCAATGTGGATTTTCAGACAAGAGAAATCAAACCGGTGCACAGGTCCCTTAATATCCTGAGAATCGGAACATCAGGTGCCATCCAGCCGGAGATACCTATCGGAGGCTTTGTGTTTTCACATATTTCAGTAGGGTGTGACGGTCTGATGAACTGGTATGCAGACCGTGATAAAATCTCTCTTCTCGATATCGAGGAGGCTTTCAAGAAGCATACGGGATGGAACAAGCATCTTCCAGACCCTTATTTTGTACGTGCTGGAAGGGAAATGACAGACAGATTCAAGGATTGTACAATCAAGGGCATGACGATCGCTGCTTCTGGTTTCTATGGCCCTCAGGGACGAGTGATCCGTATGCCGCTTGCTATGCCTGACATGCTTGATACATTCGAGAGCTTCCGCTTCGGTGAAGAGAAGGTCACCAACTTTGAGATGGAGGGCTCTGCAATTGCCGGTATTGCTGCGCATCTGGGACATAATGCAGGAACAGTCTGCTGCATTATAGCTCATAGACATCATAAGGCAAGCAACCCGGACTACAAGGCACAGGTAAGAAAACTTGTGGAACTTTGTCTTGACAAATTAGCGGAGTAAACTGCAGAAAAAAAGTCTGAAGGCCAACCTTCAGACTTTTTTTCTGCAGTTATTTATGGTATAGTTCCTTTCTGGATTGTGGTCCGTAACCTTTCCATACGTCAGGGTCGGATATCCATGCCTCGATGATTCTTTCCTTTTTTCTCATTACGTTGCATTCAAGGAATTTTTTCTGAAGGTCCATGGTTGTTTCCATAGATCCGGCGATTTCGTGCCCGTAATCAATAAAGTGGTACATGTTATAATTGAACCCGAATTTCTCGAATCTCTTTACGAGTTTTCCTGCTCCGAAGAATCCCAGATTGAAGAATCGGATCTGTTTGTAAGGAACCAGCTCATCCGAAGTGCCATGCAGCATAAGTGTAGGACATGGCCTTTCTTTGTAGTCTACTTTTCCTTCACGTGACAGAATCGCTCCTGAGAATGACATGACTCCCGCATAATTGAATCCCTCAGGCAGCACCTTTGTCCATGATGTTCTGTTACATAATTCATACTCGGCCTGCATGACGCTTATCGCTCCTGCTGATGAGCCGCTGATTACGATGTTATCCGGATCGATGCCAAGTTCTTCTGCATTATCTATAAGGAATTTTGTTGCACTGAACAGGTCTTCAACGGCAATATGTATGGCATTGTCAAGGACGTTTACCTGAGCTATTCCAACTTTCTTGCTTCCTTTGAGCCCCAGTCTGTAGTCTATAGAGATGATTCTGTAGCCGTCCTCTTTCATTGACTGGAACCATTTGTGATAACTTTCATTGTTGCGTGTTCCGCTTATGAATCCGCCTCCGAACATGAAGATTATGGTTGGTTTCCTGTTGCCTTCTGCTGTGATAGTGTCGTCAGCGTCAGGTTCATAAATGTCCATATACAGACTGCATGTGTCCCTCTGACTGTACATATATGTTGCATCTGGGGAAACCTGAGCATTTGACTCGAACGCTGTCCCTAAGCCTACGATAAGACTGGCAATGAGACATGGAATTGTTGATTTTAACTGCATTTCTATAAAATTTTTAAAGTTTGTGCCATGAGATGGCACATGTGGTGGATACCTTTGCATCAGTTAAATGATAATAACCCTTAAAACTGAATGTCATGAACGCCGAAAATTCACTCTCTAGCCTTAGCGCAATGTTCACTTCTGATGCATCTTATAAAACTTTAGTCGATATGATCAATGATCTGGATCTGGAGCTTATGGATATAACAGTCGCCTAATCCCATTGAGTGCATGTGGTCTCTTTGTCTTTTGAGAGGCTTACGCGTATGCTCTTGTGACCGCATACTCCCTTGTTCGATAAGATTCTTTCTGTGATGATGAGCTCTGAAACAGGATCCTCTATCATGCGCTGAATTGCTCTCTTGAGAGGTCTTGCTCCATAGCTTGGATCATATCCGACATCTGCTACCAGTCTCTTGGCTCCGGCAGTGACCTTGAGTTCAAATCCTGCTTCGCTTACGCGGCGTTTCAAGCCTTTGAGTTCAATGTCGATTATCTTACCGATATCAGTTTTCTCGAGGGGGTTGAAGAAAATCTGTTCATCGACTCTGTTGATGAATTCCGGCGGGAATGCTTTCCTGACAGCTTTTTCCAATACTGACTTTCGGTTGGTCGCAATATTCTTGCCTGCCGTATTGAAGCCGACTCCGCTTCCATATTCGTCAAGCTCGCGACTTCCTACATTGGATGTCATGATCACTATTGTGTTCCTGAAACTTACGGTCCTTCCGTTGCTGTCTGTAAGCCTTCCTTCATCCATTACCTGCAGAAGCAGGTTGAATACATCCGGGTGCGCTTTTTCGATTTCATCTAACAGAACTACGCAATATGGCTTGCGACGGACTCTTTCGCTGAGCTGGCCGCCTTCTTCGAATCCTACGTATCCTGGAGGAGCTCCGATGAGTCTGGAAACGTTGAACTTTTCCATATATTCGCTCATGTCAAGTCTTATCATGTTCTCCTCTGAGTCAAACAGATATTCTGCGAGTGACTTTGCCAGCTGTGTCTTGCCGACTCCTGTCGGACCGAAGAATATAAATGTACCGATTGGCTTGGCTGGATCCTTGATTCCTGCTCTGTTTCTCTGTATGGCGCGAACCACATTGTCGATAGCTTCATCCTGCCCGATGATCCTTTCCTGAAGCTTCGCCTTCATCTTGATGAGTTTGCCGCCTTCGCCTTCCGCTACCTTGCCCGATGGAATTCCGGTCATCTTTGAAATGATGTCTGCAACATCATCAGCAGTTACCGTGGCGGTTTTCTTCGGGTTTTTCAATCTGACCATAGACCCCGCCTCGTCCATTGCATCTATGGCCTTGTCGGGAAGGCATCTGTCGGTTATGTATCTTTCGGACATGCGCACGCATGCTTCGATCGCCTCGTCGGTATATATGACGTTGTGATGTTTCTCGTAATTGGTTTTCAGACTGTCCAGGATAGATATGGAGTGAGGGATATCGGTGTGTTCCACAACGATTTTCTGGAAGCGTCTGTCCAATGCTCCATCCTTCTCAACAATCTTTCGGAACTCATCCATTGTTGTAGCTCCGATGCACTGTATGTCTCCTCTGGCCAGTGCCGGCTTCAGCATGTTTGCCGCATCCAGACTTCCTGACGCTCCACCAGCTCCGACTATTGTATGGAACTCGTCTATGAAAAGTATGACGTCCGGATTTTCTGTGACTTCAGTTATGATAGACTTTAATCTTTTCTCGAAGTCTCCGCGGTACTTGGTTCCTGCTACAATCGAACCCAGGTCAAGGGAGATAAGACGCTTGCCAGCTAAAGATGGCGGTATCTCGCCTGTAACGATCTTGATTGCAATACCTTCTACTATTGCTGATTTACCCACACCTGGATCCCCTACCAGCATTGGGTTGTTCTTGCGCCTGCGCCCTAAAATCTGGATTACCCTCTGTATTTCATCCTCTCTTCCTACAAGTGGGTCGAGCTTTCCTTCTTTGGCTGCTTTGGTTATGTCGTATCCGAATTCTTCAAGAGGAGAAGTCTTGGGACCTCTGTCCTGTTCCTCTTCTACTGCCTGGATTCTGATCTGAGTGATTTCTTCCTCCTGCGGTGTGTCGTTGCCCTTTCCGAACCCATCTGCTCCGCCATCCAGCAGGTCATTGTTGTCCAGATATCTGTAAATGCTGTGGTAGTCAGTCCCCAGATCCCTGAGGTAAGTGCTTCCGTATGAATCTCCCTGATGGCATAGTGCCAGCAGCAGGTGCTGTGAAGATGCATTTGAACAATGAACCTTGGTCGCTTCCAATATTGTGAAGCTCAATATGTTCTGTGCCCCACGTGAAAAAGTTATCCGGTCAATTTCAGAATATGGTATGTGTTCGTTTGTCTGGATTCGACTGTCAATGAACTGTTTCATCTCATCGATATCGATATCGAGTCCCCTCAATGTATCAACGGCAGTATTTTCTCTGTGACGTATTGTGCCGAGAAACAGGTGGTCGGGAGCAATCCCATAACTACCTGTTCTCATAGCCTCTTCGCGAGAAAAGTTGATTATTGAATGGAGTTCATCCGAGATGTTGATTTTCATATGATTTATGTAGTTTGGGAGTAAAACAATTTCGATTTTGATTGCACAAAATTACTAATTTTTTTGTAACTTTGCCAAGATGTAAATCATAGAATAAAAAGTAGAATATATAATGGAAAATGAAGTAAAGACAGGTAGGATCGAGCAGGTGAATATCGATGAGCAGATGAGGAGTGCGTATATTGACTACTCCATGTCTGTAATCGTGTCACGAGCTCTTCCTGATGTGCGTGACGGCTTCAAGCCGGTGCATAGAAGAGTGCTCTTCGGAATGGACGGACTTGGCCTGAGACATACAAGCCAGACCAAGAAGTCAGCCCGTATTGTCGGTGAGGTGCTCGGTAAATATCATCCGCACGGTGATTCCAGCGTGTATGACGCAATGGCCAGAATGGCTCAGGACTGGAGTCTTCGTTATCCGCTGGTGTTTGGTCAGGGTAACTTCGGTTCGATGGACGGTGACCCTGTGGCTGCGATGCGTTACACCGAGGCAAAGCTTTCGAAACTTTCAGATGAGGTCCTTGCAGACCTTGAAAAGGATACTGTTGATTTTCAGAACAACTTTGACGACTCTCTGACTGAGCCGACCGTTCTCCCTACGAAGATTCCGCTTCTTCTGCTGAACGGTTCGTCTGGTATTGCCGTAGGTATGGC
>JAEIGA010008991.1_pt1 | contig 15116 bp, 11 predicted proteins | sample 9270691 | NCBI WGS metagenome assembly JAEIGA01 (sample SAMN17057246, study PRJNA624740) | gut metagenome | biome: biome; isolation source: fecal sample | host: Bos grunniens | place: China: Xizang | collected 2019
CCGCAGGGTTCTTAAAACCTAAAGCCCTTAGAACCTCAAAACCTCATGCTATTATTCGCTCTTCTCACGACGGGGACGGCGTTCGCCATCTGCCGCTTCGCGACGGGGACGACGGGGACGTTCTTCCCAACCTTCGGGCTTTTCTTCGAGCACACGGTGTGAGAGGCGGAACTTGCCAGTCTTCTGGTCGATTTCAAGGAGCTTCACAGTGATGTTGTCGCCTTCCTTAAGTCCAGCTTCTTCAACACTTTCAAGGCGCTTCCAAGAAATTTCTGAGATGTGGAGCAAACCTTCCTTACCAGCCATGAATTCTACGAAGCAACCGTAGGGCATGATGCTCACTACCTTTGCATTGTACACTTCACCCACTTCAGGAATTGCTACAATCGCCTTGATCTTAGCGATAGCCGCTTCGATGCTTTCCTTGTTAGGACCGCTTACCTGAATCTTACCTACGCCGTCAGCTTCTTCAATCGTAATGGTAGCACCAGTTTCTTCCTGCATACCCTGAATGATCTTACCGCCAGGGCCGATGACAGCACCGATGAATTCCTTGGGAATATCGAATGCTTCGATGCGGGGAACGTGGGGCTTGAGTTCAGCACGGGGTTCGCTCATCGTTTCCATCATGCAAGAGAGGATGTGTTCGCGACCAGCCTTTGCCTGTGCCAAAGCCTTTTCAAGAATTTCGTAAGACAAGCCGTCACACTTGATGTCCATCTGCGTAGCAGTAAGACCCTTGAGTGTACCTGTTGTCTTGAAGTCCATGTCACCGAGGTGGTCTTCATCGCCGAGGATGTCAGAAAGCACTGCGCACTTGTCTTCTCCGGGGTTCTTGATAAGACCCATTGCGATACCACTTACGGGAGCCTTCATGGGTACACCGGCATCCATGAGTGCGAGCGTGCCGGCACAAACTGTAGCCATTGAAGAAGAACCGTTAGACTCGAGAATGTCGCTCACTACGCGCACTGTGTAGGGGAATTCTGCGGGAATCTGACCCTTCAAACCGCGCCATGCGAGGTGACCGTGACCAATTTCGCGACGGCCTACGCCACGCTGTGCCTTTGCTTCACCTGTTGAGAAGGGGGGGAAGTTGTAGTGGAGGAGGAAACGCTGATAGCTCTTGTCGAGCACGTCGTCTACCATCTTTTCGTCGAGCTTTGTACCGAGCGTACAAGTTGAGAGCGACTGTGTTTCACCACGTGTGAAGATAGAAGAACCGTGAGGCATGGGAAGGGGATCAACTTCGCACCAGATGGGGCGGATGTCCGTAGTCTTACGACCGTCGAGGCGGATACCTTCATCGAGAATGCAACGGCGCATAGCGTCCTTTTCTACATCGTGGTAGTAACGGTTGATAAGGTCGTTCTTTTCTTCAAGTTCTTCTGCTGAAAGTTCTGCGTGAGCAGCAGCATATTCTTCCTTGAATGCTTCACGCACCGCTTCAAATGCTTCGAGGCGTGCATGCTTTTCGAGGGCACTCTTTGTGATGTCGTAACACTTCTGATAGCACTGCTCGTGACACAACTTGCGGAGGTCTTCGTCATTCACTTCGTGGCAGTATTCGCGCTTCACGTCTGTGCCGAGTTCCTTCATGAGGTCAATCTGGAGTTGGCACATGGGCTTGATTGCTTCGTGAGCCGCCTTGAGGGCTTCGAGAAGTGCAGATTCGGGCACTTCATCCATTTCGCCTTCCACCATCATGATGTTGTCCATCGTAGCAGCCACCATGAGGTCCATATCCGCCTCCTTCATTTGTTCGAAAGTGGGGTTGATTACGTACTCACCGTTGATGCGAGCTACGCGAACTTCAGAGATGGGACCTTCGAAGGGGATGTCCGTACAAGCAAGTGCGGCAGAAGCAGCAAAACCTGCGAGTGCATCGGGCTGATCTACGCCATCGGCAGAGAAGAGGATGATATTTACATATACTTCTGCGTGGTAGTCGCCAGGGAAGAGGGGACGGAGCGCACGGTCAACGAGGCGGCTGGTCAAGATTTCGTAGTCAGAAGCACGACCTTCACGCTTGGTGAAACCACCGGGGAAACGACCGGCTGCAGAGTATTTTTCCTTGTAGTCGCATTGGAGCGGCATAAAATCGGTGCCGGGGTTAGCGTCTTTGGCACCACAAACTGTAGCAAGCAACATCGTGTTGTTCATACGGAGCATTACGCTACCGTCAGCTTGCTTTGCGAGTTTTCCTGTTTCAATGCTGATAGTGCGTCCGTCAGCGAGAGTAACAGATTTCGTAATCACATTCATCTGATTGTGTGTGTTAAAAATTATATAATATCACTGGATTGTTCAGCGTAGTAAGCATTTATATGCATATTAGGCACAAAAGTACGGATAATTTTTCTAATTCCGTGCTACAGAGGGCATTTTTAATCTCGTAGACTTCTTTTTTTTAATAATAGTGTGTGATTTTGCTAAAAAAGGGTGGGAGGGAAGTGGATGTATGCAGTAGTTATAACGCGCAAAAGCCGAGTGAGAAATCTCTTTCCTTTACGCTGTAAAATGGATGTGGGAGGTACAAAAAACTAACTGGGAGTTAGTTCAAATTATTTGGCACTTAATTCAAAATAACTCCCAGTTAGTTTTTATAAAGTCGGATGTAGATTTTCGCCTTTAGGAAATGTTACTCAATAGATGGGAGAAACATCTTCCGCTTCCGTATTTTTGTTATCCTTCATCAGGAAAATCAAAGAGGGTAGGCATGACGGGAGAACCCGCTTGAGGGGTGCGCCCGAGGTGGCGGTATGCCAATTCTGTAACCTCGCGTCCGCGGGGTGTGCGGCGGATGAAACCTTCTTTGATGAGGAAGGGTTCGTACACTTCTTCTACCGTACCCGCATCTTCGCCCACAGCCGTGGCGATGGTGGTGATGCCCACGGGACCGCCCTTAAACTTGTCGATGATTGTCGTAAGAATCTTGTTGTCAATCTGGTCAAGACCATACTTGTCAATGTTCAGCGCTTCAAGGGCGTAGCGCGCAATGTCGAGTTCGATGTTACCATTTCCCTTTACCTGGGCAAAGTCGCGCACGCGGCGCAAGAGCGAGTTGGCAATACGGGGTGTGCCACGGCTTCTCCCGGCAATTTCTGCAGCCGCACGTCCGTCAATCTTCACACCGAGCAACTTGGCGGAGCGCTCCACAATCTTCTGAAGCGTTGCAGCGTCGTAATATTCCAAATGGAGGTTGATGCCGAAGCGCGCACGGAGGGGAGCGGTGAGCAAACCGCTTCGCGTTGTGGCGCCCACAAGGGTAAACGGATTGAGGTCAATCTGAATGGAGCGCGCGGCAGGTCCGCGGTCGATCATGATGTCGATGCGGTAGTCTTCCATGGCGGAATACAAATATTCCTCAACGACGGGCGACAGACGGTGGATTTCGTCGATGAAAAGGACGTCGTTGGGTTCCAGCGAAGTCAGCAAACCCGCCAGGTCGCCAGGTTTGTCGAGTACGGGACCCGAGGTAATCTTAAACCCTACGCCTAATTCGTTGGCAATGATATTTGAAAGCGTTGTCTTCCCCAACCCCGGAGGTCCGTGGAGCAGGGTGTGGTCAAGCGGTTCGCCACGAAACTTCGCCGCCTCAACGAAAATCTGCAGGTTGTCCACCACCTGCTGCTGTCCCGTAAAGTCGCTGAAATTCAGGGGGCGCAGTGCCTTCTCAAATTCCTTTTCGGAATTGCTTACACTGCGCTGTTCGGCACGTATGTCAAAAGTATCTTCCATAATGTGGGAGTGTCAGTCTTTTATAATATAGCGTTTGTAATAAGAAAGGGCGAGTGTCGTCAGCGGCAGGGCAATGATGAGGCCGATAAACCCAAATACATAGCCCCAAACGGAGAGCGACAGCAGGATGAGGGCGGGCGACATGCCCATGATGTGCCCCATGATTTTGGGGACAATGATGAGGTCCTGAATGAGTTGCACAATTACGTACACAAGGCCTACCATCAAGAGGATGCCCCAGAAGTTTTCCCCCGTTTCGGCAGCTTTCAAAAGTGCGAGCAATACCGCCAACGGAATAGACACCATCTGCAGATAGGGCACGAAGTTTAGAGCACCCACAAAGAGTCCGAACCCAATAGCCAAGGGGAGGTCGATGATGGCAAAGCCTGTGGCAAACAGAATGCCTACGCAGAGCGCCACTAAAGCCTGCCCGCGGAAATAAGCACTCATACCTGTTTGCACGTCGGTGGCAAGCAGGGCAACGTGGTCGCGATAAGGCTTGGGGATGTAGTTGATCCACGCCTTTGACGCCTTCTCAAAATCCATCAGGAGGAAGAAGAGGTAAAGCAAGGTGATACACCAAGAGACGATGCTCCAAAGGGCGTTTGCCGTAGCCCACAGGAGGTTGCCCAGGCGCTCTACGCTTTTACCCAAAAAGGTCTGAACGTCATCGGTTTGTAGGAAGTTGCGCACCTCCTCGTGTTGCATGTGTTCGCGCACGAAGTCGCTGACAATGGTGGGAATGGTTGCGTTGCCCGAACCGTTACGAAGGTATTCTACAATCAACCGTTTGAGGTTGGAGAATTCTTCAATCGAGGGTGGCACGATAAGCATGAAGCATCCTGTGCCGATGCCCGCCAGCAGGAGCAGGGTGAGCGTTACGCTGAGCCAGCGAAGGCGCAGTTTGCACCTTACCTGCAGGAAGGTCACCACGGGGTTGAGCATATAAGCCAACATCCATGCCAACACAAAGGGCAGCAACACACTGCTCAACGCATTGACGGCGTATCCCAACAGGACGAGCACACCAACAAGCAGGGCGCCACGCACGAAGCGGTCGAAGTTTATTTCTTGCTGAAACATAGTTTCGAGGGAATGAGACTGCCCAACGAGGGCTGCACAATAAATATTCTGGGGCAAAATTAAGAAAAATCCCCCAAACCTTACGAACTTATCCCGAAATCCCATAACTTTGCAGTATGGGAACTCTTTATTTAGTACCTACCCCGGTGGGTAATTTGGAAGATATGACGATGCGCGCCATTCGCATCTTGAAGGAAGCAGACCTCATTTTGGCGGAAGACACCCGCACTTCGGGCCTGCTGCTCAAGCACTTTGATATTAAGAACCAGTTGTGCTCACACCATAAGTTCAATGAGCATCAAACTGCCAACGCCTTTGCCGCACGCATTGCCGCTGGTGAGAATATCGCCCTCATTTCCGATGCGGGCACTCCCGCCATTTCCGACCCCGGTTTCATGTTAGTGCGTGCCTGTGTGGAGCGCGGTGTAGAGGTGCAGTGCCTGCCCGGAGCAACAGCCTTTGTGCCCGCCCTCGTGTCCAGCGGATTGCCCTGCGAACGCTTTACGTTTGAAGGGTTCCTGCCGCAGAAGAAAGGCCGTCAGACGCGCCTCCAAGCACTTGCCTCGGAAGAGCGCACGATGATTTTCTACGAATCGCCTTATCGCGTAGTCAAAACCCTCCAGCAGTTTGCCGAAGTCTTCGGTGCCGAACGCCGCATGTCAGCCTGCCGCGAAATCTCAAAGATGTACGAGCAGAGCGTGCGCGGCACGATTGCCGAAGTCCTCGCTCACTTTGAAGAAACCGAACCTCGCGGCGAATTTGTCCTCGTAGTAGAGGGCGCAGAGACGGTGAAGGAGAAGAAGAAAAAGCAGCGCGATGAACAGTTAACGGTTAACGATTAACGATGAACGGCGCCGTTCACCTTTAACCTTTCACCTCTCACCGAAAAACTTTCCTCAATGATTACCTACGACAGCATCAACCTTCCCCTCCCCGATATCGACCAAGCGGCCACCACTGCTTGGGTAAACGCCGTGGCAAAGACACACGGCAAGCGTTGTGGCGCCATTGCCTACATCTTTGTGGACGATGAAAAGATTTTGGAGGTCAACCGCGAGTTCCTCCAGCACGATTATTATACGGACATCATTACCTTCGACTACACGGAGGGCAATAAAATCAGCGGCGACCTCTTCATCTCCCTCGACACCGTGCGCACGAACGCCGAAGACGTAGGTGCCACCTACGAAGAGGAGCTTCACCGCGTCATCATCCACGGCATTCTCCACCTCTGCGGCATCAACGACAAGGGACCCGGAGAGCGCGAGATTATGGAGGCGGAAGAAAATAAGGCACTCGCCTTACGTCAGGAACTTTAGGCTTTTCCTACTCCCCAATCCTCATATTCCAAAAACAGAGCGAGCAAGTATCTCAACGGGGATGCTTGTTCGCTTTGTGTATATGCTATGTTCAGATAATTTCTGTGAAACTTGTGAGGAGGATGGTGGCAACAATCATAATGAGGAGGTACCACAGGAAGTATTTGTAATACCTATTCCAAATTTTGTAGGCACCCTTGGTAGGCAGACTGTTATCTTTTCGCCCCATGAAGGCTTCGGAGGTCATAAGGAAATAGTAACCTAAGAGCAATATGGCGTCTTCTATACCGAGGACGAGGGGATATACCACTTCTGCGTATTCAACAAGAGCTACAAGTAGCGTTGGCGCCACAATAATGGGCATCATCATACCCAACCAGAATAATAGGAATGCACTGCGCTGGGTACGTGGACAATTTGGGTTATTGCGTTCCAGCGTTCCGAGCATATAGAAAACCGTAAACGTTGGAATCCAATTTAATGCGTGTCGTACAACCTGTGCCGCAATGGTTGACCATCCTTCTCCAGTAAACGTGAAATAGAAGATGGCTTTGATGAAGCCTAAGGTAAATAACGCAAAACCGACATACCTCATGAGAATGCTTGTCGTGCGATTCGTCGCAATTTTGCTCAAGATCAGATAGGCGGTAAGGGTTGTTGTTGCACTCAGCATTCCTACAACAAATCCGAATGCCGACTGCCCATCGTTATTGGTCCAATCTGGTAGTACGACTCCCGTTAAGGAGGTGATTCTATAGCAGAAACTGATGATAAAAGGTATTGCAAAAATGGCAAAAGCCCATAGTTGCTGTTTCTTTATTGAGGATTCTTTATACATGTTCATTTTGCTCTCATTAAAATCGCCTTATAACTATAGCGTTAGGGGCTTTGAGGAGATGAATGTGGAATTACTGAAAACTAACTCCGAGTTAATTCAAACTAATCGGCGTTTAATTTGAACTAACTCGGAGTTAGTATTCAGTAATTCGGAGTTAGCTTTCAGTTTACTTCTTGCGTAACTTCAAATGGTCGCCATCGAGGGTCACGAAGCAGGTTTCGCCCTTCTTAAGGGGGATGGCAGCGGTGAGTTCGCCGTAGCGCACGTTGCAAGTTGCGTCCTGTGTAGCCGTGATGCGAGCTTCAGCGAGTGTGCCTGCCTTCCAGTCAATATCTACATAGAAGGCGCCGCGTGCACGGAGTCCCTTGATGCTACCTTCTGCCCATGCGTCGGGAAGCGAGGGGAGGAGGTGGATGCAACCTGCGTGGCTCTGCAAAAGCATTTCGGTTACGCCCGCCGTACCGCCGAAGTTACCGTCAATCTGGAAGGGAGGATGCACGTCCCAAAGGTTGTCTGCCGTACCGTTCTTGAGCAAGTTGCCAAAGAGAGTGTAAGAGCGGTTACCATCGTGGAGACGCGCCCACTGGTTGAGCTTCCAACCCATAGACCAACCCGTTGCGCCGTCGCCACGGTGGTTGAGCACCACCTTAGATGCTGTAGCGAGTTCGGGAGTCGTGATAGGCGAAATCGTAGAACCTGGGTGGAGTCCGAAGAGGTGGTTTACGTGGCGATGCTGGTCGTTGGGGTCGTCAATGTCTGTGCTCCATTCCAAAATCTGTCCGTAGCGACCAATCTTGTAAGGTACTAAAGCTTCGAGCATGCCCTCCCAAGTAGCCACTTCTCCCTCATCCACACCCAAAATCTTGGCTGCGGCAATCGCCTGAATGAGGTTTTCGCGAATCACCGCGTGGGTGAAGGTCGTACCTTCGTCAATAGGACCGTGTTCGGGCGATGTAGAAGGCGCAGCCGTCATGGTGCCGTCGGGCTTCAACCAAAGGTAGTCTTCAGCAAAGAGGGCGCAACCCTTGATGAGGGGATAAGCCGTCTTGCGGAGGAAGTCGATGTCGCGGGTAAAGTCGTAGTATTCCCAAAGGTGGGTTGCCAACCATGCTGCTGCCACGGGGTTGTAGTTCCAACTCATGTCCGTGCTTTCAAGCGGCGCGGTGAAACCAAAGATATTGCCCGAAATACCAGCCGCCCAGCCGCGAGCGCCCCAATATGCCTTTGCCGTAATCTTACCCGGTTCTTCGAGCGTGCGGATAAAGTCGGTAAGCGGTTCGGCACACTCTGCGAGGTTCGTCGTGAGCGCGGGCCAGTAGTTCATCTGGAGGTTGATGTTGTTATGGTAGTCTACGCGCCAAGGACCGTCCACATTGTTGTGCCACATGCCCTGAAGGTTTGCCGGAAGATTGCCGGGGCGAGAAGAAGCAATGAGGAGGTAGCGCCCGAAGTGGTAGTATAGTTCTTCCAATCCCGCATCCTTTGCCCCCTTACGATATGCCGCGAGGCGCTTGTTGGTGGGAAGGTCAGACGTTTCACCCTTGAGCGAGAAACTTACGCGGTCGTAAAGCGCTGTGTAGTCCTTCGTGTGGCGCGCAAGTAACTTGGCGTAATCCATCTTCGCCGCCTTCTTCATCCACTTAGAAGTAGTCTTCAAGGGGTCAACACCTACATACGCCTTGGGGTCGTTATAGTCGGGCTTGAAGTTAATCTTATAATCTGTATCGGCAGTGAGGAGGAAGAGCACGGCATCCGCACCAATTACTTTGAGTTTGCCGCCCTCGTAAGCCACAGTTCCGCCTTCGGCAATCGCCTTGATGCGCACGACATACTGCATGCCGTTGTTGTCCAAGCGACCATTGAAGAGGAGTCCACCTTCGCCGTCGGGTGTAATCTCACCTTCCGAACAGGGGTTGAAGGTATAACTCAGCAAGAGGTTTTGCTTGCCCGCTTGGTCGGCAGAGAAGCGCACTGCCAACACGTTTTCGGGGAACGACACGAAACTTTCGCGCTTGTAGCTCACGCCCTCGTAGTCGTAAGTCACGGTCGCCACCGCGCGGTCGATGTTGAGTTCGCGACGGTAGTTTTGCACTTTCGTAGCATCTGCACCTGTGCCCGTTTCGATGAGGAGTTCGCCCATCGTTGTGAACGAACCGAAGCGGAACTCGGGTTCGCGCCATGCTTCGTAGGGCACGGGCGAATTAAAGTTGAGTGCCGTGAGGCGCGCCGCCTTCTGTTGGTCGCCATCAAGGAACGCCTGGCGGATGGTGTCGAGCAAATGTGCCGACTGCTTATTCACATTCCAGTAGTGCGCAGCACCCTTGGCAGTACCAGGACCGCCGCGCCAAAGCGTCTTTTCGTTGAGTGTGATGCGCTCCGTAGCTACCGAGCCCAAGATGTTGGCACCAATCGAACCGTTACCGATGGGCAAAGAGCGGTATTCCCACTCGCGGTCGGGGTTCCAGTTGCCATCGCCCGCAGCAATGGGCTTTTCGCCGTTCTTGTACTTGTCGGGGTTGGCAGAATACCAAATTTCCTTACCCTTGAGCGAAGTGGGTTCGTCAAACCAAACGACATGCTGTGCCCATGCCGAAGTCATGCCACAAAAGGCGAGGGTAGCAACGAGTAAACGCTGTTTTTTCATAATATTGAGGTTTTAATATGAGTCCTTACCTTGCAAATGTAAGCAATATCTTGCATATATGGATAGCAATTCATTTAGAATTTGGAAGTGGGGGAGAAAATCATTCAGGGAACCGTGAAAATAAGGGGCGCAACGCAGTTGCAGAAGACCACTTCGGATCGGGCAAAAACAAACTCCAAGTTAAATCAAAATAAGCGCTCATTAGTTCGATTTAACTTGGAGTTTGTTTTTCGGGAATCCGATGCTGGGAACGGTGTCGTTGGTTCTATGCGAATTTATGTTGCGTCGTGAGGCATGAATAGAGGTGGATACATAAAAATTAGGGTGGCGAGGTGAAAACGGTCGGAGTTGATAAACATAATTTAAGATAGGGTACCACGTCAACTTCACGCTGATTTTCGTACCTTTGCAACATGCAAGTGAATATCGAACCCTCATGGGCGGCTCGCCTACGCGACGAGTTTGAAGCCCCATATTTCTCCAACCTGGTGGAGTTTGTGCGTGCGGAATATGCCGCCGGCACGTGCTACCCCCCAGGTAAAAGCATTTTTAAGGCCTTTGACCTGTGCCCTTTCGACGATGTGAAGGTGGTAATTATTGGTCAAGACCCGTATCACGAACCCGATCAGGCGGAAGGGCTTTGCTTCTCCGTGGCAGAAGGTGTGCCGCATCCTCCCTCGTTGCGCAATATTTTTCATGAGGTGCAGGCCGACCTCGGCACTCCCGTTCCAGCGTCGGGAAGTCTTGTGCGCTGGGCAGAGCAAGGGGTGCTTTTGCTCAACGCTACCTTAACCGTACGTGCCCATCAGGCAGGGTCACATCAGGGTAGGGGTTGGGAGCAATTTACCGACGCCGTCATCCGCCATCTTGCCGAAGAAAAGGAACACCTTGTGTTCATCCTCTGGGGAAGTTTTGCTCAGAAAAAAGGCGCATTCATCGACCGTTCGCGCCATCTTGTGCTCCAATCCGCACATCCCTCGCCCCTCTCCGCCTACCGCGGATTTTTCGGCAACCACCACTTTACGCTCACCAATGATTACTTGCGCAAGTGGGGGAAGGGGGAAATAGTGTTTTAGAGTCTGTTGGGATTTGGGGTACTTATGTTGCTCAGGTGATTGTTATCATACCCCCTCCCCTCCTGCGGAGGTACTCCCCCTATCTTAAGGGGAGAGTGCCATGCGGACAGCATTCAACGTTGAACGTCAGTTGCATTCAACGTTGAATGTCAGCCAAATAGTCTATGGGATATCCAGTTGAGTTTTTAGCGGAAGTGTCAAACTCTTCTCTCCCCTTAAGATAGGGGGAGTACCTCCGCAGGAGGGGAGGGGGTATGACTACAAATCCATGGAAATAGCGCGAGAGTCCCCTTAAGATAGGGGGAGTACCGCGTAAGCGGGGAGGGGGTATGACACTAACATACAAATAAATCAGAATATTCCCTTAAGATTGGAACGAAACTCTAACATCTAAATAAATCTTTGAAATGCATCCTCCTCATACTCATAATATCAATTCGAAAAAGGGAATGAGAACTTATCTACGCACTCACGGGACGATAGCTGAGATTGTAATGTGGAGGTTACTCAAATCAAGGCAGATTGATGGGGTGAAATTTAGAAGACAGTTCAGCGTGGGTAATTATATCCTTGATTTCTATTGCCCCGAGTTACGATTATGTATAGAACTTGATGGGGCACCTCACTTCACAGAAGTGGGACGATTGCGTGATAAGTGTCGCACTAAAGATTTACTTGCAATACACAATATTCAAACACTTAGATTTGAAAATGAGATGGTTCTAAAATATACTGAATGGGTGCGTAGCAAGATTGTAGAGGCTGTTGGTCTTTGCAGGTTAGGTCGTTCAATAGAAGATATGATTATTAATCCATATATTTTAGATTGACCAATTCTCTAAGGGATATGTTAGTTGCAATTTTATAGACGTTAGTCATACTCCTCTCGGTTCCATTCGGCCGCATTCAATGTTGTCTGTCCATCAAACTTTTTCAGTAGATTATTCATTTGAGTTTTTTAACTGAATACGCCGACTCTACTCTCTCTAATCATATAGGTTTATGTTATGAAAAAAATATTACTTATCTTCATCCTAAGTATTGGGATTACAGCCCAAGCACAACACCTGCAACTCAAAGTAGGTGGTGGTTTGGCGAAGCTCGACAAGCATTCCAGCGCTGTGCCGGCATGGCGATTGGGGGCGGGGTATGAGTTGGAGTTTGACCAGCATTGGACTTTCTCACCCGCACTTATTTTTGCCATAAAGGGGTGGGAAAACCCCGATGAAACCGTGTATAAAAAGGATAATGAGGGCAACATTATGCTGGACCCTGAGACGGGTAACCCTTTGACGGGCGTGAAGAATACGGAGACGGTGACGTATCACGTAGAGATGCCCCTTTTGTTCAATTATTACCTACGTACGAAGGAGCGCCAGTACGTCGTATTCTCAGCGGGTCCCTACCTTGCCTATGGCATTTCGGGTAAAACCAAGGTGAAGGGCGACACCGACCGACAGGGGGCGGAGCGCTACTATTACGACTACGACCCCTTCAAGGATGGCGATGGTAAACGCTTTGAGGCGGGGGTGCAAGTGGGAGCAGGGTATCAGTTCAGCAATGGTGTGACCGCCGGAGTGGACTTCAGCTATGCTTTCACGAAGGTGGACGGTCAGCGCAAACCAGTTTCGGCGCTGCTCAGCTTTAGTTATTTGTTTAGAGGCAAATAGGTGTTTGGAAAGGAGAAACGAGAGGGGCAAATAGTTTGTTGCAAAGTCTTTTGCAAGGCAAATATCCCTTCCCATTTCTCCTTTCTCTTTCATCCTCCTCAATATTTAAATAAAAAATGCTACCTTTGCAAGTTGAAATGTCAACGCATAGATGAAGGATAAGATAAATATCTATGGCGCGCGGGTTCATAATTTGAAAAATGTGGACGTTGAAATTCCGCGCAATAGCCTTACCGTTATCACGGGTTTAAGTGGTAGCGGCAAGAGTTCGTTGGCTTTTGACACCCTCTATGCGGAGGGTCAGCGTCGGTATATTGAGACCTTCTCTGCCTATGCGCGCAACTTTCTGGACAATTTGGAGCGCCCCGATGTGGATAAGATTACGGGCTTAAGTCCTGTGATTAGCATTGAGCAGAAGACTACGAACAAGAATCCGCGTTCGACGGTGGGCACAGTGACGGAAATCTACGACTTCCTCCGTCTGCTCTATGCCCGTGCGGGAGAGGCGTATTCGTATTTGACGGGGGAGCGCATGGTGAAGTACACCGAGGAGCGCATTCTCCGACTCATCCTTGAGGAATATGCAGAGCGCAAAATCTATCTGCTTGCGCCGCTCGTGCGCAACCGTAAGGGGCATTACAAGGATTTGTTTGAAAGCATCCGCAAGAAAGGTTTCCTGCATGTTCGCGTAGATGGCGAACTGCGTGAGGTGGTTCAGGGCATGAAGCTCGACCGCTATAAGAATCACGATGTAGAGGTTGTGGTCGATCGCCTACTTGTCAGAGAGAAGGACGAGGAACGCCTCAAGAAAAGCGTACACCACACCCTTGAACAGGGAGATGGCCTTATGATGGTGCTCGACATGAGCGATGAGGCTGGAAAGGCGCGCTACTTGAGCAAACAATTGATGTGCCCCACGACTGGTTTGGCGTATCGTGAGCCAGCGCCGCATAACTTCTCGTTTAACTCTACGAGTGGTGCCTGCCCAAAGTGTAACGGCCTCGGTTATGTCAACGTTATTGACTTTGAAAAGGTGTGCCCCAACCCTTCTCAATCCATCCGTGAGGGAGCCCTTGCGCCCTTGGGCAAATATCGTAACGCGCTTATCTTTTGGGAGGTGGAAGCAGTGCTGATTAAGCATGACGCCACCTTAACGACTCCCGTTGAGGAGTTGCCCGAGGAGGCGATTGACGAAATCCTGAACGGCAGTCCGGATCGTTTGCGCATCCCTGCAAGTATTGCAAAGACGAGTGATGATTACTACGTGGAGTTTAACGGACTCGTGAAGTACATCCAGCAGATGGCGGACAGCGAAATGACGGCGGCGGCGCAGAAGTGGGCAGACCAATTCTCGACTACGGCAGAGTGTCCGCAATGTCATGGCGCACGCCTCAACGCTGAAGCACTTTCTTACCGCTTTGCGGGAAAGAACATCTACGAACTCTCGTCTATGGACATCCAAGAGCTCTATGAATTCTTGGAAGGTGTAGAAGACCAACTCGACACCAAGAGCAAGGCGATTGCTACGGAGATATTGAAGGAATTGCGTACGCGCTTGAAGTTCCTACTTGACGTAGGGTTGAACTACCTTTCCTTATCGCGCTCCACAATGACCTTGTCGGGCGGCGAAAGTCAGCGTATTCGTCTCGCCACTCAGATTGGTTCGCAACTCGTCAACGTGCTCTACATCCTGGACGAACCCTCCATCGGATTGCATCAGCGCGACAACGTGCGCTTGATTGACTCGCTGAAAAGTTTGCGCGACACGGGCAACACGGTGGTTGTTGTTGAACACGATGAAGATATGATGCGCGCGTCGGATTACGTCATAGACATGGGACCTCGAGCAGGACGCTTGGGCGGAGAAGTTGTTTTCCAAGGTACGCCCGACGAAATGCTCCGCACGCACACCCTGACGGCGGGTTACTTGAATGGAGAACTCGCTATTGACGTTCCCAAAGTGCGTCGCCCTGGAAATGGAAAATTCTTGCGACTTAAAGGTTGTCGCGGAAATAACCTGAAGGGCGTGGATGTTGACTTCCCCTTGGGCACATTACTTTGCGTGACGGGCGTTTCGGGTTCTGGAAAGTCCACCCTCATTAATGACACGCTCCAACCTATACTCTCGCAACATTTCTACCGTTCCTTGCGCGAACCTTTGGCGTATGACAGCATTGAAGGCTTAGAACTGATTGACAAGGTGGTGGCCGTGGACCAAAGTCCTATTGGTCGCACGCCGCGTTCAAATCCTGCCACCTACACAGGCGTATTCTCCGACATCCGCACCTTGTTCGTGGAACTCCCCGAGTCAAAGATGCGCGCTTACAAGCCTGGTCGCTTCTCCTTTAACGTAAAGGGTGGGCGCTGTGAAACGTGTAAGGGCAACGGTTTCAAGACCATTGAAATGAATTTCTTGCCCGATGTTTACGTGCCTTGTGAAGAATGTCACGGCAAGCGTTACAATCGTGAAACACTCGAAGTGCGCTTCAAGGGTAAGAGCATTAGCGATGTCTTGGATATGACTATCAATCAAGCGGTTGAGTTCTTTGAAAATGTGCCCCACATTCTGCACAAAATTAAAACCTTGCAGGACGTCGGACTTGGGTATATCAAACTCGGACAAGCCTCAACCACACTCTCGGGTGGGGAAAGTCAGCGCGTGAAACTCGCTACGGAACTCTCCAAACGCGACACGGGGCAAACGATATACATTCTCGACGAACCCACTACGGGGCTCCACTTCGA
>JAEIGA010008992.1_pt1 | contig 15115 bp, 13 predicted proteins | sample 9270691 | NCBI WGS metagenome assembly JAEIGA01 (sample SAMN17057246, study PRJNA624740) | gut metagenome | biome: biome; isolation source: fecal sample | host: Bos grunniens | place: China: Xizang | collected 2019
CAGGGAGAAAGCGATGTTGAGACCGGCGGTCACGATGGACACCATGCTCATGAGCTTGATGAGGATGTTCAGAGAGGGACCGGAGGTATCCTTGAAAGGGTCACCCACGGTGTCACCCACCACAGAGGCGTCGTGCACAGCGGTGTGCTTGCCGCAGTAGGGGGCGTCTCCCGTCTCGATGTATTTCTTGGCGTTATCCCAGGCACCGCCGGAGTTGGCCATGAATACGGCCAGCACGAAGCCACCGGCAAGACCACCGGCCGGCAGGTGGAAATCATACCCACGCCGATACCGGAGATAATTACGGTGGCAGGACCGGTGGTGGCGTTCTCAGCGATGAACTTCACCGGCTTGAACTCGAAGGAGGTGTAGTACTCGGTCACCTTGCCGATGGCGATACCCACCACAAGACCGATGACGATGGAGCCCCAGAGGCCCAGCCAGTTCTCGATACCGAGAGCGTACAGGATGCCGGCGGAAGCCAGGGCGATAAGCACGCCGGAAACATTGATACCGAAGTTCAGAGCAGCCATGAGCTGGGTCTGGTTAGCTTCGGGCTTGGTGCGTACCAGGAAAATACCGATGACGGAAAGCAGAGCGCCGATAGCGCCGATGATCATGGGAGCCATGACCAGCTGAAGGCCGGTCTCGTAGGCCCAGCCGGCGGTGGCAGCAGCGGCTGCACCCAGAGCGGCAGAGGCCAGAATGGAACCAGCGTAGGACTCGTAAAGGTCAGCGCCCATGCCCGCTACGTCACCCACGTTGTCGCCCACGTTGTCGGCGATGGTGGCGGGGTTGCGGGGATCGTCTTCGTTGAAGTGGTATTCAGTCTTACCCACCAGGTCAGCGCCTACGTCGGCAGCCTTGGTGTAGATGCCGCCGCCCACACGGGCGAACAGAGCCTGCAGAGAGGCACCCATACCGAAGGTCAGCATGATGGTGGTAATCTGGGTGAGGCGGCTGATGCCCTCAGCGGCCACCAGACCGGTGTTGTCCAGAATCAGATACCAGGCAGAGATATCGAGCAGACCGAAGCCAACCACCGTAAGACCCAGCACAGCGCCGGAACGGAAAGCAAGCTGAAGGCCCTTGTTCAGGCCGTCCTTTTCATCACGGCAGGCCTGGGCCACACGGCCGGAGGCGTAAGTTGCCGTCTTCATGCCGATGAAACCAGCCAGACCGGAGAAGATACCACCGGTGAGGAAAGCCACGGGCACGATGTTGTTCTGAAGGCCATAGAAGGCCATGATGCCGAATACTACGGCGATGATGACGAAGAAGATGGAAACAATCTTGTACTGCTGTTTCAGGTAAGCCATGGCGCCTTCGCGCACATAGCCCGCAATCTCCTTCATGCGGTCGTTGCCCTCGTCTGCCTTCTTCATATCGAAGAAGAACTTAGCGGCAAAAGCCAGCGCGACGACGGATGCAAACGGCACTATCCAGAATAATATCTCGGGGTTCATGTTCGTTTGTTTTGTTTGTTAAATGGCTTTTCTGCAGGCACAAAAAAGCGCCACAGTCTACACTATATGTACTGCTTTTGCAACCCGAATCTCGCATGTATGGCAAAAAAAATCATGTTGGAGCAATCAGGGGTGAAGCGGGGTTGATTGTTGGACTGCATGTATGCAGGTGGCAGAATTCCGGTTTGACCCCGAGGGGTGGTGTGTGGTAATGTCTAAGTCATAAGCACAATGGAGGAGATAAACACATATGTACAGATTGTAGCGGCCACGACACCGTGGTTGCTGCCGCTCTTTTTCGGTTTGTTCGGGGCGTGTGTGGGCTCGTTTCTGAATGTGGTGATATACCGCATGCCGCGTGGGTTGAGTGTGAATGAACCCCGGCGGTCGTTCTGCCCGCAGTGCAAAGCACCGATTCCGTGGTATCTGAATCTGCCGGTGCTCAGTTACCTGATGCTGCGTGGGAGGACAGCATGTTGCGGCCGGCGTTACACGGTGCGTTACTGTGTGGTGGAGCTGGTGTGTGCTCTTCTTTTTGCCTGTATTGCCTGGAACTTCTGTGCGGATGATATTTTGACCCAGTTGTTGCTTTGCGTATGGGTGGCGGTGATGCTGGCCTGTCTGTGTATGGATTGGGAACAGATGATAGTGCTGCCTTCGCTGGCGCTCATCGGCACAGCGGCAGGCCTGGGCGTGTCGTTGCTGTCCCCCTGGTTCAGCGGTGAGGGGGAAGGTGTGTTGGATGGCTTGCAGAGCAGTGCTGCCGGGGCTATTGGCGGTTTTCTGCTGTTTCGCCTGGTGGCAATTGCTGGCAAATTCTTTTTCGGGCGTAAAAAGCAGGTGTATGAATCCGCGCAGGAATGGTTGTTGCGCCAGGCTGCTGATGGGGAGGACGTCGAGCTGCTCATAGGGGCTGAACGCCTGTTGTGGAGCGATTTGTTCATGGAGAACAGTAACTGTTTCACCTTGTCCGCTGCAACGCTTGCGGGACATGAGGCCGAGGCGGGAGAACTGGTGTTTACCGTGGATTCCCTGGTGCTGCCGGATGGTACAAAGGTATCCCTGGAGGAGCATGATGAGCTGCGCGGCTCTTGCCGGGGGTATGCTGCGCGTAAAGAAGCTATGGGAAGTGGCGATGCCTGGCTGGCTCTGGCCATTGGTGCTCTTTGTGGGTGGCAAGGGGTGGTGTTTGCGCTCGTGTGTGGAAGTTTTATCGGTATTGCGGCAGCCTTGGTGGCCCGTATCGGGCGCGGTACGCCCATGCCTTTCGGGCCTGCATTGATTACGGCTGCGTTCATCTGGTTGTTTTATGGGACTGAGCTGGTTTCAGCCTATATAAGTTGGATTGAGTCTTTAGTTTGGTAAAAAAAGGATATGGCACTTCCGGATTTCAGTACGTTTCCGCTTTATCTGGCCCCGATGGCAGGGGTGACCGACCCCATTTTCCGCACCTTGTGCAAGGCTGAAGGTGCAGATGTGATGGTGACGGAATTTGTGTCTGCAGAGGGGGTGTTGCAGGCGTGGGACCGCAATCGCCGCTACGTGGAATTTGAGGATGCACACCGCCCGCTGGGTGTTCAGATTTTTGGCTCTGTGCCGGAGCATTGCGCTGCGGCTGCCCGTATCATTGTGGATGCGATGCACCCGGATTTTCTGGATATCAACGCAGGTTGCCCGGTTCCGAAGGTGGTGGGCAAGAATGGCGGTTCTTCACTGCTGAAGGATTTGCCTCTGCTGCAGCGTATTGCTGCTGCCGTGGTGCAGGAACTGGGGGCTGATTGTCCGGTGACAACTAAAATCCGCATCGGCTGGGATATGGAACATATCTGCGCCCCGGAGGCTGTGCGCCGCCTGGAGGATGCAGGCGTGCAGGCTATTGCGATTCATGGCCGCACGCGCTCTCAGCAGTACGGCGGCCACGCCGATTGGGAGATGATTGATCACTGCGCCCGCCTGGTGAATGTGCCGGTGATTGGTAATGGGGATATCTGCACCCCGCAGGATGTGCAGCGCGCGCGCGAAACAACGGCTGTCTCGGCGGTGATGATTGGCCGTGCTGCCATGAATGCGCCATGGTTGTTCCGCCAGGCTAAGGAATATCTGCGCACTGGGGTGGTGCCGGAACCTCCTGCCCCGCAGGAGCGTATCGATTTCATGCTGCGCCACACACGCATGGCGCTGGAAAGCAGGCATTATGGCGATGAATTGGTGACTATGCGCGCCATGCGCAGCCGCCTGCTGGCCTATGCCAAGGGGATTCCCGGTACTAAACCAATGAGGCCGCAGCTTTCGCGAGTAGCTTCTTATGAGGAGCTCTGCAGCATTCTGGAAAAAGTGTGAATGCAGAATTATCCAGCTAGCGCGCATCCTTCCGGCAGCGCGTTTCGTTTCTTTCAGTCGCAGCGGGAGCTGCGACCTCGCCTCCTATTCTGCCTGCTGCCTTCCTTTACATCTTGAACTGTTCGCCCAGGTAAATCTTGCGGGTCTTGGGGTCATTGGCAATTTCACTCGCATTACCTTCCTTGATGACCTTGCCTTCAAAAAGGATGTAGGCCCGGTCCACAATGCCCAGCGTTTCGCGCACGTTGTGGTCGGTGATAAGGATGGAGAGACCGTCTGTCTCGCGCAGGGAGGCCACAATGTGCTGGATGTCCTGCACGGCAATGGGGTCCACGCCGGCAAACGGTTCATCGAGCATGAGCAGCTTCGGGTTGGCGGCCAGGGCTCGAGCAATGGTCAGACGGCGCTTTTCACCGCCGGAAAGCTGGATGGACTGGCTCTTGCGCAGGCGGGTGATGTTGAAACGCTCCAGCAGTTCATCGCACTTCGCCTTCTTTTCCTTGCGGGTGAGGTCGGAGCGCGTTTCAAGAATGGCCATCAGGTTATCATTCACCGTGAGTTTGCGGAAGATGGATTCTTCCTGAGGCAGATACCCCATTCCAAGGCGTGCGCGCAGGTGCATAGGTAACCCGGAGACGTCTTTTCCGCAGAAGTCCACGGAGCCTGTGTCGGGGCGCACCAGACCTGCCACCATGTAGAACGAGGTGGTCTTGCCTGCGCCGTTGGGGCCGAGCAGACCCACAATTTCGCCGGAGTGCACGGTGATGTTCACGTTGCTGACAACCTGGCGCTCACCGTAGGATTTGCAGAGATTGTTGGCTTGAAGAAGAATATCCATGGTTACTTTTCTGATTTCTGGGTTTTCTGTGTTTTAATCTGCTCGCGGATGTTGGTGGCGTAGGTGGTGTGCTTTTCGCCTGTGATGGAGGCATTGTTATCCTTGTCTATAGTAATGGCAGCACCTTTTCCGGAAGCCTTGTGGGTGTTGTTAATGTCGGCCAGGGTGACTTCGTTGCCGCTGAGAATCTTCATGCCGGTAGCAGCGTTCACGCTGAGCTTATCGCCCGTGGCGCGCAGGGCACGGCCGCTCTTATCCAGCCCGGCTACGGCAACATTGCCATGGGCCACGGCTGTTTTCAAGCCGCCCAGCATCTTGTCTGCGCCTTTCTGCTCGGTATCCATGACCAGCCGGACGGCGCCAGTGCATTGCATGGAGCCCTTTTCGGTGCGTACGGTGCAGCCTGAGTGGGTGGTTGCCTCCTTAATGCCTGTATAATTGAAACTCAGGCTGGGGAAACCGCCTTTCCGTGGCTTGGCGGGCTTGCCATTCGTGGTGAGTCTGGCATGCAGCGGACCATTGGTGGTCAGGATACCTGTTTCGGAGTACAGGCGGGTTGAGCTGCCGGTTTCAAGACGGTCTTCAGCCCGCACCAGCAGGACGTAATCCTTGCATTTAGCCGTGGTGGTGCCTTTGTCAGAGAGCAGGGTGGCTGTGATATTTTCGCCGTTGAGCTTCAAATCGCCATTGGCCTTCAATTCCATAGTGGCAGCCTCGTTCTCTGCCGGAACAGATTCAACCCGGTTGCCGTTGTAAAGCGCTACAAGAGGCTGGCCGGGGGCTCCGGTAAGCAGGGTTTCGCCGGTGGTCAGGTCGGTTATGACGCTGTCTGCTTTCAGCTCGCCAATGCACTTGTGTGTGCCGGGTTCGTACCGGTGCGCAATGACATTGCCCGTGGCCCGTGCCCGGGAAACATCGCCGTATTCGGTTATGGCCAGATTCGGCATGCCGGGCTTCGGTTCGGCTTTCTTTGCGCCCGGCTTGCGGCTCAATACCAGATGCGTGGGGCCAGTGCAGCTGAAGTCGATTTCCTCATCCGCCATGGTAATGCCGTTTTCTGTATTGATGGTGCCAAGCTCGGCGCGGAAAATGACATTGGCATTGGCTTTGAAGGTGCCGGTCATTTTTTCACCGGAGTCGCGGTTCAGGCGGGCATATGTGCCGTTGATGTCTTTACCACGCAGCTCGATATCGCCGTTGGCCAGCAGGTGGATGCCTTCGTCTGCATTGACAACGTAGTCTGCGTATGCCAGGTGGCATTTGCTGCCAATCAGGGAAATTTCGCCGGTTTTGCCGTTGTAGTGCAGCTCGTCTCCTTCTGCCCGGGTGGCAGGGCGTCCTTCTCTGGCCTTGGAAACAGCGACAACCTGCCCCTTGGCAACGGCTGTTTCGATGCCGTCGAAATGAAGACCGGTGAATTGGCTCATGAAGCCTTTTTTGGTGGCTGTTGCTGCCTCTGCCGTGGGGGTGAGCAGAACTGTGAGCATTTCATTGCTGCTCAATGTGCCCTGCGGACCGTTGTATTCGCTCTTGCCGGGGGCGTACAGCGTGTGGGTCGCGGCGTGATAGAACAAATGACCGCCTTCTGTGCGGAATTCGGACTTTTCGCCTTTCTTGCTGTTCATGCACAGGTGAATATCTGCACCTTCCATGAGCAGGTTGCCCTGCGGGTCTGCCAGGATGCGGGAGGGGGCGGAGCCTTCGGCGCTGGTGATGTTGACTGTGTTCTGCCCCAGTGTGAGGTGAATGGAGCTGCCTGTTTCCGGCGAGTACAGGAGAATGGCGTTGTTGACAGTGTCTGCAATGGCGTTGGCTGCCACGATGGCGGCTTTTTCACCTGTGTAAACCTCTTCTGCTGATTCGTTTCCGGTTGCTTCGGGCTGCTCCGGGGTGGTTTCGGCCGGTTGTGGTTCAGGTTCTGCTGCCGGGGGGGTGTCCTCCGCGGGCGGTGTATCTTTTTTGTTGTCCAGCGCCATGCCGGGCAGGGCAACGTGCATCTGCTCTACTGCAGTGAGAGTCAGACGCGGGTCGAGAAGCCGCACATTGCCCAGATAGATGATGCGGGAATTGGCGTTATCGAACATCATTCCCAATTCTGAGGTTACCACGGTTTCTCCCGGGGTGGCCTCTATTGCCGGTTGGGCATAATCTTTCGTGGGCGGTGGCAGTTCAACCCCGAGTGCTGCAAGGTCTGTTTTAACCTGGGTGAAAGCGCTGCACCAGGAGTCTGCCTGGGTGCGCGCGGTGGCTAAATCTGCAGAATATTCTGCGGCTGTTGCGCAGAATACGGGAATCATGAGGGCTGCTATGGCTGCGGCTTTCATTGTTTATTTCTTGCTGCTTTTTTTCTTGTTCAGCTTAGCCGTGGCGATGGTGGTTTTTACCGGGCCATGCAGGAATCCTTTTCGTGTGGCGGTGTTAAAGACAACTCCTTTGCCTCTGGCAGAGAAACGCGGGTCTGTTACTTCTGCGTCTCCTGTGGTGCGTGCCATTTTGGTGGCAAAATTGTAGGCGACACTGTCTGTCTTGATGTTGGTTTCAGTGTTGTCGTCGTTATACAGCGAGGCGTTGAGCTTGTCCAGTATTACCGTTTTCCTGCTTTTGACGGTGAGCTTATCAGAGAGGAGCAGGGCGCTCACCCGGTGGTTTTCATACCGGGGAATGGAGATGCCTTGTACTTCCGTGCCTGGCGGGAGGAACTGCAAGGCGGGGAACTCGTCTTCTGCTGTGGTGTCTGCTGCCGCCTTCTGCCCCCAGCTTTGCAGGGGCAGAAGCAGCAGTGCAAGGAGTGTCAGGGCTTTTCTCATCAGATGGTCTCCATCTGCTGGTAAGCCTTGCGTACCAGCATAAGGTTGGTGAGAATCTTTTCAAGGTCTTTGAGGTACACCTGGTTCGGACCGTCGCTCATGGCGTGGTCGGGGTCCTTGTGTACTTCCATGAAGACGCCGTCAATGCCCATGGTCATGGCGGCGTTGGCCAGCACGGGGGCAAGTTCGCGGTCGCCGCCGGTGGCGCCGCCCAGACCGCCCGGGCGCTGCACAGAGTGTGTGGCGTCAAACACAACGGGGCAGCCGAACTTCTTCATCCAGTACATGCCACGCATGTCCACAATCAGGTTGTTGTAGCCGAATGAGGTGCCGCGCTCGCAGAGCATGTATTTGTCGCAGCCGAAAGCTTCCATCTTTTCGCAGATGTTCTTGCAGTCCCAGGGTGCGAGGAACTGGCCTTTCTTGATGTTGACCGGGCGTCCGGTCTTGGCGCAGGCTTCCAGCAGGTCGCTCTGGCGGCTCAGGAAAGCGGGTACCTGGAGCAGGTCTACGTACTGGGCTGCGTATTCTGCCTGCTGCTCGGTGTGCACGTCTGTGACAACCGGGCACTGCAGTTCCTTGCCGATTTCGGAGAGGATGCGGCAGCCTTCCTCAATGCCGGGGCCGCGGAAGCTCTTCACGCTGGTGCGGTTAGCCTTGTCGTATGAGGCTTTGAAGATGAACTGCACGCCTACTTTGGTGCAGATTTCCTTGATGGCAGTTGCCATCTCCCAGGCAAAGGCTTCGTTTTCAAGAGAGCAGGGCCCGAGCAGGAAGAACGGCTCCTGCCCGCCGATGACTACGTTCTGGATGTTGAAAGACATGGTAAAAGTTGTTTCGATGTGAGCATTATGCCGCAAGCGGGGGGGGAAGTCAATGAGATTTCGCTTCAGACGGTCGTAAAATTGCTGGTTTGCGATTTTGGACTTGCTTTTTGTGCTGTTACGTTGTAACTTACGCCGCCGCTTTCGCGGAGCAACCAGAATCTATCATGGAAACAACACGAATTCAGCGCGCCCTGCTTTCCGTATCGGATAAGACCGGGCTTGATAAATTTGCCAAGGGCCTTGTAGCCCAGAATGTTCAGCTTATTTCCACAGGGGGTACCTGCCGTTACCTCATGGAACTGGGCCTGCCGGTTACTGAGATTTCTGACTACACAGGTGCACCCGAGCTGTTTGACGGCCGCGTGAAGACCCTGCACCCCAAGGTGCATGGCGGTCTGCTTCAGCGCCGTGATCTGGAGGAACACCAGCAGCAGGCAAAGGATAACAACATCCCCACCATTGATCTGGTTTGTGTGAATCTCTATCCTTTCGAGGAAACAATCGCCAAGGAGGGTGTTACCCTTGCTGAGGCAATTGAGAAGATTGATATCGGTGGCCCTTCCATGCTGCGTTCCGCTGCCAAGAACTATGCTTCTGTGACGGTGGTGTCTGACCCGGCCGATTATGATACTGTGCTCGAGGAAATGGAGAACCACCAGGGCAACACCACGCTTAAGACCCGTGAGAAGCTGGCTGTGAAGGTGTTCATGCGCACCTCTTCCTACGATACCGCAATTTCTAACTACCTGGGCCACCGCGCCGAGGACAGCACCAAGAATAACTTCACGGTGTCTCTGCCCTTCAACCAGACTCTGCGTTATGGTGATAATCCTCACCAGCCCAGCGTCATGTACGGTAACTTTGACTCCATCTTCACCCAGTTGCAGGGCAAGGAGCTCTCCTACACCAACATTCTGGACCTGGATGCCGCCGCCTCCCTCATCATGAATTTCCGCCGCCCCACGGTGGCTATTCTGAAGCACACCAACCCCTGCGGTGTGGGTCAGGACGATGAAGATCTGGTAGAAGCCTGGAAGCGCGCTTACCAGACTGATACCCAGGCTCCCTTCGGTGGTGTTATTGTGATGAACCGCCCGATGACCGAGGCTCTTGCCCGCATCGTGGGTGCCATCTTCACCGATGTGATTATTGCTCCTGACTACGAGCCCGAGGCCCGCGCCATTCTTACCAAGAAGAAGAACTGCCGCATCATGCGCATCGATATGGATGCCTGGCGCGAGTTCTGCAAAGTGCCCATGGTTCGCACGGCTCCCGGCGGTCTGATGACTGTGAAGCGTGACGACGAAGTGATGGGGCTGGATAACCTGGAAGCCAAGGTGGTGACCAAGCGCGTGCCCACGGCTGAAGAGCTTGAAGCCATGCGCTTTGCCTGGCGCGTCTGCAAGCAGGTGCACTCCAATGCCATCGTCTTCACCAATAAGAACGGTACGCTTGGTATCGGCGCCGGTCAGATGAGCCGCGTGGACTCTGCCAAGATTGCCGTGTGGAAGGCGGGGCAGGCCGGGCTTGACCTGAAGGGCAGTGTGATTGCTTCCGATGGTCTGTTCCCCTTCGCAGACGGTCTGCAGACCGCTATTGATGCCGGCGCTACTGCCTGCATCCAGCCTGGTGGCTCCATCCGCGACGAAGAGGTGATTGCCGCTGCCGATGCAGCCGGTATTGCCATGGTCTTCACGGGTGCCCGCCACTTCCTGCACTAAAGAACGGATTTCAGAACCCCGGTTCTGCGTGTGGCGGAGCCGGGGTTCTTTTTTCAACAGATTGATTCACTCGAAACTCTCATACTTCACTATGCATCTCGGTGTTAACATTGACCATGTGGCTACGCTGCGCCAGGCGCGCTACGCTACTATGCTGGATTCTCATAACGTGGAACCCGATATCGTGGAGGCGGCCCGGGCTGCCCAGACCGGCGGGGCAGATTCCATTACGCTGCATGTGCGGGAGGATCGCCGCCATATGCAGGATGCCGATGCTTTTGCGGTGCGTCGTGAGGTGAATCTGCCGCTGAATCTGGAGATGGGGGCAACACCGGCTATGCTGGAGTTTGCGTTGCGTCTCAAGCCTGATTATGTGTGCCTGGTGCCTGAGCGGCGAGAGGAAATCACCACTGAAGGTGGATTGGATGTGGCTGGGCATCTGGAGGAGCTGCGCCCCTTGGTGGCGGCTTTGCTTGCCAATGGCAGCAAGGTGAGCATGTTTATTGACCCCGATGCTGAGCAGGTGCAGGCCAGTGCTGCTGTGGGGGCTCCTATGGTGGAATTGCACACCGGGCGCTTCGCCAATACCCTGGGGGAGGAACGCGCCGCTGAAACGGCACGCCTGGTGGCTGCGGCTGAGCTGGCCCATGCGCTGGGTATTGAGGTGCACGCCGGGCATGGTATTCAAATCTGCAACCTGGCGGAGCTGTCGGCTGTGCCACACCTCACAGAGCTCAATATCGGGCATACTATCATCTGCCGCGCTGTTTTCACCGGGCTCACCGAGGCTGTGCGCGAGATGAAGCATGCTGTGGCTCAGTACTGCTGGTAATTTTTTTTGAGTGCAGGGGTGATTTTCTGCGTTTTTGTCTTGCAATGCGTTGAGGGCATGTTAAGATGAAGACCTATGAATAAGACTCAACTCGTTGACTGCATTCAGGCTAAACTCGGTGAAGGCGCAACCAAGAAGTGCGCGGAGACAGCTCTCAACGCTGTGCTCGGTGCCATCAAGGATGCTGTTGCTACCGATAAAGTCCAGCTCGTAGGCTTTGGCACATTTGAGATGAAGACGCGTGCTGCCCGCACGGGTCGCAATCCCCAGACTGGTGCCGCTATGAAGATTGCAGCCTCCCAGACTCTCTCTTTCAAGCCCTCCTCTGTCTTCAAGTCTGCTGTTCCTGCCAAGAAGACTTGCAAGAAGGGTGGCTGCAAGAAGAAGTAAGTATTTCAGATATTGAGTTTCCTCAGTCCCGTTGTCCGGTTCCTGTCTCGCCGGATAGCGGGGCTTTTTTTTGTGCTCAGCTCGCGCGCGTGACGCGTTATCTCCTTGCATCTGCAGTGTGGCGCGATATAATGCCCACATGGCGAATGTTTCCCTGGCTCTTGGCTCCAAGTCGTATGATGTGCACGTTTCCAATGGTTCGCTCGAATCGATTGGTTACCTTTGCAGCAGTGTGCGTCTGGAGGGTAAAGCGGCAGTTATCACGGATTCAAACGTAGGCCCGCTCTACGCAGAGCGGGTGCGCCGCAGTCTGGAGGATTCCGGTTACACGGCGAGTGTGCATGTTTTTACAGCAGGCGAGGCTCACAAGAACCTCACCACGGTGGAGGGGATTGTCAATGAAATGGTGCAGGCCGGGCATGATCGCACCAGCTTTGTGGTGGCTCTGGGCGGCGGTGTAGTGGGAGATATGGCCGGCTTCATTGCCAGTATTTATTACCGCGGTATCCCTTTTGTTCAGATTCCCACCAGTGTTATGGCACAGGTGGATAGCTCGGTAGGCGGCAAGACCGCCGTTGATATTGCCGCCGGCAAGAACCTTATCGGGGCATTTCACCAGCCTCGCCTGGTGCTGATTGATCCCACCACCCTGACCACGCTGTCTCCCCGGCTCGTGCGTGAAGGCATGGCCGAAATGGTGAAGCACGCCGCCATTCGCAAGCCTGCCATGCTGCATACGCTGCGCGAACTGGCAGATGAGATAGACCTTGGTTTCACACTTGCCACCATTGAGCGCTTGCCCGATATCATTGCCTCCAACATAGCCATCAAGGCGCGCATTGTGGAGGAGGACGAAAAAGAGACCCTCGGCATCCGCGCATTCCTGAATCTGGGGCATACCATTGGCCACGGCATTGAAGCCGCCTTGCCCTATGGCGAGTTGCTGCACGGTGAGGCAGTAAGCCTGGGTCTGCGTGCGGCGCTGTTCCTTTCGCGCCGGCATGCCGGGCTGAGCGCTGGCGAGGAACGCGATGTGTTGGAAGTCCTGCGCGCCCTTGAACTGCCTCTTACCCTGCCTTCGGGAGTCGATATGGACCGGGCGCTTGCCCTCACTGCCAGTGATAAGAAATTCCAGAACGGCAGCATTCGTTTTGTGCTCCTCAGACACCTTGGCGCCCCCCTCCTCAGCAAAGACATCACCAAACAAGACCTCGCAGACGCCCTCCACGAACTTAAATCTTATTAATCATTAATCATTAATCACTAATCATGACCGATCCTCGTACCACTCAGCTTGCCCGGAATCTCATCCAGCACTCCTGCCGTGTTCAGCCAGGCGAACACGTGTTGCTTGAAATCATTGACGCGCCGGATGAAATAGCCATCGAACTCATCCGCGCCGTGCGCGAAGCTGGCGGCCACCCCCACATCAACCTCCGCCACTCCCGCGTCACCCGCGAGATGTTTGTCGGCGCTACGGATGAACAGTATGCCTCCATTGCCGGCTTTGAGCTGGCGGAAATGCAGGCAATGGATGCTTACATCGCCATTCGCGGCGGTTTCAACAGCTTCGAAAACTCCAGCGTGCCCGCCGAAAAAATGGCACTGGCTCAGAAACACATGCGCCCGGTGCACAACCACCGCGTCTGCAAGACCAAGTGGTGCGTTCTGCGCTGGCCCACCCCCAGCATGGCACAGGGCGCCGGTATGAGCACTGAGGCTTTTGAAGACTTCTACTTCCGCTGCTGCCTGGCAGATTACCAGCAGCTCCGCGTTGCTATGGACAAGCTTGCCGAGCGCATGATGCGCACCGACCGTGTACGTATCACCGGCCCCGGCACAGATTTGACCTTCTCCATCAAGGGTATGCCCGCCATCCCCTGCGCTGGCGAAATGAACATCCCGGACGGTGAAGTATTCACCGCCCCCATCAAGGACAGCGTGAACGGCACCATTCACTACACCGCCCCCACCCTCTTCCAGGGCATTCCCTTCGATGGCATCCGCCTCACCTTCAAGGACGGCAAGATTGTGGAAGCCCACTGCAACGGCAATGAAGAAGCCCTTAACAAGATTCTCGACACCGATGAGGGCTCCCGCTTCATCGGCGAATTCGCCCTGGGTGTGAATCCCTTCATCCTCCAGCCCATGCGCGATATCCTCTTCGATGAGAAGATTGGCGGCTCCTTCCATTTCACCCCCGGCCAGGCCTACGAAAACTGCGACAACGGCAACCGCTCCCAGGTGCACTGGGATATGGTCTGCATCCAGCGCGCCGACTACGGCGGCGGCGAAATCTGGTTCGACGACGAACTCATCCGCAAAGACGGCATCTTTACGGATCCAGAATTGGCAATTCTGAATCCGTAAAAAAGTGAATAATGAATAGTGAATAGTATCTGCGATGCATTCACCGTATAACAGCGAAAAACACGAAAATCTTCGGCAACGCACCAAAGAATTTGGTCTGCGTGTTATCCGCATGTGGAAATCTTTACCACACAATACTCTTTCCGAAGTACTCGGCAAGCAACTTCTGCGCTGCGCCACATCCGTGGCGGCTAATTACCGCGCGGCTTGCCTTGCCAAAAGCGACCCAGACTTCTTCCACAAAATCAAAATCTGCCAGGAAGAAGCCGATGAAAGCTGCCTCTGGATTGAATATATAATCGAGGCCGATATTCTTCCCGAATCCAAGCTTATCAGCCTTCTGGATGAAGCAAAGCAGCTCACCGCCATCATGACCGCCTCTGCCATCACCGTCAAACGCCGTATTCAATCAGAAAAAAACGGCAAAAAATAACTCCATCCCCCACTATTCACTTCTTCACTATTCACTTCTTCACTATTCACTATGAAAGATCCCCGTTATACTCAGCTGGCTGATCAGGTTGTCAACTACGCCACACGCGTGCAACCCGGCGAACATGTGAATCTGCGCATGCAGGACATCCCCGACGCCATGGTCGTGGAACTCATCCGCGCGGTGCGCCGTGCCGGTGGTGTGCCGCATGTCGATATCTCCCACGCCATCGTCTCCAAGGAACTCGCCGCCGGTGCCACGGAGGAACAGTATGAACTGCTGGGTCGTTACCGCCTGCAGCGTGCAGAGGATATGCAGGTTCATATCTGCTTCTACGCCGACTACAACACTTTTGAAAGTGCTGATGTCCCCGGTGACCGCATGCAGATTGTGAGCCGCCACTTGAAGCCCGCCAGTGATGTGACCTGCAACCGCCGCAAGTGGACTGTGCTGGCATGGCCCACCCCCAGCATGGCACAGGCCGCCGGCATGAGCACAGAAGACTTTGAGGATTTCTACTTCCGCTGCTGCCTGGCTGACTATGCTGCCATGCGTGAGGGGATGGATTACCTCAAGCAGCTCATGGAAGCCACGGACAAGGTGCGCATTACCGGCCCTGGTACTGACCTCAGCTTCTCCATCAAGGGAATCCCGGCCATCCCCTGCTGCGGCGATTGCAACGTGCCTGATGGCGAGGTCTACACCGCCCCGGTGAAGGACAGCATCAACGGCACCATTGCCTACAACGCCCCCACCATCTACCACGGCATCCCCTTCGATGGCGTGCGCTTCCGTTTCGAAAACGGCAAGATTGTGGAAGCCCACTGCAACGGCAGCGATGAAGCGCTCAACAAAATCCTCGATTCCGATGCCGGCGCACGCTACATCGGCGAATTTGCCCTCGGCCTCAACCCGCACATCCTGCGCCCCATGCGCGACATCCTCTTCGACGAGAAGATTGCCGGCTCCTTCCACCTCACCCCCGGCCAGGCATACGAAGAAGCCCCCAACGGCAACAACTCCGCCGTGCATTGGGATCTCGTCTGCATCCAGCGCCCCGAATACGGCGGCGGCGAAATCTGGTTCGATGA
>JAEIGA010008993.1_pt1 | contig 15114 bp, 13 predicted proteins | sample 9270691 | NCBI WGS metagenome assembly JAEIGA01 (sample SAMN17057246, study PRJNA624740) | gut metagenome | biome: biome; isolation source: fecal sample | host: Bos grunniens | place: China: Xizang | collected 2019
CAGTTCTTGCCGTTTTTCTATTTCTTTTTGTAGGTGTAAATACAGCCATTGATATTCTAACGGTAAGTCTGTCACAAACTGTAAAAAATATCCACGAGCGGACAAGTCTTGCAAAGAGAACATCACCGTATAAACGTTTCGGCTCGAATAATCTTCTAATTTGTATCGCAGTAAAAACTTTATACCATAACGATAAAGCTCGCTTTCAGTATAAAACCATAAACGGATTCTTTCATCTTCTTCGGGTAATAAGTTAGAAAGAAAATCTTCCATAGCAACGTTTTCTAAATGCTCTAATTTGCCCGTTCTTCGATAGTAGTCGTAGGTATAATCTACTTTTAGCGCAATCTCATCACGAGTTCCATCATCCAACTTTGCCGTGTAAATAATTTCATCAAGTTCCTTTAATATTCGGCTTACTTGGTATTGCTCTAAGTTTAACATTTTAGCAATTTCTTGTTGTGTGAAGTCTTGAATATACGATAGATTATATATATCTTGTTGTTCTTCGGTTAAGCCCATTAAAATATTTTGAATATCTAATCTTTCGCAAGCATCCACTTCGGCATAAAAACTTTCCACGTCGGCTTGATATTCCATCGGGTCAGCTTCGTCGCCCTCTTCATCTTGATAGATGGGGAAACGCGAAAAATATCTATCGTCATAGTGTTTTAGGTTGCTTCTATATAATCGCTTGTTAAATAGGTATAATTCTTTCCATTGTTCAACAGTTATTTCCGTTTTAATAATAACGCCGTCTATCTTTTGAAAATAATAAACCATACCTTCCGTTTTTGCCTTTTTCGGAAAGCGGTTTAAGTAATATTCTTCATTTTCTTGATAGCACATCACGTCTTTTGCGTGGAGTTGAACACGTTTTTTCATTCTATTACACCTTGACGTTATTTTATCATTGTAAATATGACAACTAATGTCATATATTATAAGTTTTTTATTAGATTTAATTTTATAAAATAAAGTTTTTGAATAGATGTGGTTTCGGATTGATTTTTTATTACATTAGTGCTATAATAAAAATGCGTTACAGTTAAATATTTTCAACTCAAGCATACGTTCGGTAAAAGCGTAGGCTTTGCTTGTCATATCTTGAGTTGATGTGAACTGTAACGCAACAGAAGCGGGACTGCGTTTTTCGGTGCGTGGTTTCGGCTACGCACTTTTTATTAATTTAAAAGGAAAAAGATTTATGAAAAAGAAAATCTTGACAATTTTATTATTATGCTTTTCATTAAGTTTATGCTTATTTACGCTTTCAGCGTGTGGACATGAACACTCTTATGTAACTCAGGTTACAGCTCCAACATGTACTGAGCAAGGATATACTTCACACATTTGCGAGTGTGGCGAAACAAAAAAGGGTACTTTTGTTAATGCATTGGGTCATGACTATTCGCCTACGTATTTATGGAATAACCAACAATGTATAGCGTTGGCAACGTGTGGTAGAGATAGTTCGCACAGTGAAATAGAAACAGTAACGGCTATTTACATTAAGGACACAGACGTTTCTTGTGATATGGCAGAAACGGGTCATTACCAAGCAACCTTTACAAAAACCATATTTGAAACGCAAGCAACAGCAAACAATAGTGTAGTTGTTGGCGTTGCATTAGGTCATAACTATGGCGAAGTTATATATGTTTGGGAGAATGATAAATGTACTGCAACAAAAGTTTGTGATACGGATAATACTCACGTTGAAACTGAAGAGATAACGGCAACATACGTAAAAGATACTGACGCAACGTGTATGACTGCTGAAACAGGACACTATGTAGCGATGTTTACAAATAATGCTTTCGAAACTCAAACCACTGCAAGTAATAGTGTTGTAAGCGGCGAGCCTAATGGACACGAATATACTTCAGTAGTAACCAGCCCAACGTGTATGGAACAAGGATACACAATGTATACTTGTCATTGTACCCATAGTTATGTTGATGATTATGTTGATGCTTTAAGCCATAGTTTTACAAATTATGTGTCAGATGGTAATGCGACTACTGAAGCTGATGGAACGAAAACGGCTCGTTGCAATAATAGTGGATGTAAAGCTATAGATACCGTTACCGATGTCGGCTCAAAATTGCTCTCTGGTTACAGTTTAGGATTAAACTACACCACTTATAGAAACGGGTATGCGGTTTCAGGGATTGGCTCATGCTCGGATACTACTATTATAATTCCTAGCGAATACAACGGTTTACCTGTAATTGCTATTGCAGAAAAGGCTTTTTATGACAATAAGAATATTTGTGAAATTATTATTCCAGATTCAGTTTTAATAATTGAGAAATATGCTTTTTCCATTATGAGGAATTTGCGGAGTGTTGATTTGGGCAACGGGGTTAAAGAAATTGATATGTCTTTTATGAGTTGTGACGCATTAACAACAATAAAAATCCCTGCATCTGTAGAAACCATTAACAATCTTGCCTTTTATCTATCAGACAACTTAGAATCAATAGTCGTAGGTGAATCCAATAATTTTTATAGCAGTCAAGATGGGATTTTATATAACAAAGCAAAAACTGAGCTTATTTGTTGTCCAGTAAACAATTCAACAAAAAACATTACTCTCCCATCAACACTGATTACAATAGGGTCTTACTCTTTTGTTGATTGCAAAAATCTTGAAACAATAACGATGTCGAATAATGTGACAACAATTGAAGGGTCAGCGTTTAGTGGTTGTGTGAAACTTAAAAACATAGTTATGTCTAATAATATTACTAAAATAGATAACTGGGCGTTTGAAAACTGTAAGTCTTTAAAATCTTGTGTTGTTCCTAATGGGATAACAACGCTTTATTCTTATATATTCCAAAATTGCACAAACCTAGAATGGGTGTATTTATCGAAAAATATCTCACATATTGCATATGACCCGTTTGATGGTTGCAATAATTTAAAAACTATATATTTTGGTGGAACGAGCGAAGAATGGGACGAAATTACTTATTCAAGCACTACTCCTTCTTATTTAGGTGTAAATTTCGTTTTTGAGCATGATATGTCTTGCAACCACGAAATTGTAATAGATGATGCAGTATCGTCAACTTGTACTGAAACAGGCTTAACAGAAGGTAGTCATTGTAGTATTTGTGGTACAATTATCGTAAAGCAAGAAGAGGTTGCAACAATCGACCATACTGAAGAAATAATTCAAGAAGTTTTACCAACTTGCTCTTCTATCGGTTATACACAAGGAACACGTTGCTCAATGTGTAAGACAATTCTTATTTCTCCAACAGAAATACCAATGTCAATGCATACTGAAGAAACAATTCCTGCAATTGAAGCTACGTGTTATTCTTTTGGTTATACAGAAGGAAAAAAATGTACAGTATGTAAAAAGGTTACCATTGAACCTCAATTAATTGCATTTTCTAACCATATTGCCGAAGAAGTGCAAGCAATCGAAGCGACTTGTTCAAGCTCGGGAACAACGGCAGGGAAAAAATGTTCAGTATGTAAGGCTATTCTTGAAGGATGTGTATATATCTCACCAATTGCACACGACTATCAAACGATTACATCTAACGATGACGGAACACATATTAAAACCTGCGCTATGAATAGCAATCATACGTTAATAGAGAAATGTAGTTATGTTTATATTTCGAATAATAACGGAACTAAAACCGGTACCTGCGAATGTGGACAAACTATAAGTGCAATTGATGAGACTATTTTAATTGTTAAAAATAACGTATTGACTGGGTTGACGGATTATGGTAACACATTGGAACAAATCATTATCCCAAATGGAATAACGAAAATTAACGATAATGTTTTTGAATATTGCTTAAATTTAACAAATGTAGTAATTCCTAATAGTGTTACCCATATAGGTTCGAGTGCCTTTTATGCGTGTTCAAAATTGAACAAATTAATTTTACCAGATTCAGTTGTATCAATAGGAGATTGGGCATTTGCTTTTTGTTATAATTTAGTAGGTGTTGAGTTTGGCGCAAAAATATCAACAATAGGCGAAAACGCTTTTTATAGTTGTTCTAAAGTTGTAGAAATAGTTAACAACAGTTCTCTATCTGTAGAAAATTATTTTAGTTCAAATCCTAATGTTATTGATAGTTTTGAGCAAAGCAAAGTTATAACAAACGATAATTTTATCCTATATTCTAATCCTACAGAGAATGATTATAGGTTGCTTGGTTATGCGGGAAATGAAGTTAGCATATCTTTACCAAACAATATCTCTGGTAAAAATTATAATATTGCAGATTATGCGTTTTATAATTGTTTGTTTGAAGAGGTTATTATTCCCGACGGGGTTTTATTAATAGGCGAAAACGCTTTTGATTATTGTTTAGAACTAAAAACAATAACAATAGGTAATGATGTTTCTGTTATTGGTTCAAGAGCATTTATTAACTGTGATAAACTTTCAACTATTTATTTAGGAAACAGTTTAACATCTTTTGGTGAGTATGTTTTTCATGATTGTTTTTCATTGGCTGAAATAATTGTATCTGAAAACAATAATGCATTCTCATCTGTTGCTGGGGTATTATATTCTAAAGATAAGACTGAATTAGTATTATACCCTTGTGGTAAAACAAACACTACATTTGAAATTCCAAATTCTGTTGTTGAAATAAAAGAATATGCTTTTGCATGTAGTAAATTAGAAGAAATTATTTTGCATGATTCTATTTCTTCCATTGAGAGATATGCGTTTGAACATTGTGAAAATCTTAAAATAATAGAATTGCCTGTTTCTTTATCTAAACTTAGTGAAGGTATGTTTTTCGGATGTAGAAACATAGAGGAAATTATCATCCATGAAAACATTACTAAAATTGAGGTTGGTGTATTTGGGTGTTGTTTTAATTTGAATAAACTAACTTTTAAAGGAACGGTCAATAAATGGAATTCCATAATTAAAGAAGATTATTGGGATGTTGATTTAGATTTTAACACTATAACATGTATAGATGGTGTTGCTAGAATATAATTATTTAACAGTAGGCAGGGGGCATTGTTTCTTCCCTGCCTATTTCATTTATGGATAAAATTTTTATAAATATGACGAAGTTTGTCATATTTACTATGCTATAATATAATAAACCAAGCCGTTCTATTGAAAATTTTTGCAGTTTCGACAATCTATTTCTAATTTAAATGTCATAATGGGATTGAAAATGCTATTTTTGTGCTATATAATAAACATCAAAGAAACAAATGTGATAAAATCGTAAGAATTCACTTGATTTTAGAATAAATATATGATATTATGGATATACTTAATAACAAAAGTGAATTTTTCACAAGTTAGAGGTGTTTATGTTAATTAGATTTAAAGTTGGGAATTTCAAATCGTTTGGAGATGTTCAAGAAATTTCAATGATTGCCGGCAAAGTGCAAAATAAATCAGAAAGAGTTTACAAAGATGAAAAAGTAAAGCTATTAAAATACGCTCAAGTATTTGGTGCAAATGCGTCTGGTAAATCTAACATGGTTGAAGCGTTGGATTTTTATAGGGACACGATTTTATATGGACTTTCTGATGGATATTCTTCTTTGTATAACAAATGTTCATCTCAAAATAAAACTTTATCATCATATTTTGAAATAGAAGTTAAGGTAAATGAAAAATATTATGCATATGGCTATGAACTAATTCTAAATTCTGGGAAATTTACTTCTGAATGGTTAATTGAATTAAATGAAAAACAAGAACAGACGATATTTTCTAGAAATATAATTACAGGAGAATTTGAAGTTGATACACGAATAGAAAATAATGAACTGAAAGAAAGGTTAAATATTTATTTAGATGATATAAAAAAAGACGAATCAGTTCTTTTCCTTAAAAATATTAATACAAATAAAAAAGATTTTTATACAATTTTTAATGAGGCTTTACCTCTTCGTAATGTTTTTCAATGGATTGAAAGAAAATTAGATATTAATTATCCAGATCAACCAGTTTCTATGTATTCATATTTTGCATCCAAATCAAATATAAAGCAAACCGTAGAAGCTATAAAAGCATTTTCAACAGGTATAATAAATTATAAAATTATAGAAACGACCATAGAAACGCTTTTACAAAAAGTTCCATCATCTTTGAAAAATAAAATTTTAAGTGATATTGAAAAAGCTGCATCTCAAAACAATGATGAAGAAAATAACTTTATATTAAGAGATGATAAAGACTTTTTTATGGTAAATGTAGTTAATGGTAAAACTAAATGTGAGACAATACAATTTGAACATTTAAATTCGGATAATCTATTTTTGTTGTCCGAAGAATCTGATGGGACGGCAAGAATATTAGATTTATTAGAAATATTACTAAACAATGCTAATAAAGTTTTTGTTATAGATGAAGTAGATAGGTGTTTACACCCGCAATTAACACGTAAATTTATTGAAATATATTTAGAGTATGCAAAAAATCATCATACACAATTAATTGTCACTACTCATGAATCTAGATTACTTGATTTAAATTTAGTTAGGAGAGATGAAGTTTGGTTTATAGAAAAAGCAGATTGTGGAAATTCTAAAATTTATTCATTAGAGGAATACAATACTAGATTTGACCAAAAAATAGATAAAGCCTATTTAGACGGAAGATATGGAGGAGTGCCTGTATTTAATAGTATTTTCCCCAACTTAGGAGAAGAATAAATGAGAATTAAGTCTAGTTTTGGGCATAGAAAAGGATTTTCAGAAAGTTTGGAAGTAAGGAAATGTGTTTTTCTTGTCTTTGAAGGAGATAAAACAGAACAACAATATTTTGAAGGTATTATTAACAATAGAGATGAAATTGGTATCAGTAACGAATTTGATTTTAAGATAGTCGTTAGAAGTTTTGACGAAAATGGATGGAGCAATCCGAAAAAACTATTAGAACGGTTTATATCTCAAACCGAACAAACCGGCTTGACTTTTGCAGTGATGAAAGAGTTAATTTGTGACTACTTTTTAAGCAACAACCTTATAGATGCTGAGGTCAAATACTTACAAATATTAATAGCATCTGCATTTAATAAATATCTTGCATGCAATGATAGCGACATAATTGATATAAAATTATACGAAAGTGAAATAGAAGCTTCTATAAAGGAAATATATTCGGATGAAAACATTACGGATTCGATTATTAAATTCGTAAAAGATTCACAAGTGGTTTATTCAAAGGATATCGACTTAGTATGTTTTGTTGTAGATAGAGACAAACAAAGTTTCATAAGTCGAAGGAAAAATAATCAATATAAATATGTTGTGGATACTTGCGCGAAAAAAGGAATAGATTTATACATATCGAACCCATGTTTTGAGTTTTGGCTACTTTTACATTTCAATGATGGTAAGAACTTAGATATTGCTGATCTTGTTGAAAATAAAAAAGATAATAAAACTGGTGAAACTTATATAATAAAAGAGTTAAAAAAGTATTTGCCTACATATAAGAAAAACGAAATTAACTTTTTAGAATATAAAGATAAAATTGATATAGCTATTAAAAACAGTGGTGAGTTTACGCAAGACATAATTAAATTAAGAAGCAAGCCTGGAACAAATATTGCAAGGTTAATAAATGTTTTGAGAGATAAAAAATTATAAAATTAGGATCAAAGGCGTAGATTTTTCTATGCCTTTTCTAAAAACTTAAACATCCTTAAAAACACAATATATAAAGAGTATATAATTTTAATTAATAGTTTGCATGTGCGAAATAGATATCAAAAAGGAGAAAACAAATGAAAGCGGTTATATATGCAAGGTATTCGTCGGATAACCAACGTGAAGAATCAATCGATGGTCAGCTCCGTGAATGCAAAAAGTTCGCCGAATACAACGGAATAACGATTATCGGCGAGTATATTGACCGTGCTTTCTCTGCTAAAACTGATAATCGTCCTGAGTTCCAACGTATGATTAAAGACAGTTATAAGTCTGTTTTTGATACTGTTATTGTGTGGAAGTTAGACCGTTTTGCTCGTAACCGTTACGACTCGGCAAGATACAAGGCGTTATTAAAGAAAAACGGAGTTAGAGTTATATCTGCTACTGAAAAGATTTCCGAAGATGCAAGCGGAATACTTCTTGAATCACTTTTAGAAGGCTATGCCGAATATTACTCGGCAGAACTTGCTGAAAAAGTTAAACGTGGTATGACGGATAACGCCTTAAAGGCAAAAGCTAATGGCGTGCGCGCTCCTTTCGGTTATTACGTTGACGATGACGACCATTATCAAATAGACGAAACGATTGCCCCTATCGTGAAAGAAATTTATTCTCTTTACGTGGACGGCAAAAAGGTAACGGATATTGTAAAGATTATGGCTGAGCGCGGTATTAAAAACCGCAACTATCCACTTAACTACAATTCGGTTTATCGCATACTAACAAATCGTAAATACATAGGCGAATATAAATTTGGCGACGTGCTTCTCGAAAACGGTATTCCTGCACTTATTGACAAAGACACTTTTGAAATGGCGCAAAGCCGTATGGCAAGAAATAAAAAAGCACCGGCAATGCACCGAGCAGAAGATGATTATCTTTTAACTACTAAACTCTTTTGTGGTCATTGTGGAGCGTTTATGGTCGGGGAAATCGGCACGAGCCACACATCAAAACAATATCGCTACTATAAATGCACCCGTGCTAAAAAAGGAAACTGCAAAAAGAAAGCAGTTGGCAAAGATTATATCGAAAACTTGGTAATTGATGATATAATGGAACTACTTTCGGACGGCAACGTTTTAGAAGAACTTGCCAAAAGAATTTACGAAATGCAGTCCGAACAATCTTTTGCGGTGGCGACACTTAAAAGTCAACTTGAAGAAGTAGAAAAGAAACTTGATAATCTTGTGGAAGCGATAACAAACGGTATTTATTCAAGCAAGACTAAACAAGTTTTAGACGAACTTGAAGATAAAAAGAAAAATCTTGAAGAAGAACTTTACCAAGAAGAATTAGACCACCCGATTGTTTCAGAAGAGCAAATACTTCATGCTTTATATCACTACAAAAACTTAGATATAAGCACCAAAGAAGGCAAACAACGTTTAATCGACGGCTTTGTAAATTCAATTTACCTATACGACGATAGATACGTAATAACGTTTAACTACAAAAATAAATCAAAAACCGTAACTTTTGAGGAAATCGAAAGTTCGTCTTTAACATCAAAGGCTTCACCAAAATAAAGCATTTTTAAGCAAAAAACGGCTTAAAAGTGCTTTTTTTCTTGCCTTTTTTGCCGTTGGGGTGTCAAAAAACGGTGTCAAAAGGTCGTGTTTTCGGTGTCTAACTACAAGGGTTTTACTTGCGTTTTGTGGTGTCAATACTCAAATTTAGCCATTTCTTTAATTAAAAAATCGTCTGAAAGGTCGGTATAAGCATTACCGAGCGCGCCGAGAGAATGCCCCATAAAAGCATTGCGCGCGTGTTCTGATATGCCACACTCTTTGCAACGGCTATAAAACGTAGTGCGCAAATCGTAAAGAATATGCCCGGGCAATATCTCTTTAAACTTTCGGCGCAGATAGTCTGCGCTTGACAAGTTCGGAATGTCCACGCCGGCAAGATATGGCGCAAGCATTTTTGAAATAGGTATGCGCTTATACTCAATGCGCTTATGCTTTCTTTTAGAATTAACGGCTATAATAAAATTACCGTCAATTTTGACCGTTGCTAACTCGTTAGGGCGTAGCCCGGTATAAAGTAGTATCATAAACGCCGGCAAGAGTGTTGAGCCGTTTAACGCAGTTTTAAGCGTGTTTTCTTCTTCTTTGGTCAACGCCTTGCCGTGCTTTCGCTCGTGTTGAACGTGAAAAACAACGTCAAGCGGATTATGTGATATAATACCGTGCTTTATAGCCATTTTAAGAATAACGGACAATAAAGAGTGTATCTCATCGGCAGTTTTGCCTTTGCCGGCTTGCTCTATGCTTTCAATAAGCGTTTGGCAGTCTTTCGGCGTGATTTTTTTTAAGGGCGTGTCCTTAAAATGTGGTTGCAAATAACGGTTAAAACGTCCTAAATCGCTATAATACGTTTTTTCTGCAACTTTCTTTTTACGGAAGTTTTCAAAGTAATATATAGTAAATGCGGTAAACGTTGCCGGCACACCGTTTAAGGTGTTGTCGGCTTTTTTCTTTTTCGGCGTGCCGTATCGCAAATAATGCTTTAATTTTATTGCGACTTCTTCAAGCGTTTTGCCGTAAGCGTAAGTTCTACCGTTTTTGTCTACGATATAGCCTTGAAATCGTCCGTCCTTTCGTGGTTTAGAGTTTATAGAAACTCCGGGTAAATTTATAATCATTTGGCTTAACTCCGTAGGAGTTGCCAAAACGCCATTACCTTTGATTGCTTCTTCAATTAGCGCGTTTAAGTCTTTTTCGTCTAAAATCGGTATTTTATTAGGCATTAGAGAGAAACCCGAACTTCAACGACTTTGCCGAAGATATAAAAAGCCGTCTTTTCAGTTATTAAAATAGGGTTGTAAGCGGAATTTTCGGGCATAAGGAAAACCGCGCCGGCATTTTCTTTATACCTTTTAACCGTGCTTTCGCCGTCTACGCTTGCAACTATAATATCGCCACTATAAGCCGTATTTTGCTTATGAACGATTAAAAGCGCGCCGGGAACAATACCGGCGTTTATCATACTATCCCCCGAAACGCGCAAAGCAAAGTATTCTTGCGCGTTTTTATGTTCTATGTAAACATAGCCTTCTATATTTTCGGGCGACTCAACCGGCTTACCGGCTACGACTTGCCCGACAATCGGAATTAAGTATTTATCGGGAACGTTAAAACCGCCTATCGCTTGTATGCGCTTATCTTCTTCGGACGGCTCGCGCCCTAAAACGTAATCAACCGATACGCCGAAAAAATCGGCAATTTTAATTAACGTTGCTTGGTCGGGCTCTGACTTGTTTATTTCATACATTGCCAAAGTTGAACGGGCAATTTTTAAGGCTTTTGCTAACTTATCTTGCGTGATTTTCTTTTCTTTTCTCAACTCTTTAATTTTATTCATATAAACACCTCATATATATTATGTCAAAAATCTTGACAAAATACAAGAAAAATAAAAAATATTTTGTCAAATCTCTTGACAAATACATTTTTAAGATTTATAATTGTCGTATAACTTGACAAAATAAGGAGTTTTGCAAATGAACTTAAAGGAATTAAGGCTTAAATGTCAAATTACGCAACAAGATTTAGCAAAAGCGATAAGCGTAAATAGAAGCACTTATGCTATGTGGGAAAGCGGAAAAGCGCAACCGCCACTAAATAAAATAAGCGCGCTTGCGGTTGCTCTGAACGTAAGCACCGGCGAGATTGTAAGTTGTATTTTAGGCGATACGGCAAACGAGTTTTAGAAATACCGATATTTTTCCAAATATATGGAAAATTATCGGTAAAAGTGGGGTGTAATATGCGTATATCAGACTACACAAAAGCGGAACTAATAGACGAAGCAATAATAAAAACGGCGACTTTGTCAGAGTGGCTTATAAAAGTTAGAAATAACGTTGAACTTGCGAAAAATATCGGCGAAATAGAAAGCGACGAAATTTATAAAACTTGTTCTATGTTGTCTTTAATATTGTTCGGTATAACTCGAACAAAAGAGCAGATAAACGAACTATTAGAAAAGGAGCGTAAACCGTGAAATATAGCATATATGACAAAATAAGCAAGGACGAATTGCAAAAAGCCATTGATAACGCCAACGCCGAGAACGTTAAAAGTTTTAGGCAAGAATTAGAAGAACGCTATACATATGAAACTTTTGATTTATTAGGCATAACGAAAGAAGAAGCAATTTTGATAAATTTACATAGTAAAAAAACAATTAACCGTGTTTATTTTGACAATATAAGATATTTTACAAACGTTTCAAGGTTTTACGCGCGTAAATTTACTTTCGGGGCAAGAATAATTGAAGCCGAAGATATTTTGCAACAAATCTACGTTGATATAAGATTTTATGACTTTACAAGCCGTAAAACGTTTAATAGTTGTTTAAGAGCAACGGCAAGAACTTATATTTACGGCGGTATAGAAAGCGCACAATACTACAAAGACGGCAAAATAAATTGCTCTATCTATAAAAACGTAAGCGCGCATAATTCAAAAATGGAAGCCGGCACGGAACTTATAGACTTTTTAAAAAGCCCGGAAGAAACAAACCCGGAAACAATTTTTATAAGCCGAGAAGAAAAAGAAGCGCGCGCAGAATATGAAGAAACAATGCTTTCAGAAATAGCAAGCAAATTAACGTTAAAACAATGTGAAAAATTTTATAAAATGTTTGGTGGTGAAAATGATTGATAAATATTTTCAAAAGCAATTAAAAGAACTTGCGCCGGAACTGTTAGAGATACTAAAAGAAAGGGGCGTAAACGTTTCTAAATACGAAAAGATTTTACAAGAACAACGAGAAGAAGAAACCAAACGTAAAACGGAACGCGCAACCGCGCCACGCCGACAAAAAAGCAAGGTTAAAAAGCAGATAACGGAACAACGCGAAAAAGACTTTTCAAAAGCAATACGGCGCACGCAGTTAAAAGAAGATGCGGACGACGTAGCGCCGTTGATGGAAAAAGCAATAAATATTGCGGACGTAATACACAATGAACGCCGGGAGCGAGAACAAAAACGGCTTGAAACTTTAAACGAATTAACGCGCCTTGCTCTAACATTAAACCCGGCAATATTAGAACAAGCAGAACAACGCCGGGAGCAAGCAAGAAAACGGCAAGAAATCATAGACAAAGTAAAAAGCGGAGAGTATGCAAAACAAGTTATGGACTATTGGCGCGCAAAAATGCTTGCTTCTATTAAAGAGCAAACACCGTATATGCTTTTTAAAATTTTAGTAGAAATGACGGGTTATAAAGACCATAGAAGAAAATACGAAAAAACCGCCGTAAATAATAGCGTAAAAAATCAATAAGGAGTAATAAAAATGAAAAAACTTTTTAAAGGTAAAGACAAATTATTTTATAAAGGCTATCTAGATATAGAAGAATTAAACAAGGCAATAGACAAAACCGGCTCGGACGGTTTAGTATTGTGTGTACGTGTAAACGGTCAAATTGATACTGCCGTAGATATAACGCGAAAAACGGTTGCGACTGAGGAAATAAGCGAAGATGATATAATCGAAGAATTTGAGCAAAGCGGTTACCTTGTCTACTATAATGACATTTTGAAAAGACTAAACGAAAGCGAAGATAAAGAAACTTTTTACGGTTTAAAAAACTTAAAGGACAATGCAGTGATTTACACTTATATTTTTAAGCTTATATACAAGAACGACGAAAACGCAGAAGGTTTTAACGAAAACGATTAAAAAAACGCTATTATTTACGGTAAAGAAGTTTTCGCCTATTTAACAAGGGCAAGACAGACAAGAACGCGTAAAAAGGCTTTCGAGCCTTTAAGGGCTAATTTTAGGCTTTATAATGGTATACTTTTTTAATATACCTTTTTAGGTGGTGCAATGATTAAGGGAAAAAGCGAGTTATACTCGTCAAAAAATTATAAAAAGTTAATCAAGTTAGGCGGTTTTATAAAAATACCGTATACGCTCGCCGTGTGGCACGATTTAACGCCGGCAGAGTGTTTTATATATGCCTACATAGACAACGCCACGAACAACCTAAAAAACAAAGCCTTTACCGATAACGAAACAACGTTGCAAGCACTATGCAACGTATCAAAAAATACGGTGCAACGTAGCCTTAAAAATTTATGTGATAAAGGCTTAATCGAAAAGAGCAAAGAGAAGAACGAAAACGGCGTTTTAATAACCGTTTACCGCAGTTTAAAAGCGGTGCAATTAGAAATAAAGATAAACGACTAATTGCCACAAAACAAGCAAAAATCAAAGCAGGTAAAGAAAATTGCCATAAAAGCAATTTTGAATACGTAAAAACCCGGAAACCCGGTTTAATGCCCGGCACGCTTCCGGGCTTTCTTTTACTCTCAAAAGGTATACGATATTCGTATACTTTTTTAGTAAAAGGTATATTAAATTCGTATACCTTTATTTTAAAAAGGTATATTATTTTCGTATATGGGGGTATACGAAATTCGTATACCATAAATAAGAAAATTAAATAAGAAAATAAACAAGAGCGCGTGCGCGCGTGAGTGTGCGCGCGTATACGCGCGAAAATCGGGTTAAATTAGAACGTTAAAGCGGTAATATTGCGCCATAGCAATATATCAATAGCGCGATATATCAAGGCGCATAAATATATATATTCGTGCTAATAAAGTAAGATATATGCACCCATATACAAGCGCGCGGGTAGATGTTCGCTTTTTGGCTTGCAAAAAAAATCTTTTTTAAAGGGGTTTTGCGTAGCGCGATAGCGCATAGCAAAAACACAAAAAAGATTTAGAACAAGAGCGAAGCAACGGCGGAGCGCAGACAAACAAGACAAGCAGGAAAAAGAAAAAAATGATTTCAGAGCATTCTTTGCCAAAGGCGAAGATTGCGGAGAAAGCATTTGCAGTTGCAAAGAGAAAGCAGAGAATTCTTAATCAAACAAAAACGGGAGAAGCCACGGTGGACGGCTTGCCAACACCGTTGCGCCGTTTTTGTTTGATAAGTTTCGGAGCGTCCAAAATACCAACCGACTAAGTTCTAAATTCATACCGAAAACAAAATTTTTGCAGAGCGCAGTGGCGCAAAAATTTTTGACGTTTGAAAAAAAATTTCATTTATAACGTTAAAATTTTTTAACGTTTGAAAAAATTCAGTAAAATTTAATTTGTTATAAAAACAACCATAAAAATCGGCAATTTTAAAGCCACGCGGTAAACGTGGCTTTGTGGTCGGTCAACTGACCGGCTTTTAATGTCGCTACGGTGTCAAAATCTATGGCGTTTTTGGCAACTCGTTTTTTATTAGTATTTTTCTTGTGATTTTACCGCTTGCAACATTGCAAAAAATGGCTTTTTGTCGCTTCGATTCCCGTAGGGGTCACCAAACAAGAATAAATCCGAACACTTTTGTGTTTCGGGTTTTTCTTTTGCCATTTTTGAGGTTTTTGGCGTATCTAAAAGCCCAGATTCTTCG
>JAEIGA010008994.1_pt1 | contig 15112 bp, 9 predicted proteins | sample 9270691 | NCBI WGS metagenome assembly JAEIGA01 (sample SAMN17057246, study PRJNA624740) | gut metagenome | biome: biome; isolation source: fecal sample | host: Bos grunniens | place: China: Xizang | collected 2019
GTCTTGCTCCTATGGCTGACACTCTTAACAAGTATGCTCCTATTCAGAGTGGTATCATGACAACAGTTCATGCTTGGACAGGCGATCAGATGGTACTTGACGGTCCTCACAGAAAGGGCGATTTCCGTCGTGCACGTGCTGCTGCTTGCAACATCGTTCCTAACTCTACCGGCGCTGCTAAGGCTATCGGTCTTGTTATTCCTGAACTCAACGGCAAGCTCATCGGTTCTGCTCAGCGTGTACCTGTTCCTACCGGTTCTACAACTATCCTTGTTGCAGTTGTTAAGGGTAAGGACATCACCGCTGAAGGCATCAATGCTGCTATGAAGGCTGCTTCCAGCGCTTCCTTCGGTTACACTGAAGAAGAACTCGTATCTTCTGATATCATCGGTATTACTTACGGTTCTCTCTTTGATGCTACTCAGACTATGGTTACTAAGATTGATGACGATACCTATCAGGTACAGGTTGTTTCTTGGTATGATAACGAGAACTCCTACACCAGCCAGATGGTTCGTACCATTAAGTACTTTGCTGAAATCTAATTATAGATTCTAAGTTTTTTAAAATCGCTCTCGAAAGAGGGCGATTTTTTTATTGTTTTATCATAAAAAACGTATATAATAATAGTATAATGTTTTACGAGGTGAAATAATGCGTCTTGCAGGAATTTTAATGCCTATTTTTTCTTTACCATCTAATTACGGAATTGGTACATTTGGGAAAGAGGCGTATAGATTTATTGATTTTTTAAAAGAAGCAGGGCAGAGTTATTGGCAAATACTGCCTTTATCTCCAACAAGCTATGGTGATTCGCCATATCAGTCCTTTTCGGCCTATGCAGGTAATCCGTATTTTATTGATTTAGAACTGCTTTGTCAGGATGGTTATCTTGACAGCAAGGAGTTTACAGAAATTGACTGGGGTAGACCTGACAAAGTAGATTACGCCTTGCTTTATCAAAAACGATTTGCTGTTCTGCGCCGTGCATATAGCAGATTTATGGAAAATCCTCCTGATGATTTTAGTGGTTTTGTGAGAAAAAATTCCTTTTGGCTTGAAGATTATTCGCTTTTTATGGCACTTAAAAATGCAAATGATGGCAGAAGTTGGGATAATTGGCAGGATTCTTTGAGATACCGAGATGAGTTGGCAATCGCAGAGGCTAAAAAACTTTATAGTGATGATATGGACTTTTTTAAAGTACTTCAATATCTTTTTGAGAAACAATGGTTTGCATTAAAGGACTACGCCAACCAAAATGGTATAAAAATTATTGGAGATATTCCTATATATGTTGCTTATGACAGCGCTGATGTATGGTGTGAGCCAAAACAGTTTGAGCTTGATAAGAAACTTTTGCCGAAATCAGTTGCAGGATGTCCGCCTGACGATTTTTCTAAAACAGGTCAGTTGTGGGGCAATCCGCTTTATAATTGGAAGGAAATGAAAAAATCTTCTTCACCTTATGAGTGGTGGTGTCGTAGGATTAAATATACTCTAAGTCTTTATGATGTTATTCGAATTGACCATTTTAGAGGCTTTGAGTCCTATTATAGCATTCCTTTTGGCGACAAAGATGCTACAGGTGGAAAGTGGCGTAATGGTCCAGGTATTGAATTTTTTAGTTATTTAAAGAAAAAGTTCGGTGAATTACCGATTATTGCAGAGGATCTCGGTTTTATGACCGATGAGGTTAAAGAAATGCTCGACGCTTCGGGATTTCCGGGGATGAAGGTGCTCGAATTCGCTTTTGATTCAAGCAGTGATAGCGAATATTTACCACATAACTGTCATAAAAACTGTGTTGTTTATACAGGAACGCATGATAATGACACTGTTATAGGTTGGTCAAAGTTGTTAAGTGATGAAGATATTAATTTTGCTAAGGATTATATGCGTACAGGCAGTAATGAATCGCTTAACTGGTCTATGATAAAAACTGCATATTCTACTGCTGCAGACACCGTTATTATACCTATGCAGGATTTTTGCGGAATGGGTAGTGAAGCGAGAATAAATATTCCATCAACCCTCGGAGATAATTGGGTGTGGCGTATTGAAGCGGGTTGTATAAATAGTTGGCTTGCAGGAATTATAAAAGAAATCACTGCAACTTATAGAAGACTTCCTAAAATAAAAAAGTAAGTAACTACGCGTGGGCGTATATATTCGTTTTTGTTTTAATCATTATTACCGAATTGGAGGGTAAGGTATTGGCAAAGTTATAATCTTGCCAAATGCTACCCTCTTTTATTATTTTACACTCGGTAATTACAGTTGCACCGAGCATTTCAAGTGTAATATTCAATTCAAAATCGTTTGTGTTAGCAATAACTATACATCCGTCGGTGTCCTTTGCAGCAACTGCATAAACGCTATCGGGCAAATCACTAACTAAAACTTGTGTTTTTCTTGCATATAGTTCGCCAAAAGCCACAAAGGAATAATAACTTGGCAGCGGCTTATAGGTCATACAATCAAACATTGAAGAATAAATGCCCATACCACAACGCGCATCGTAGAACATGGCGCTACTTATGTCGGTATTTTGAAGTGCTAACATCATACCGGCCGTTAAAGCTGCGTGTTTTGCGGTTCCCTTTAGGTCGGGGCAACAGTTCCACTCGTTTAAAGTCTGCTCAGTATTTGTATAACCGTTTTCATCAAGGCGTTTCCTTGCATATTGGGACCAAACGATATTAGATTTAATATCGGAATAACTGTGCCACGAAAAATAATCAAGCGGACAGTTGTGTGCCTTAATATACTCTAAAAAGCCGTCTAAAAATTCGATAAAATGCTGGAAACGCGGTGAACAAGCACCAAACTTGTTGTTGCTGTTTGTTATGGCATAAAAACCGCAACTTGAATATCCACCTATTTTAAGGTGTGGGAATTTTTCTTTTAAATATTTTGACGCAACGTCATAAAGTTTATAATACTCGATAGGAGTACCCGTCCACATTTGATTTTGAAGTGGGTCTTCGTAATTATCGGGTTCGTTCCATATTTCCCAATAGGTGATTTTATAATTAAATCCGTTTGCCCAACCACATGTATAATGCTTAATTATACCCTCGCAAATCTGTGACCATTTGGTATAATCGGTAGGTGGACTTATGCGATAAGATTTGATTTTGCAGTAGTTCTCAATAGAAACGCCAAGCCTGAAAAAAGGTTCAATTCCACGCTCTACAAGGGCGGTTATAAGTAGGTCGGTAAATGCAAAATCGTAACTGTCAGGGTCGAACGGGTCGGCAGAGAAATCCCTAAAAATATTAGGAATATCAACAAACATATTACGTCCGTAAGCACCACCAACATCGTGAAGGCGCGAAAGGGGAATATGTGCTTTTTTTAGATAATCGCACATTGAAAAATCAATGCCTAAAAACGGAGGTTGACCAACACCGTTTACTGCCTTAATTTCACCTATTTGTTTTGTAAAATCAACCTTAATTTTGCACATACCCTTTACCTCTTTTTATTAATTAATACAATTCGCACATACAAAATTGTAATTATCATAAAGCAAATACTTATTGCCGTAACAACCTGTGGCGCATATACGTTAAATCCCCAGATACTATTACCGTTTTTTTGTATATATGACACTATGGGACTTACACAAATTGTTGTTAAAAATCCAACTACTCCAGATATTGCCTGACAAACCGCAAGGCAATTTGATCTTTTTTCGTACGGTGCATAATCAAACACCATATTGGTCAATGCGCTATTTGTTCCGCCCATAGCAATACCAGATAAAACACAATATATCGCTACCATTACTTTACCGTTTGACGGAACGGCAAACATCATAAATACCATTGATACAAGCATTACTAATAAGCACTTTTCAATCATAATCGCAAAAGATTTTTTATCGGCATATCTACCCCAAAATTTAGAGAACAGCACACGAGATATGCTTGTACAAATTACTAAAGCGGAAACAAGTTTAAGGCTAAAGCCTAAATCACCTATTTTATAAGCTCCATAGAAAGGCGTGGAAGCATAATATGATATGTAATATAACATAGAAACCAACGCAACCCGAATTATTTTCTTATCTTTAAAAACTGTGCCAAACTCCTCACGGAATGTTTTATTAGTGGTGCTTGGCAATTCTTTTTCAACGGTTAAAAGCATACTTATCGTATGGCACAACATAATAGCAAATATTACTGCCGCGGCAATAATTAAAGCTGTTATAGTTCTACCGCGATTTGAAAAATGGTCAGTTACCGCACCCATTATAAACGAAAAAACCATACCCGAAATTAGCGATATTATTTCTTTATTTGCGGTAAACATACCGCGTTTATTATCATCAACTAATGACATCATCCAATTTATCTTTTTAGGGTGAGCAAAATTGTATATTATATATGCCAATACAATTATCACAACAAACAAAGCAATTTTTATTTGCTTATTACACTCTAATAAAGGAATAATATAAAGCAACATAAACAGTAACTGATTTATTATACTTAATGTAATTACAATGCTCTTTACCCGTTTACGCTTTAATGTTACAGATATTAGTTGAAAAAGACAACCCAATGATATGACCGAAGAAAGTATACCTGTAAGACTATCTGAAAAGCCTAACTGTTTTGTTAATATTGCAAGAAAAGAGCCCGATACCAAAAGTGAAATAAGGTATTCGAGTGCAGCTTCTGCTATATACATTTTTCGTCCTAATTCGCTTGTTAAAATAAGTTTTTTCACAAAATTCACCCAATACATATTAGCACAATAAGAAACTTAAAACAACTAAATACACCACGAAACATTTTCGTAATTTAATGACAGTTTTGAGGCAAAGAGAGAGGGCGAATTTTTATTCATTAACCAATTAATCCCTATCTGAACGCTCCGAAGGTTTACTTTCTTTTTCTCTATACAGACTGGGAGTTATGCCCATAATTTTTTGAAAGGAACGATTAAAACTGCGAACTGTGTTATAGCCAACATTTGAAGCTATCTGAGTAACGGTATCATCGCTTTCCTTGAGCAAATTACATGCAGACTTTATTCTTAATGTGTGAATGTAGTCATTGAAACCTGTTTTAAGCTTTTTCTTGAATACGTGAGAAATATAGTATTTATTAATGTGAAGTTCTTCTTCAAGGTCGGTTAAGTGAATATCGTTAGTATAGTTTTCGTTACAGTAATCAATGATACTGCTTAGCAGATTGGGATCGGATTTTTTAATGGATATGTAATCTAAGTTTGATAATAGCTGTGCGCATATAAGTTTACAGTATGCGGTGAGTTTTATCTGTTCGAATTCATCATTACTACCGCTATATACAACTGCCTCTTTGAATAATGTAACACATTCTTTAATATTTTTGGAATCGTTAACGGCTTTGTTGGGCACTGAGGTGAATATTTTTTGTTCGATTTCTGGTAAAAGTTTTGGACTGAAAATCATTACATAAACATCTATTGGAACATTCTTATCGGTAAGGTAATAGTGACTTTGGTTTGGAAAGGAAACAGAAAATTGACCGGGGTTTACAGGAAGTGGCTGAGAATCGATAACTGCAGTAAAATTTCCATTTATGCAAAATACTATTTCAATTTCATTGTGAAAATGTTCATCTGATATAAGATAGTTTGATTTATTTACCTGTGTCAATGGATGACTGTGCTGATAAAACATAATTTTCTCCAAATTTCTATTTTTGATAATAATATCACATTTTTACTAATTTCTCAATAATATTCTTCATTTGTTAAGTAACTATGAATAAAAATATTGACATAATTTGCAAAATATGATAACATTTTTCTATAAAAATAAAGGAGGGTTAGTAATGATAAAAAATACTAACATCAAAAAAATTGCACTCCTTATGTCATTAATAGTATCTCTTATGGCATTTATAATTGTTCCTGTAATTGCTCAAGAGGCTCCTGTTACCGGCGTAAGTGATGGCACCGTATCTGTTGGCGAAGTTGTTTCTCAGTATGCTGACTATGATGAGGCTCTCGGTTATCTCGATGAGTACACCACTAACAAGGGCAGTGATCCCGACTTTGCTACTAATGTGGAAATTGCTCTTGATACCGTAAGAGAGGAAGTTCCTTTCTATGCTTCGTTCTGGGCTTTAATTCCTCCCATTATTGCAATCGGTCTTGCACTTATCACCAAAGAGGTTTATTCATCCCTCTTTATCGGTATTGTTGCAGGTGGACTTCTTGCAGCTAATTTCAATGTTACTCACACTGTTGACAATGTTATTCAGAGTGGTCTTATTGATGCCGTTTCAGGCACTTCTGGAATTTTTGTATTCCTTGTAATTCTTGGTGTTATGGTTGCTCTTATTAACAAATCCGGTGGTTCTGCTGCATTTGGCAGATGGGCTTCTAAGAATATAAAATCAAGAGTAGGTGCCGCTATTGCCACATTTATTCTTGGTGTACTTATCTTTATTGACGACTACTTTAACTGTCTTACTGTTGGCTCAATTATGCGTCCTGTAACAGATGCTAATAAAATTTCTCGTTCTAAATTAGCTTATTTGATCGATGCTACCGCTGCACCTGTTTGTATGATAGCTCCTATTTCTTCTTGGGCTGCTGCTGTTGCAAGCTATGCAGAAGAGGGACAGGGTCTTAAACTCTTTATCGAAGCTATTCCATATAACTTCTATTCTCTTCTTACCTTTGTTTTCATTATCGGAATTACTCTTATGAAGTTTGATTACGGCCCAATGAAGAAGCATGAAGAAAACGCTTTAAATGGCGACCTCTTTACTTCGGGTGAAAATACCGCCGATGGCGAGGAAATGGAAAAGGGAAATGAAAAGGGTATAGTTCTTGATATTATTTTCCCAATCGTTGCTCTTATTATTTGCTGTGTTATCGCGCTTATTTACAATGGTAACGGCAATTCCTTTGAAGGTCTTAACTTTATTGACGCTTTCTCTAATACCGATGCAACCGTTGGCTTGCCTTGGGGTGCGCTTTTAGCTCTTATTATTTCCATTATTTACTTTGCTATCAGAAAGGTTGTTTCCTTTAAGGAGTCAATGGATAGCATTCCTAAGGGCTTTAAGGCAATGGTTTCCGCAATTCTTATTCTTACGATGGCAACAGCACTTAAGAATATGACCGGTCTTCTTGGTGCAAAGGTTTATGTTGCAATGCTTATGAATGATGCTGCGGCTCTTCAGCAGTTCTTACCTGCTATCATCTTTGTTGTTGCTTGTGTTCTTGCCTTTGCTACAGGAACCTCTTGGGGTACATTTGGTATTCTCATTCCTATAGTTACAGCAATATTCCCCGACAATCATGCACTTATGGTAATCGGTATTTCTGCTTGTCTTGCAGGTGCTGTTTGCGGTGACCACTGTTCACCGATTTCGGATACAACAATTATGTCCTCTGCAGGTGCTCAGTGTGACCACTTAAATCATGTTTCTACTCAGTTACCTTATGCAATTACAGTTGCGGCTGTATCCTTTGTGAACTTCATTATCGCTCCATTTATTATGAATGTATGGATTTCGCTTGCTATTGCTGTAGTAATGATGGTTGCAGTTCTCTTTGCAATTAAAATGATTACAGTTAAGAAAGCTGCATAAATGACTTGAAAAAATTGCCGACTCTGTGTATAATTACAGAGTCGGTATTTTTTTGTTTTGCGAGGTGAGTGTTACGGAACGGGTTAAAGAAATAGAAAGAAGTATTATTAAAAAATTCAGAAAGTCTATCTGGAACAAATTTTGCGGTGCCTTAAATGAATATCAGCTTATTAACGAGGGGGACAAGGTTGCGGTTTGTATTTCGGGTGGTAAAGACTCTGTAATACTTGCTAAATGTATTCAGGAACTCCACCGTCATTCAGAAATACCGTTTGAGGTTACATATATTTGTATGGACCCCGGATACAGAGAGGATAACCGAAAGCTTCTTGAGGAGAATATTAAACTTTTAGAGCTACCTGTAGAAATTTTTGAAAGTTCTATATTTGATATTGTTAATACCGTGGATGGCTCACCCTGTTATCTTTGTGCACGTATGAGAAGGGGAGCGCTTTATGCTAAGGCACAGTCGCTGGGCTGTAATAAGATAGCTCTCGGCCATCATTTTGATGATGTTATTGAAACCGTACTTATGAGTATGATGTATTCTTCTGAAATCAAGACCATGCTTCCGAAACTTCACAGCACTAATTTTGAAAATATGGAGCTTATTCGTCCTTTATACAAGGTTAAGGAAAAGGATATTATAGCCTGGGCTAACTACAATAAGCTTAATTTTTTACAGTGTGCATGTCGTTTTACCGAGGACAGCGAAATATATGAGGGGCTGTCAAAACGCAGAGAAATTAAAAATTTGATAAAGGATATTAAGAAAATAAACCCTGCAGTTGATGACAATGTTTTCAGAAGTCTTCATAACGTTAATTTATCTCAGATTGTCGGTTGGCGTGATGCTGACAAAGGAGAGCTACATTCATTTTTAGAAAAATATTAAACCCGAAAAGCAAAGCTTTTCGGGTTTAACTTTTATTCAGTTCTCAGTGCAACAACAGGGTCTTTCTTTGCAGCACTTCTTGAAGGGATAATACCTGCCAAAAGGGTGAGCAGTACACTGATAATTATAAGAGAAATAGCAACAGGTAAAGGAAGTATAGCAGTAAGGTTCCCAAGTCCTGTTAAGTGGTGTAATATTGCGTTTATGGGTATGCAAAGCAGGTATGTTACAACAACACCCAATAGGCCGGAACTAAAGCCGATAATAACTGTTTCTGCATTAAACATACTAGATACATTCTTTTTGGATGCACCGATTGCACGCAGAATTCCAATTTCTTTGGTTCTTTCTTGAACCGAAATTAAGGTAATAACGCCAATCATTATTGAAGACACGATAAGTGATACGGCAACAAAGGCGATTAAAACGTAGGTTATTGCATTAATGATTGTAGTTATAGAGGACATCATAATTCCCACATAATCTGTATAAGTTATTTTTTCAAGTTCTTCAACGTTTTCATTGTATTTTGCAATAACCTCTTCAATTAAATCTTTGTTTTCAAAGCTTGATGCGTACAGATTAATGGTGGAAGGATTTTCTAAATCTATATAACCGAGTCTTACAAGATTCTGTTCGTATGTGCTGTCAGAAAATTCAAGAATTTCATCATGGTAAACTGCACATTGTTCAGTGGTGTAACTGTCCATTGCAGTATCAAGTGCAATGGATAATTGTGCAGAGCTCATTGGTTTAAGCTGTGCAGAAACCGATTGAGCATACTGCATTTTAATACGTTCGGTTATCATTTCTTTAAATAGTTCAGTCAGTTCTTCGTCACTCATATCGTCGATATATTTCTCTATATCAACAGAACTGTTACCCATTTGTTCCGATAAGGCCTGTGTCAAGGTTTGTGACATTTTTTCTCTGTCAATACCTTTCATAGCATCATTTACTGAAGTATCGAGAGTTTCCTGTGATGGAATACTCATTATACCGATATACGCTTCCGCTTTTTCCTTTTCAGAGAGCGATTCAATGTATTTTTTAAATTCCGCTTCCTTTTCTGCATCTGTCATTTCACCGGTACTATCTTTAAAGGGTAGAGCGGTGAAAATATCCTTTTCGGGATTATTAAGCTGTTCATTAAGAGCCGATGAGTCCTTTGATTTTTCGGCAATATATTCTGTGAGCAGGTGAGTGTAACCGATATTTGAGCCTGAAAGCATTGCGGAAACAGCATCCTCGTTGGGTCGTATAATTCCGACTACCTTAAGCGCAATTGCGTTATCATACAAATATTTAAGTCCTGCTGATGTATTACGTAAATCGGTAAAAACTTCGTTTTCTTCATCATATACATAGCAGTCGCTGTTTAACACAGTTTTGAATTCCATAGAGCAGATTTCTTCATAGCTCCAATTCTTTGACTCAAAGGTCAATTCGGTTTTATTTATCGCGGAGTCAATGATTTTCTCTATTTCTTCTTTTGACTCAAGACCCAAGGCGTAAAGTGTCATATCATCAAGCTCGTTGTTTTCATCGACTACAAGAATAATTTCGTTATATGCGGTAGGCCATGTGCCGTATATCAGGTCATATTGTTTAAAAATCATTTCATTTACAGGATTTCCATTTTCACCTGACAACATTTCCTGCCACAGACCCGGCATTGTACCGCTTCCCATCATACTCATAATGTTGCCTGAACTGTTGGTATTGTTATACTCAATAGTATTACCCATAAATTTTCCAAGTAGGTCGGTCATAAGCTCATTTGAGTCAGATACGATAATGTTGCCGTCGATATTTTTTGTATAAACAAGCATATCGGTGTTGTAAGTGTATTTAATGCCACTTATAGCATCGTTAAAATCGATACCTTCGCTTTCGATATTTTTCTGTTCTTCAATGTATTTTTTGAAGGCTCTTAGGTCGTTTTCTCGGCTCTCTATATTATTAAGGGCGTTAACCATATCGTAAAGTGCCGGTTTTTTGTAAACTGCATTCAATTCATGCTCACTGTGCGATGTTGCCTGACTAATAAACGTTTCCATAAGTGTGCCAATATCTGTGTGTTGCTGCTCTAAAGTTAGAGGATATGAAGATAGTGTATCTTCCTGCACTGTATTTATAAATGTAGTCATACCGTTTGAAACGGCAAAAATAAGAGCTATACCGATAATTCCTATACTTCCGGCAAATGATGTCAAAATTGTTCTGCCTTTTTTAGTAATAAGATTATTAAGCGAAAGAATGAATGAGGTTAAAAAAGACATCGACGGCTTTTTTTCTTTTTTCTTTTTGACACAGTTTTCTGCACCACTGATGTTTTCAGCAAATTCCTCCACAAGTGGAGGATTACTGTCAGAAGTAATAACTCCGTCCAACATTCTAACAATTCTTGTGGAATATTTTTCAGCAAGCTCAGGGTTATGTGTAACCATTATAACAAGACGTTCTTTTGAAATCTCTTTAAGGATTTCCATTACAGCTACACTTGTTTCGCTGTCCAATGCACCCGTGGGCTCATCGGCAAGAATAATATCAGGGTTATTGACAATAGCTCTTGCAATAGCGACACGCTGCATTTGTCCACCTGATAATTCACTTGGTTTTTTTCTGAGTTGCTCGGCAAGACCTACTGATTCTAAGGCCTTTTTGGCTCTTTCACGTCGCTCTTGCTTAGTGACACCCGAAAGGGTAAGAGCTAACTCAACGTTATGCAAAACTGACTGATGTGGAATGAGGTTATAGCTTTGAAAAACAAAGCCTATGGAATGATTTCTGTAGGTGTCCCAATCTCTGTCTTTATAATCCTTAGTTGACCTGTCATTAATAATAAGGTCGCCATCACTATATTTGTCAAGACCGCCGATAATATTAAGCATTGTGGTTTTACCGCAACCTGAGGGTCCGAGTATTGACACAAATTCACTTTTTCTGAAAGTAAGGTCGATACCCTTTAGTGCATTTACGGTGAGGTTACCTGTGATATAATCTTTTTTGATGTTTTTTAGTTCTAACATCTTCAAGTTCCTTTCGTTGATTGTTATAGGAAATATTTTACATAAATTTTTTACCAAACTTACATTATTGTATTAAAAAAATGTGTATACTGCTATTCGAAGAATGTTGTTGCAAGACCGCCCTCAGCGGTTTCTTTGTACTTTTGGTTCATATCAAGTCCTGTTTTATACATTGTTTTAATAACTGTATCAAAGGAAATTCTACGTGTGCCTCTAAGGAACTGGGAAAGATTTACAGCGTTTATTGCTCTCATAGCAGCAACAGCATTTCTTTCTATACATGGAATCTGCACAAGTCCGCAAATTGGATCACATGTAAGACCGAGATGATGTTCCATTGCAATTTCAGCAGCATATTCTATCTGTTCTATATCCATTTCATAAAGCTCACAAAGAGCTGCAGAAGCCATAGAACAGGCGCTTCCAACCTCAGCCTGACACCCGCATTCGGCACCGCTTACCGACGCATTTGCTTTTATAATGTTACCAATAAGACCGCCTACTGCTAAGGCACGGACAATATCGTCATCAGAAAATCCTTTTTTCTTCTGAGTGTAAAGCAGTACGGCAGGCATTATTCCTGCAGAACCGCAGGTGGGGGCAGTTACTACATTTCCTGCACTTGCGTTTTGTTCTGCAACCGCAAAAGCATAAGAACAGGTGATTCTGTTTTCTTTGGTTTCGCTTGTTTCATCAAAGTGTTTCTGACCGAAAAGATGTCCTGCTTTTCGCTGTAGTTCTAACGAACCGGGAATTGTACCAATAGTTTTTAGGCCTGTTTCAATACACTCTTTCATTTTATCCCAAATAAATGCAAGATAATCAAAGGTTTCGCTTGGTTCAATATCCTTTATATAATCATATAAAGAAATATTTTTGTTATTACAATATTCCTTTATTTCGGTAAAGGTAGTGTGGGGATATATATGGGGAAGAGGGTGGCTTTTTTCACCGATGATATGAATATCACCGCCGCCTATACTAAGAATTCTCATACTGTCAACGATTTCTCCGTTTTTAAAAGCAGTAAAATCCATAGTATTTGGGTGTGGAATATCTGTGTTTTTAGTATCAAAGATTATTTCGCAGTTTCTCTTTTCAAATACCTCATTTATTACAAAATCCGTTAAATGTCCTTTACCTGTTTTAGCAAGCGAACCATACAAAATAACAACAAATTTGTCGGCATCTGTGTTTTTGTCACGAAACATAATTGCGGCCTTTTCGGGCCCCATTGTATGAGAACTCGATGGACCTCTGCCGTATTTATAAATATCGCATATAGTTTTCATAGATTATACCTCACATATATGTTAAATATAATATACCACTTTTTTACAAATATGTAAACTTTTACTTATCACCTCTTACCTTTTACTTCCCAAAAATCCTCTTTACAAAAGCGTAGAGAAAAGTGAAGAGTGAAAAGTGAAGAGTGAAAAAGTAAAATCCCCATTCTTACGAACGAGGATTTTTGGTGCGGTTGTTCTTAACGGATTCGAGAAACTAAACTTAAATTAACCGACAATCACACATATATTCTTACCATGTTAAATATGTAGTGTCGAATTTTTAAAATATTCGTATATACAATAAAAGCGTATATACAAACATTAGCTGAAAACAACTGCCCACTTGATGTCGCTTTATTTGTGTAGTATAATATTTGTCGAAAAAGGAAGAAACCAAATAGGTTAGAAGGGTGTTTATGTTTAATTATCATTCAAATTACATTTATAATTATCGACAAGACGGTATTAACCTCACAAAGGAAGAAAGTATTGTTTATCATTATACCTCTCCTGAAGGTTTTTTAGGTATTTTAACAAGTCAAAATGTTCGTTTTACAGATATTAAATATATGAACGATCGTTCAGAAGGAGTTTACTTTGTAAAACTCTTATTGGATTATATTGATAAAAACAAAAACGAGTATCCATCTGCTGCGGAAGTTATAAATCGGTTATTAGGAGAAAACAATTTAGAAGAAATAAAAACGCTAAAAGCTACTAATATTAAGTATCGATTAACGGAAGGTAAAATTGAACCAGCTCGCGCATTCTTGTTTTGCACATGTGTTGATGCAGATTCGTTAAATATGTGGAATTATTATGTAAAAAACGGCTCTTATCAAGGGTATAATATAGGGTTTCGTGTTGATGCCTTTTTAGAAACTATTGCAAAAATGTTCCCAGAAAACAATAATATTTCAATTTACTATGGAAAAGTTTTATATACGCTTAAACAACAACAAGAAGAAATCAAGAATTTGTTACAAACAATTGAAGATGCTGCAAATGATAACTCGTTACTCAATTATGCTAAATCTAATGCCCTTGAGTTGTATTTGAAACGTTACATAGACCTATATGGGGTGTTTTATAAGCATCACAAATTCGCAGGAGAGCAAGAGTTTCGATTTGTTATCGAATTTGATTATGAATTTAGCAATAGAGCCATTCTTGATTTTCGCGACTGGATTGATAGTTCAAAAACCATTACTGAAGATTTCTGCATAAAAAATGGTATAATTACCCCATTTTTAAATGTTCCATTTGACAAAAAAACAATATCTCGCGTATATATATCACCAATGACTGAGTTTGCAATTGCGAAACGAAGCATCAAAGAAATAATATATAAAAAAGGATACCGAGTATTTCCTGTCCATCAATCTAAAATACCAATAAGATATTAAAAGGAACCTCTGCAACTAATTTTGCAGAGGTTCCTTTTAAACTAGCTAGTAAAAACATATATTTTAGACAAACAATTATTTATCGTATTTTTTATTGTAAATGCAAAAGAGACGATAAAAATACATCCAAATGAGATTATTTCTCAATTAGATGTTGACTTTTTAGAAAAAGCGTATATAATATATAGTGTAAAGGTAGAAAAGGAGAAATTGAATTATGTTACTTCAATTTAATTTTAAAAACTTCAAATCATTTAGAGACGATACAACTTTAGATCTAACTGCAACAAAAATATCTGAATTTAATAATCACGTCATTTCAGTATCAAACGAAAGAATATTACCAGTTGCTGCAATATTCGGAGCAAACGCAAGTGGTAAATCGAATGTTCAAGAAGCATTTAGATATATGTCTATGTATGTTATCAACTCACTAGATTATGGTGATGAATCAGATTCAAAGAAAAAGAAGTCTAAGTTTTTTAGACCAACTCCCTTTTTGTTTGATAATAACAGCAAAACTGCCGAATCATCTTTTGAAGTTTACTTTATTGATTCTGAAGAAAATGGTGCAAAGACATATAATTATGGATTTACAATTGATAGTACTGGCGTACGTGAAGAATGGTTGAATTGTAAAGCTAAGTCTGCAAGAGGCAATTTCAAAACTATTTTTTATCGCCATGATGATGAATATGATTTTTCTGGTATACCAACAAAGAGCCAAGAAAATCTTAGAATTGCATTAGAAAAAGAAACATTGATAGTATCTTTAGGTGCAAAACTTAAAATAGCAAAACTTAAGTTTATTAGAGATTGGTTTATCAATAACGATTTCGCAGATTTTGGTAGACCAATTGAAAATTTCTTTTTATCGCAA
>JAEIGA010008995.1_pt1 | contig 15111 bp, 16 predicted proteins | sample 9270691 | NCBI WGS metagenome assembly JAEIGA01 (sample SAMN17057246, study PRJNA624740) | gut metagenome | biome: biome; isolation source: fecal sample | host: Bos grunniens | place: China: Xizang | collected 2019
CCGCCATAGGTGTAGGTCTCGAAACCAAGCACCACAATACGATATGGTTTACCGGGCTCCAACATCTTGCGCTCAAGTTCGATAGTGCCCTTGCCACCCATATTATATGTGGTTATAAACTCCAGAATATCGAGATTATTGCCACGCGCATAGCAAAGATATTCATACGCAACGGTATTCATTAATGTAAGGTCTGCATCATGAAATAGATTCTTTACCGTATCCTCCAAACTATCATATAGTCGATCTACACTCGCCACATATATCATATCCTTATCCTTGGGTGTGATGGTGGCCTTGATAGTTCCTGTGGTCACCTCCGTCACCTCGATTTTGAAGTCATCAGTTTTTTCGGCTGGCAAATTCTTATCTGTATCGTCATCACCACACGACACAAAGGCAGATGCCAAGACTAACACCAAAAAGTTATGCATCAATCTTTTCATAGTTCAAAGAATTAAATATTTTAGACTACAAATTTACCCCCCCCATCAAATTTCCAAACTTTTAGTTAAGAAATTGATGGTAGAGGGTATTTTTTTCTGCATATTGCATCAATATGCGGAGATATAACAATCTCTTTGCCTACTTCTATCTATTGACTATGCTGCTTGTACGCCGTGCCAGACGGTCTCCCAATCCTCCCACTGCGACTCACTGAGGTTTGTCCACCAACACTTGCCCGTAGAGTCGAGCTTGGTGTCGTGGAACTTTTTAGCCTTTGATATTTGCAGTTTAACATCACGCTCCTCGCCAGTATGGTTCGCGGGAACTTCAAACTCAATAACCATGGTGTTGTCATGTTTTTTCTTGGTTGTTTTATCTCCAATTTGCAGGCGGTAGCGGTAGCACTTATGAGTCTCACCAGGCTCGAAGCGCGTATCCTCAACCCACCAAGTATCGAAGTCACTAAATTTATATGTGCCTCCCTCTTGGGGTATCTGCACAACCTGTGAGTTTGGTATCGCATCCCAGTCGTAGTATTCTGTGCACGCGGTAAATGATACCAATGCCAACGCAACGGTTACGAGGTGTAAAAGAGGGCCTTTCATAGCATTTTGTGTTATTTTGTTAGGCGGTGGTAGTGGCAGACGAGCAGGTTTTCGTCATCGTCGTAGAGGTGCATGCCGCTGCCCTCGCAGTATTGCCACATCTTGCAGTCGGCACACTTACCCTTCTTCGCCCAGGCTCGGTTGCGGAACTTCTCGAAGCGGTTTTGCCACACATCCCAGAAGTTGTCTTTATAGATGTTACCCTGCGTGAAGTTGGCGCGTACACTTGTGCAGCCCGAGATGTCGCCATTGACACGGATTGAGGCGGTGCCGACACCCGCATAGCACTCGAAGGGGTTGGTGCGCACGCGCATCTCGTAGCCCGCGAGGAAGCCTTCGCAGCCGTATGCAGCCTTCACGCGACCCTCCTTGCGGCACTTCTCGATGAACTCCATGAGGTAGGTGAACTCCTCGTTGTTGAGCTGCAGCGTTGGGTCGGTGGCTGCGCGACCTACGGGGAAGATGGTAAACAATCGCCAGCGGCGCACGCCGAGCGAGTAGAGGAACTCCTTGAACTCCTCAAGGCGCGGTAGGAGCGCGGGGGTGACGCATGTCACGACATCCGAGGCAAGCTCCCTATCTGCCGAAATCATGCGCACAGCCTCCACGGCGCGTGCGAAGCTCTCCTTGTTCTGGCGGATGTGGTAGTGGTGCTCCTCGAAGCCGTCTAGCGACACGGTGATGGAGTGCAGACCCGCACGAATAAGTGAGTCGAGCCTCTGGCGCGAGAGTCCCAAGCCGTTGGTCACCATGCCCCAGGGGTAGCCACGACGATAGAGGTTTATGCCTATATCCTCGAGGTCCTTGCGCACGAGTACCTCGCCACCCGAAAGGATAATCAAGACCTTGTGTGGGTCAACGTTGGGCGTAATCTCGTTGTCCAGCACGCGGAAGAAATCCTTTGCCGGCATATCCGTAAGCGTGGTATCCACCTTGCAGTCGCTGCCGCAGTGGCGACACTGCAAATTACAGCGCAGCGTACACTCCCAGAAGAGTGTATTTAACACATGTTCGTCGCGGCGTATCTGACGCAACTTTTTGAATAGCTTCAACGCCACCCACTGGCGTAGTCCAAGTCGTTTTCCCATAGGTCGTTATCTCTGTTTTTCGGTTTCTAAATCTAATATAGGGTCGGCAATATCGAAGGTGCCGTATAGCTGCTCCGAGGCGGCACGACAGCCACCACGACAGCGTTGCCACAAGTCGCACGCGGCACATCGTTCGGGCATGGTGTTGTAGATGCCCTCATCGGTTGTGCGCCTGAGGATGTCGTCGAGGTGCTCCTTGTGTATGTTGCCCAGCACGCGGGGCGAATGGTTGCAGAAGCGCACATCGCCACGGTAGTTTATCGTTAGTGGGCGCGAGGTCAACTCCGTTGTGCAGTGCGTAAATGTTATGTTGGGGTAGTCGCGCGGTTCGAGCACACATAGCGGCGTGCATACGCCATTGTGGGCACGCATGCCCAGTTCTCTGAGCTTGGCATCTGCACGACGAAAGGCATCGCGCAACTCTGCATGCGAGAGTGTCAGCTCCGCAGCATACTTGCGCCCCAAGCCTCCGATATTGAAGCGGTTAAGCATTATTCTTTTCACCCCCATCGCGGCGTACATCTCCAGCGTAGGCTCTATGTCGTTGACATTCAGGCGGCTGAGGATGAATACGGGAGTTAGCCATGCGGGGTCCACCTCCGCGATGCGCTTGGCACTCGCCATGGCGCGCTCCCACGAGCCCGCAAGTTGCGTTATGTGGTCGTGCACCTCGGCACGGTGTGAGAGTAGCGGTATCTGCACCACGCCAACACCGAGGTTGCGGATGATGTCGATGTCCTCGGCCTTGAGGAGCGTGCCATTCGTTAGGAGGTTGACGTTAGAGCCTCCGAGGCGCGCCTTGAGTATAAGGTCGTGGATGCGTGGCATAAGCATCGGCTCGCCACCCGAGAAGGATATGCTGCCGATGTTTGCCTCGTTGAGCAGGCGCTTCAGCGTGCGGCTTGCCATACGGAAGTCGGGCGCAGCAACCGCACAAGGCTCTGCCCCACCCTTGAAGTGGTTGTAGCAGAACCTGCACGCCTGGTTACAAGCATCCGTAAGCTCAAAGACCGCAAAGCCGAGCTCCACCTTTTTTCGTCGCGAGAAGAGCATAACTTAGTCAACTATAGCGACATAGATATGAAGGCGCTGGGGCCCAATATCACCCTCATAGACCACATACTCTGCACACAACTTCGCTCTACCGCGATAGTCACCCGCATCGATAGTGAATTCCAACTGATTGTCACCCTGCTTTACTGCATATGTCTTACTGCAAAGCACCCTTTCAGGCTCGTTGTCATCACTAACCAACGATAATGTCACCTCCTCACCAAATATACATTCGTAGTTCAATATCACAATGTCGCCATTACGCAACTCGCTATTTACGACACCGTCAGACCAATAGTGGTTATTTGATGGGGGTGGCGCAGGGTCGTAGCATGATGTAATAAATCCGCCACCCTCACAGGCTGTCGATGCCAACGCCGTAAGGCCAATCAGCATACCACCAAGGCGGTACTTTAGGTTTGTGGCGCGCTTGCTACGGCCACCACTCAATATGAGCCACAACGACACCGCAGCGAATGCCACGCTCAGTGCCACTATAAGTATTGTTCGTTTCATGGTTTACTGTGTGTTATTATTTGCGCTTGAGTCTGATATCGCCGAGGTCAACACCATCTAGTGTGGCATCGTTGCAATTTAGGTCAATGGACTGTTGCTCAAACTCACCTCCATTCTCCGCGCCATCAACATCGGTGAACTCCACTGTGGGTATCTCGCCGCGGATGAAGAAGCGTCCGTCGCTGTCTGTGTAGCACTCCGAGCTGTTGGTGTTCACCTTGATGCCCTCGATTGCTGTGCCCAACTCATCGACCACGCGTCCTGTTGCGCTAAATCGGGGGTTGTACTCGGTGTACTCTACGCCATAGCATGCCACGCAAGTGAGCGTCATGCCAAATAGCGCAAATAGTCGTGTTAATAACTTGCCTGTCATAGTATTATAATTTAATTATTAACTACTCCGCGGGGGTCTCCTCTGGTGTTTCGTCGGGGGCCTCCTCGCTCTGCTCTTTGAGTTTCATGGTTACAGTGCCCAAATCGGCAGTATAAGCACCCTCATACCAGTTGCCGCTACCCTCCTCGGTCTGTGTTGCGTTCTGGATGTCCACGGTGAGCGTCTCGAACTCACCGCCATTGGCCTCGCCATCTATGTCGATAAACTGCACCTTGCCTTGCTCCGTTCCAGGCCAGAAGCTACCGCGAGCATCAATATAGCCCTGATAGTCCGAGAAGCCAGTGTTGTACTCAAATCTGCCGCCCTCCTCGGTGCGCACCTCGATACCCTGAATGGGCACACCAGCCTCATCCACAACGCGCGCCTTGAGCGAGAAGCCAACATTGGGACAGCCATACTCCGCAGCACCGATAAAGTGCTCGCAGCTTGTAAGGCCAAGCAGGCCTAATAGTATATAAATCAGTCGTTTCATAGTATATAAGGTTTATAGGTTACTCCTTAAGTTTCATCACCACATCGCCGAGGTCTACCACATCGCTACCGACAAAACCCCACTCGTCGGGCTTGTTATCGAGGCCTGCGAGCTGCTCGCGGATGTTAACCGTGATGGTCTCGTACTCGCCACCGTTATACTCGCCGTCGACATCCTCGAAGACGATGTTATGCAACTCGCTGGGGTGGAGGTGCACAAAGCCCGAAATCACACCCTGATAGTCGCTATATCCCGAGCGGCCATAGAAGGCACTTGGCTCGGGGTAAGAGTAGATGCCCTGAATGGGGTTGCCCGCCTCATCTACCACATGTGCCGAGAAGTAGAGCACATAGTATGACCTATGCTTCTGCTCCTGCTCGCACGACGATAGTGCCAAGCCACATAGCACCATCGCCAAAAGTATTAATCTTTTCATCGCTATACTATATTTATATTATTACTCCCTCTTTTTGAGAGTTACATCAATCGATATTACACCATCCACAGAGTCGTTCTCCTGAATGACCTTTCTGACATTGACACTCTTGTCCATAAACTCGCCACCATTCGCCTCGCCATCAATGTCGGTAAATCTCATCACCTCCCTAGTGGGGTACTCCTTCAATGTTAGGGTGTAAAGACCATTCTCGTCGGTCTGTCCTATTGGTGTAAAATCTTCCGCAGTGCTACCCATCGAAACTTCGATACCATTTATAGGGGTACCCTCCTCGTCAACCACGCGCGTAGTAATATGAAAGTCGACATGTGGCACTCCGTAGGCATCCAAATTACCACCACGAAAACCAGACTCCTCACAACTAACAGAGCCGAAGCCCAACGCTGCAATCAAAAAATATAAAAACCTCTTCATCGCTATACTATATTTATATTATTACTCCCTCTTTTTGAGAGTTACATCAATCGATATGACACCATCCACGGAGTCGTTCTCCTGAATGACCTTTCTGACATTGACACTCTTGTCCATAAACTCGCCGCCATTCGCCTCTCCATCAATGTCGGTAAATCTCATCACCTCCCTAGTGGGGTACTCCTTCAATGTTAGGGTGTAAAGACCATTCTCGTCGGTCTGTCCTATTGGTGTGAAATCTTCCGCAGTGCTACCCATCGACACCTCAATACCATTTATAGGGTTACCCTCCTGGTCGATAACACGAGCATCAACTCTGTACGTTTCGGGTCTCATAGGACCATACATCAAGAGATTCTCGTTTTCATCGGCACAACTAAAACCGAGAGCCGCAATCAATAGATAAATTAACTTTTTCATAGTCCTTATATTTATATTATACATTACTCTTCGGGGGTCTCCTCGACATTATCCTTAGCCACGAGTGTCATCTCAACATCACCAAGTTCGATATTGAACTTACCCTCATACCAGCCTTCACCATCTTCGACTTTCTCCACCTTACGATTTAAGTAATCCCTATCGAACTCCACCTTACTAAACTCGCCACCATTCTCCGTACCATCAACATCTGTAAATGTTATCTTCCTTATAGAGCCACCCCTATAATTAATGTCAACGACACCATCCGCATCCGACACTCCGAACACCTTACCAGAAGAAATTCCAACCTCGATGCCTGTAATAGAGTTACCTTCGCTGTCAACCACTCGAGCCGACACGTGATAATCGGCCGTTGGACAACCATACTCCACCATTGGCCTCTCACAGCTCACTGCACCAAAACCAAGCAATGTCAAAAGAAAATAGATAAGCCTTTTCATAGTACTCAATTTTATTGATTTCTCTACTGCAAATTTACGAAACAAAGTAGCCTCCACCAAATTTTTTGGCCGAAATTATTTCCGCACCCCGACCTTTAAGATACTGATATTCAAGCAGATACAAAAGCCAATTTTGCGAATTTTTCATCTTACTGATTATCAAGCAGTTACGAATATAATGTGTGAAACTTTATAACTCATTGATAATCAATATTGTTTTTCGTTGATTAATTTATTTAGGTTTGGCGCGACGCTATTCGCAAAAAAAGAGTTACCTTTGCTACAAAACATAAGAATATCTATGAAAACAGTACTAAAATATGGTCGTCGCGAGGCGCATGAGGTGACATTTGGCGGTGTAAAAATTGGCTCGACACACCCCATCGCGGTGCAGTCTATGACCAACACACCAACGGCAGATGTGGCGCTCTCGGTGGAGCAGACAAAGCGCATCGCCGAGGCGGGAGCAGAGATAGTTCGCCTGACTGCGCAGGGCAAAAAGGAGGGCGAGGCACTCGGCCCAATCATGGAGCAGTTGCGCAAAGATGGATGCAAGGCGGCCATAGTTGCCGATATACACTTCACGCCCGAGATAGCGATGATGGCTGCCGAGGTAGTGGACAAGGTGCGTATCAACCCTGGTAACTTCCGCACCTCGAATGGCGAGTTGGAGCGCCTCATAGATATATGCCGTCGTCGTGGCGTGGCACTGCGCATAGGCGTAAACCACGGCTCGCTTGCAAAGCGCATATTCGATGAGTATGGCGACACGCCCGAGGGCATGGTGGCCTCAGCGATGGAGTTTTTAACTATGTGTCGCGAAGCGGACTTCCATAACGTAGTGGTGTCGATGAAGTCGAGCAACACGCGCGTGATGGTACACGCATACCGCCTCCTGGTTGAGGCTATGGCGCGCGAGGGTATGACCTACCCCCTACACCTCGGTGTTACGGAGGCGGGTGATGGCATCGAGGGACGCATAAAGAGCGCTGTGGGCATCGGTGCGTTGCTTGCCGACGGCATTGGCGACACCCTCCGCGTATCGCTCACTGAGGACCCCGAGAATGAGGTTCCCGTGGGTCGCATCATTGTGGAGCACTTCGCGAAGCGCAGTGGCGAGTTCGAGGTAGAGTCGCTCGATGGCTACTCACCCACATCATTCCGCCCACGCACAACAGCAAAGCCCATAGTACACAGCGAGATAACTGACGATTATGACATTGTGGATGCCGTAAGTGCTAACCCCACACACGAGTGGCGCGCAGCGATACTCAACCGCAAGGATAGCCGCCCCGTGGTGCTACGTCGCAAGTATGAGGAGAGCGATCCAACGCTTGTCGCGATATACGCTGCGGCAGATATGGGTCAGTTGCTTATAGATGGCTTGGCGGATGGCGTGTGGATTGATGTCCCAGCACTCGATGCTGAGGTTGTTAAGGATATAGAGCTAATCCTTTTGCAGGCATCGCGCCTACGCTTCTCGCGAACGGAGTATATAGCTTGCCCAAGCTGTGGCCGCACGCTCTACGACATACAGACGACGCTCGCGGCAATCAAGGCGCGCACCTCACACCTCAAGGATCTCAAAATCGGCGTTATGGGCTGCATAGTGAACGGTCCAGGTGAGATGGCAGATGCCGACTACGGCTATGTAGGCTCGTCGCCCGAGCATATCACCCTCTACCGCGGCAGAGAGGTCGTGGAACGTAATATCCACCAGTCTGAGGCCCTCGACCATCTTATCGAGATTATCAAGGCCGACGGCAAGTGGCACGACCCACAGTAGCGGAACACTATGGCGCTGAAGTCGTATAAAGCACGCGGTATCGTTCTCGGCACACTCAAGTATGGCGAGAAGGGGCTTATCGTGCATATGCTCACCGATACGCATGGCCGCCAAAGTTATATGGTACAGGGCGTTAAGCCCTCGGCAAAGGGTTCTAAAATGGCGCTGCTGCAACCTATGTTTGCCGTCGAGTTCGAGGGGCTGCAATCCTCGAAGATGTCGATGCATCGCATGAAGGACCTCGTGCCGGGAATAGTGCTGCAATCAACACCCTTCGACATACGCAAATCGACAATGTCGCTATTCATGGCGGAGGTACTCTACCGCCTTATCAGGGACAACGAGTCTGCACACGAGCTCTTCGACTTTGTGTGGGGCTGCGTGGCGGCACTCGATGCCATAGATGAGGGTATAGCGAACTTCCACCTGTGGTTTCTTGCAAACTTAAGCCGCCCGTTGGGCTTCTCGCCCGATAATGAATATACCGATGGTGCGTGGCTCGATATTCGTGATGGACACTTCACGCCCCATGCCCTGATTCCGAGTGCGGCACTCACGCCAGAGAATGCCCGCATATTGCACGATATGCTGGAGTGTGACGTGCGCTACCTCGCAGAGATAGGTCTCAACCGCACGGAGCGCGTGGAGTTTCTCGATGCTATGCTTAGGTATTATGCCTATCACCTCGAGTCGATACGAACTGTGGAGTCTATTCGTGTTCTGAGGGAGGTATTTTAGTTGACCGTGATACAAAAATGATGAAAGGAGGCGTCTTCACAGATGGCCTCCTTTCGAACTTAGTTAGGTTAATGAGAATTGAGTCAATGAGCTAATTGGTGTGTCCATGAGAATTATTGAGATGTGCGCTCATCAACTCCTGTTTGCAGTGCAAATGTAATATAAATAATTGAATTTGCAAAATAAATTCAATAAAATGCCATATTTTTAGCATATATGCACTAATAATTGCATATACAACCTATTTATGCAAGCGTTATATTGCTATTTTAATTGAGTTGTGTGGCTAAAGAGCTGCTGCGATTGCGAGCGAAAATAGTGCTACATAGCCCACAACGCCAAGCAGTGCACCACTGCGGATAAAATATATCGACAGCGTAGATGATGCAGTGATAGTGAGGGCTGTAAGCATTGAATCGGATGCCGAGGGGAGGAGCAGAACCGAGCAAAGCTCAACAATAATGAGCAGTTGCAGTGCTCGCCATGAACCCCTTACAACCGACGACTCGGAGTCGCGCTGCGCAAGCTGAAGAACAGAGGCCGTAGCATGCAAAATCACAATATAGGCAATGAATACCAGACGAGTGAGTGTGATGTTGTCAAGAATATTTGCTGACAAAGGTGTCGTGATACTGCGCCACCATAGTAGTGCCGTAGAGGAGAAGCCTGTGCCCATGAGCCACTCGATGTAGCAATATGCAAAGAGAGGTAGCACCATTCCCACAATCACGACAATAGCCTCGTGGAACTTCTTGCGTGCCGCGATAAGTGCAAGACACATTGCCACGGGAACAACGACCATCGAAGCCTCGACAACAGCAAGCGTGCTGGCGGCAAACATCGCGGTAAAGAGTCTGTGAACACATCTGCGATGGCTGAAGCAGTGGAACATATTACTCAGTGAGTATGTCATGAGCAGGATGATAACCGCCTGATGCAGAGCGTCTCCCGAAGTAATCATTGGCAGCATCAACACGGCGCACAACGCCATGGGAGCCATGGTGCTGACAGGGTAGATGTGTGCGCGCAGAGTAGCTCGCGAGAGCGATAACACGCTCGCAGCATAGATGAGCACAACGACAAGGCCCTTTAAAAATCCGGAGCCAAATGTGGCAGACTCGATAAGCTGCATGAGGGGTGAGTCGATTGCAGCCCCAACGCCGCTATCACTCGTCTGTGTAACGAGTAGCGTAACGAGAATAATGGTCGTTACAAAAAGAGTGATTAGACCCTCGTAGAATTTATGTCTGGCAATATCTAATATCATTGTAGCTGTCTCTGTTGGTTGTGTGACCCCTATTTCCCGACAAAGGTAACCTAAAAATTGTTAATCTTGAGCCTGAACTGAAAATATTATACACTTTTCGCGCTCTTAATTTCCGAATTAACATTTTTTTATTACCTTTGCGCGGCTTATACCTATATATGTAGGTAGATGGCTGAGAATAAGAGTTAAGACAAGACAAATAAACTAAAATAGAATTATGAATATTACAAGAGAACAGCGTGAGGGCGGCCTTTCAATCTTGAAGGTCGTTGTTGGCGAGGCTGACTACGGTCAGGCAGTTGAGAAGCAGTTGCGTGAGTATAAGCGTAAGGCTAATGTTCCTGGTTTCCGTCCAGGTATGGTGCCTATGGGCATCGTTAAGAAGATGTATGGCAAGCACGTAGTTGCTGAGCAGTCATACCATCTTGCTTCAACTTCAGTATTCGAGTACTTGCAGAAGGAGAACATCGACTACGTAGGTGATGTTATCCCATCAGAGGAGCAGGGCGAGTTCGATTTCGAGAACAAGACTGAGTTCGAGTTCGTATTCGAGATTGGTGAGGCACCAAAGATCGAGTTGGAGCTCTCAGCTAAGGATAAGGTTACATACAACACTATCAAGGTAGATGAGAAGATGCACAGCGACTACCGTTCTAACTACTTGCGCCGCTATGGTCGCCTTGTAGAGGTAGATAAGGTAGAGAAGGATGAGGCTCTTAACGTAACTTTGGACAACGGTGACATCCGCATCGAGGAGGCATACGTAGGTCTTATCTCTATGACTGACGAGGAGCGTGCTCCATGGATCGGCAAGGAGGTAGGTTACAAGACTACTGTAAACATCAACGAGCTCTACAAGAAGCCTGAGCAGCGTGCTGCAATCCTCTCAGTTAAGGAGGATGAGCTCGAGAGCATCAAGGCTGAGTTCGAGTTGGAGATCACAAAGATTCGTCGTTTCTCAGATCCTGAGCTTAACGAGGAGTTCTTCAAGATGGCGTTCCCTGCTGGTAACGTAACATCTGCAGAGGAGCTTGATAAGTTCATCAGCGAGGAGATCGAGCGTGAGCTTAAGCGTGAGTGCGACTTCATGTTCGTAAACCAGATGCGTAACTACGTTGTTGAGAAGGCTGGCTTGCAGATGCCTGAGGAGTTCTTGAAGCGTTGGTTGTATGTTATCAACGAGGGTAAGTTCTCTCGCGAGGAGATCGAGAAGGATTTCCCAGCATTCATCAAGATGTTTACTTGGAACTACTTGCAGAAGCACTTCATCACTGAGGGTGAGCTCAAGGTAACTCCTGAGGAGGCAAAGGCTGAGGCTATGTCATTCGCACAGATGCAGTTCGCACAGTATGGTATGCCATCTGCACCAGCAGATATGCTCGAGAACTTCGCAAAGCAGATCATGGATAACAAGGAGCAGATCCAGAAGATCTATGAGAAGCTCTTCGAGGAGAAGGTAGTTGAGTATCTCCGTGGCAAGGTAAAGGTTACCGAGAAGGCTATCTCTGCTGACGAGTTTGCAAAGTTCGCACAGGAGCTCGCATAAGTTCCTAACCCGCGAATAGCGATATAAAGGAGGCAATTCCCGGGCGATTTGTGGCTCGGGAATTGCTTTGTTAATAAGCCTACATAATAAATATATAATATGAGAGAATTTGATAAGTTTGCACGTCTGCACTGTGGTATCAACTCTATGACCTTGCACGACTTCCGTGCCCAGGCGCAGGGTTACGTATCACCCACAATTATCGAGGAGCGACACCTTAATGTAGCTACTATGGATGTATTCTCTCGCCTTATGATGGATCGCATCATCTTTCTCGGTGCTCCAATATATGACGATGCTGCAAATATCATCCAAGCACAGTTGCTCTTCTTGGAGTCGGTAGATGCTGACAAGGATATCCAGCTATATATCAACTCTCCAGGCGGTTCCGTATCGGCAGGCTTGGGCATCTATGACACCATGCAGCTTATTTCGTGCGATGTAGCCACTATCTGCACCGGTATGGCGGCATCTATGGGTGCTGTGTTGCTCACGGCAGGTGCTGCGGGCAAGCGCTCGGCATTGCCACACTCGCGTGTGATGATTCACCAGCCTCTAGGTGGTGTGCAGGGTCAGGCGTCGGACATCGAGATTACGGCGCGCGAGATTGCAAAGACAAAGCGTGAACTATACGAAATTCTCGCGTCACACTCAGGTAAGTCAATCGAGAAGATTGAGGCGGATGCCGACCGTGACTACTGGCTTACGGCTGCCGAGGCGCAGGAGTATGGCCTCATTGACCAAGTGTTGACCCGTAGATAATATCCAAGCAGAGATAGATGACACATAAATCACGAAAGACAACAGAGCGTAGTGGCAATTGCTGTTCGTTCTGCGGAACACCTGCCGAGGAGGCACCATTGATGTTTAATGGTGGTGATGGCGCCTGCATCTGCTCATCGTGCATTGAGCATGGCTATGAGCTTCTCGTGGAGCATAACATCGTGGCTGGTGGCAAGAAGAGGGGTGGTGGCGCAAAGTCGAAGTTTGCACCCTTGAAGAAGAGCGACCTCTTGCGTCCAAACCAGATAAAGAGTTTCCTTGATGACTACGTAATCGGCCAGGATGCTGCCAAGCGTTATATGTCGGTTGCGGTATATAACCACTACAAGAGATTGCTCTCTAAGGGCAAGACCGAGGATGTGGAGCTGGATAAGTCGAACATCGTGCTCGTAGGACCTACGGGTACGGGTAAGACGCTTATGGCACGCACCATCGCGCGTCTGTTGCATGTTCCATTCTCGATTGTGGATGCTACGGCACTCACACAGGCGGGCTACGTGGGTGAGGATGTTGAGAGCATCCTCTCACGCTTGTTGCAGGCTGCGGACTACGATGTTGAGGCTGCGGAGCGCGGCATCATCTTCATCGACGAGATTGATAAGATTGCCCGCAAGGGTGATAACCCCTCAATCACACGCGACGTGTCGGGTGAGGGTGTGCAGCAGGCACTGCTCAAGATTTTGGAGGGTACGGTTGTAAACGTGCCACCACAGGGTGGTCGTAAGCATCCCGATCAGAAGTATATTCAGGTAGATACATCCAACATCCTGTTCATCTGTGGTGGTGCATTCGATGGCATCGAGAAGAAGATTGCTATGCGTCTGAATACCAATGCTATCGGCTATGGTGCGCAGAACAAGCAGCGCATCAACGAGACCAATATCATGAGCTATATTCAGCCTCAGGATTTGCGTTCGTTTGGCCTTATTCCCGAGCTTATTGGTCGTCTGCCGGTGCTAACCTTCATGGAGCCTTTGGAGCGTGAGGCATTGCGTTCGATACTTACCGAGCCAAAGAACTCTATCATCCGTCAGTATGAGACCCTGATGTCGTTGGACAACATCAAGTTGACATTCGAGGATGAGGTTCTCGACTACATCGTCGACAAGGCGTTGGAGTTTAAGCTTGGTGCGCGTGGTTTGCGTACAATCTGCGAGGCGATAATGATGGATGTCATGTTCGATTTGCCTGAGGGTGATAACAAAGAGTTTGTTGTTACGCTCGACTATGCAAAGTCGAAAATTGACAAGGCTGCATAGCTTGTTAGCACAAAAGCGCCAATAAGAGAGAGGTTAACGCACGAAATATCAAATTTTTGTGTAACTTTGTAGCATTGAATATAAATAATTAAAATCATATAGTATGAATATCGAACTCAGTGAACAGGAACAGTTGCGCCGTCAGTCGCTTAAGGCATTGCGTGAGTTGGGCATCAACCCATACCCCGCAGCACGCTTCGAGGTGAACGCTTCAGCGCGCGAGATTGCCGAGAACTACGACGCCGAGAAGGGTAACTATCAGGAGGTTACAATCGCTGGCCGTATCATGAGCCGCCGTATTATGGGCTCTGCATCGTTCTTCGAGCTTCAGGACTCAACAGGTCGTATTCAGGTGTATATCCGCCGCGATGACATCTGCCCCGAGGGTGATCCTACGCTCTATAATACAGTATTCAAGAAGCTCTTGGATATCGGTGACTTTATTGGTGTTGAGGGCTTTGCGTTCCTTACGAATACAGGAGAGTTGTCTGTACACTGTAAGAAATTTACCGTGCTCTCGAAGTCTGTACGCCCTCTTCCTGTTGTTAAGCAGAAGGATGGTCAGACCTTCGATGCTTTGACCGACCCTGAGGTGCGCTATCGTCAGCGCTATCTCGACCTTGTGGTTAACCCACACGTGAAGGATACCTTCATTAAGCGTGCCAAGATCATGCAGACAATGCGTGACTTCTTCAACGAGCGTGGCTACCTCGAGGTGGAGACTCCTATTTTGCAGCCTATCCCTGGTGGTGCGGCAGCACGTCCATTCATCACACACCACAACGCTCTCGACATCGACTTCTACATGCGAATAGCTACGGAGTTGTACCTCAAGCGACTCATCGTGGGTGGCTTCGATGGCGTGTATGAGTTCGGCAAGAACTTCCGTAACGAGGGTATGGACCGTACGCACAACCCAGAGTTCACATGTATGGAGATCTATGTGGCATACAAGGACTACATCTGGATGCAGGAGTTCACCGAGCAGATGTTGGAGCGCGTAGCGATGGCTGTTAATGGTACAACTGATGTTGTGCTCGATGGCAAGACCATCTCGTTCAAGGCCCCCTTCCGCCGCGTGACAATGACTGATGCTATCCGCGAGAAGACAGGTTACGACATCACTGGTCAGTCGGAGGAGCAGTTGCGTGAGGCTTGCAAGCGTCTCAATGTTGAGATTGACGATACTATGGGTAAGGGCAAGCTTATCGATGCTATCTTCGGTCAGTACTGCGAGGGCGACCTCATCCAGCCTACATTCGTAACGGACTATCCTATCGAGATGTCGCCATTGTGTAAGCGTCACCGCGACAACAACGACCTTACAGAGCGTTTCGAGCTCTTCGTAAATGGTAAGGAGTTGTGTAACGCATACTCGGAGCTTAACGATCCTATCGACCAG